>Ga0116142_10001745_pt1 | contig 25349 bp, 18 predicted proteins | sample AD_UKC033_MetaG_FD_89785 | JGI IMG/M metagenome (GOLD analysis project Ga0116142, IMG submission 89785) | Active sludge microbial communities of municipal wastewater-treating anaerobic digesters from USA - AD_UKC033_MetaG | ecosystem: Engineered > Bioreactor > Anaerobic > Digestate | place: USA... | reverse complement strand
GCAGTGGATGTCCGCGGCGGCCTCGCCGTAGTTGCCTCTGGTACCGAAGGGTTGTTTCTGGTCGACGTGCAAACTCCGACCGCAGCCAAAGCAATCACCGTGACCGCCCTGAATGGCCAGGCGCAGGGAGTGACGCTGGCGGGCGACCTGGCCTATGTGGCCGCAGGCTGGCCAGGAGGGCTGCATATTGTGCAAGTCGCCAATCCGCGACAACCGGTCAAGCTCGGCAGCTCAACCGCCCCGGTTTATCCCTATCAGGTAACCGTCTCAGGAACGCTGGCCTATGTGGCCGACGGCTCAGCGGGGCTGCGCGTCTTTGACGTGAGCTCCCCCAGCGGACCGCGACAGGTGGCAGCGTTCTCGCGGGTCGGCACCACCCGCCAGGTCACTCTGCGTGGTGCCTATGCCTATCTGGCAGCGGCAGGGGGAGTGCACTCGCTCAACGTGAGCAGCACGACCAACCTGTATGAGGCAGGCTTTGTTGGCTTGCCTTTTCCGGCGACCGATCTCGTCTTTCGCGGTGACTATCTGTTCGTGGCCGCGGGGCGAGCCGGGCTGTACGTTCTCGCTCAGGTCATAACTCCTCCAACCGCGACGCCGACGAGAACTGCGACCCAGACGCCGACCCTTACTCCCACGCGGACCGATACTCCTACGCCCACTCACACGGCGACTGCCACGGCGACGGCCACGCAAACCGCCACTCCCTCCGCAACGCCCACGTCTACGGCCACCGCCACTGCTACCGCCACCGCCACGGATCTGCCTACTTCTACCGCGACCGCGACGGCCAGTCCCACTCCCACGGCCACCGCCACGCCGAGGTCGCGCCTGCTCTTCCTACCCTTAACGCTACGCCGACCGGCGCCCTAGGTCCCTGGACCAGCCAGTAGCCAAAAAGAATGCCAGGCAGTGCAGCCTGGCATTCTTCGTCTGACCATAGACTCAGGCCGGCCCACCCGGCCAACCGACCCTAGAACTGGGTGGCGCTGGTGAAGGAAAAGCCGTCGATGAGCAGGGCGGGCGCGCGAATCCCACCCACCATTCCGGGCAGCAGGCGAGTCTCCGTGCCCACCGAACGCGTGGAACGAAACGCGTCCAGGATGCTCTGCGTGAAACGAAGGTTCTTGATGCCGTTCCGAATCTCACCGCGCTCGATCCGGAACGTGCCATCCCTGGTCATTCCGGTGACCACAGTATTGAGCGGATGGACCGGATTGACGTAATGAAGCCTGGTTACCCACACGCCGTGGTCGACCGCAGCGAGCATCTGGTCCACAGACTGCGACCCGGGCTGGAGAAACAGGTTGACCGGCAACGGACCAAAAACGTCGGGTGCCGGCAGGGCGTGACCGGTGCTGAACTTGTGCTCTTGGAAGGCGGTTTGACTGTCGTACACGACACCGCGGGCCACTCCATTGGTGATCAGTTCCACGCGCCTCCTGGGCAAACCCTCAAAGTCAAAAGGAAAAGGCAGCCCCGTGAGGTCGCTTCCATCGTCCCAGACCGTGATCTGCTCCCCCGTGATCTGGCGCCCCAGTTGCCCGGTCATAAAGCTGCGGCCTTCCTGGAAAGCACGCGCCCCCAGTCCGAGGTAGGCGAGGTAGGCCAGGAGCTCGGCTACCGCATAGGGTTCCAGGATCACGGTGTGCTTGCCCGGAGACAGGGGCTGCGGATGCCTGCCCGTTAGGGCCTTGTCAACTGCCTCGCGGCCAAGCCGCTCGGCATCGAGCGCAGCGACGTCAATTGCGGTATCCTGGGCGAATCCGGAGCTATCAGCGGACATCACCACTGTGGTCAACTCGGCCAGCGTGGACGGCGCATAGGCGCGAATTCCCCGGGAATTGGCCACCAGCAGTTCGCTGGCCGAGGTGGAGAAAGCGCCAGATGCCTCCAGCCCCTTCTCGTTCGCCAGTCGACAGATGGTCGAGACAGCCTGGGCACGCTGCCGGGCGACGAACTCCCTGGTCGAGACAGACCAACTGGTCACCTGCGTGATGGGCTGCGGATCCGGAAGTGGGGCCAGTTCTGGATTCTCTGGCTGCAGCCGAGCGAGCTGCAGGGCTCTCTCGGTCACTTGGCGCAGCGACCGTATGTTCAGGTCGTTGGTGGTGGCCACGCCGACGCGTTTGCCTACAAGTACACGAACTCGTAGCTCCACATTCGACTCGGACACATTCTGGTGGATGCGCGATTGGGCGAATCGGGTCAGGGCGCTGTCCTGAACAATCAGCACCACCTCGGTCTCGTCTGCCCTGGACATGGCCAGCGCCCGGTCAGCCAGTCGTTCCAGCCTTTCAGAACCCAGCATGAGCATGTCTCCTTGGGAGCCTGGTTATCGAATCCCCACGCGGACGTTGCGGAATCGGGCCGGGGCTGCACCGTGGCCGACGTGTGCAGTCTGCATTGGCTGCCCTTTGCCGCAGTTCGGCAAGCCCCACATACGCCAGTCGCTAGCCCCGCAGACGGCATCACAGGAGCCCCAGAACTCGGGCGTGATCCCACTGTAATTACCGTTCTTGAGCAGTCGGCCCAGCTTGCCCTGCTTGATCTCATAGGCCAGCTGTGTGCCAAACTGAAAGTTCAGTCTCTTGTCGTCAATGCTCCAGCTCTTGTTGACCGCCATGTAGACACCGTCGTCCGTGTCGGCGATGAGATCATCGAGCCGCCACTGCCCGGGCTCGAGGTTGATGTTCGTCATGCGAATCAGGGGGATTCGGCTCCAGCCGTCTGCTCTCATCGCACCATTGCTCTCGCGGCCAAGCGTAGCGGCCGACTCCCGGGACATCAGATAGCCCTTGAATAGGCCCTGATCAACGATCACGCTGCGCTGAGCGGGCACTCCCTCGTCATCGAATCCAAAGGTGCCGAGCGCTCCTGGAACCGTTGCGTCAGCCACGATGGTAACTAGGGGAGAGCCATAGCGGAAGGTGCCGAGCCTGTCTGTGGTCAGAAAACTGGTGCCGGCAAAGCTGGCCTCATCTCCCAGGACACGGTCCAGTTCCGCCGGATGCCCGCAAGACTCGTGCACCTGAAGCGCAAGCTGGCTCGAGTCGAGAATCAACGTTGTCGTTCGACTGGGACACTGCGGCGCCGACAACAGAGCGCAGGCCTCTTCGGCAATCTGCTCTCCATGGTCAGCCAGGTCGAGCTGGAGAATCTGCTCATAACCGCCCTTCATCTGCTGTCGGCCAAAGCTGTTGGGATAGGACCGTGTCTGGAGCTCGCCGTTGCCCACGGCGGTGACCTCGATCCCCGCGCCGCTTTCCACCAGCCGCTGTTCGATGAAGCTTCCTTCCGTTGAGGCAAAGGTCTTGACCTCGCATATGAACTCCATCGATCCTTCGGCCACCGCTACGTGCTTCAAGCGTCGCATCGACTCGTCCGCGGCCAGCAACAGCTCCACCTTGTCCTCGAGGGGGATCCGCAATGGGTCGACCTGGCAGGGTGTCTCATACCACGCCACGGTGTGGAGGGCAGGCCCCAGCACCACAGGAGCCGCTCTGGCTAGGCTGCTGGCCCGCGCGATCTCGACAGCCCTGGCCGCGACCCTGGTTGCCTCGGCGAGTGTGATTCTTGAACTGCTGGCGAATCCCCAGCAGCCGTTGACCAGAGCTCGCACCCCAAACCCCGCCGACTCGTTCTGGGCCAGGGCGTCAACCCGCCCGTTCTTGACTTGAATCGACTGCCATTCTTGGCGCACCACACGCACATCGGCATAGGAGGCACCCCGCAGTTGGGCGGCGTTCAGCGCGCGCTGTGCAATGTCTTTCACAATGATTGACTCCTCACGTAGGATACGCTGGGCCCTCAAGGCCGGACCACCTGAGTTGCCTTTCCTGGTCCAGTTGCGTATCATTATGGGGCAGGCGCGATGCTGAAGCAAGTTCTGATTGGCTCACTCACGCCAGTGTCTAACCTAGAATGGGGTGAACGATGCCTCTTTACGAGTACATCTGTGACAAGTGCCATGCGCGCTTTGAGCTGCTGCGCAGCTTTAGTCGCTGTGACGAGCCGGTGGACTGCCCGACTTGCAGCGCGCCCGGGGCTCACCGGCAACTCTCGCGGTGCGCGGCATTCTGCAGGGGAGGCGATGGCTCAACTGAGCGCGCCGGCGGCAGTTGCTCATCCTGCGGAGCGACTTCATGCGCCGGCTGCCACCACTAGTGGCCTGGCGGTTGGTGCCGAGGCAGGGGATCGGCAGCGTTGTGTTTGGTGCGGGCTGGTTTGACAAACTACCCGCGCTGTGATAGAGTAGCTCCTGCAGAGGACACAATTGTGAACGCGTACCTGACATCTCAGAACAGCCGACGAGCCCGATTGGAGCCAGACTCCCACTCTGGGTAGTTTGCCGCGGGCTTTTCCGGTTGCACAATCAATAGCCAGCTCCCAGAAGGGAGCTGGCTTTTTTGTTCGGCGCGATGGCCTTCAGGGGTCATCGCGCTTCACGTTTGGTGGTGTGCTTGTTGCCGACCTCGATGTGGACTCATCGAGGAATCATCAGCGGAGGAGGACAGGAAATGAAAGGCAAGTTCAACAAGGTGGTCGTGGCGTACTCGGGCGGGCTGGACACATCAGTGATCGTTCCGTGGCTCAAGGAGAACTATGGCTGCGAGGTGATCACCTACACCGCGGACGTCGGCCAGGGGGCCGATGAGCTGGAGGGTCTGGAGGCCAAGTCCAAGGCCAGCGGGGCCAGCAAAGCATACGTCCAGGATCTGCGGGACGAGTTCCTGCGCGAATACGCCTTTCCGACGATGCAGGCCGGAGCGATCTACGAGGGGCTCTATCTGCTGGGTACGTCTTTCGCCCGGCCGATCATCGCCAAATACCTGGTCAAGGTAGCCGAGCTCGAACACGCCGATGCGGTTGCCCACGGCTGCACCGGCAAGGGCAATGACCAGGTGAGGTTCGAGCTGAGCGTGAAAGCCCTGAATCCCTACCTGGTCACCATCGCACCCTGGCGCGAATGGGAACTGCGGTCCCGTGAAGATGAGCTGGCCTATGCCGCGGCACACAACATCCACGTGGCGGTGACGGAGACATCGATCTACAGCCGCGACCGTAACCTGTGGCACCTCAGTCACGAGGGCGGGCTGCTGGAGGATCCCTGGGCCGAGCCGGATGAAGACATGTTCCTACTGACCGTATCGCCTGAGAAAGCTCCCGATGCTCCGCAGCATATCACGATCGATTTTGAGCGCGGAGTGCCGGTGGCCATCGACGGCGTCAAGATGAGCCCGGTCGAGTTGGTCACTCAACTCAACACTCTGGGTGGGCAACACGGGATTGGCCGGGTCGACCTGGTGGAGAACCGGCTGGTGGGTATGAAATCTCGCGGCGTCTACGAGACTCCTGGCGGGACGATTCTCTATGCCGCGCACCAGGGGCTGGAGCAGATCTGCCTGGATCGGGAGACGTTGCACTACAAGGAAGGTCTGGCCCACCGCTACGCCGAGCTGGTCTATTATGGACAGTGGTTCACCCCTCTGCGCGAGGCACTCGATGCCTTTGTGAGCAAAACGCAGCGGCGTGTAACCGGCACCGTCCGCGTCAAGCTCTACAAGGGAAGTTGCGCTGTCGTGGGCCGCAAGTCGCCCTACAGCCTGTACCGTGACGACTTTGCGACGTTTGGTCACGATGTGGTGTATGATCAAAGAGACGCCGCCGGGTTCATCAATTTGTTTGGCCTGCCGCTCAAGGTGAAGGCGCTGGTCGACCGCCGCAATCGCACGCTGGGGGTGGCCGAGGAGTTTGACTTGATACAGCGTGACTAGGTATCCTGAGCTCGCGGGCATTGTGGAAGGAGGGCAAAGGCCATGACGCTCTGGGGTGGCTGCTTTGACAAAGCACCGGACAACCTGCTGCGCCAGTTTGGCGACTCTTTGCCATTTGACTGGCGTCTCTACGAGGCCGATATCGCGGGCAGCTGTGCCTACGCCGCGGCGCTGCATCGCGCGGAACTGATTCCTCTTGCGGAGCGCGACGAGCTGCTGTCGGGCCTGCGACGAGTGGAGGAAGAGTTCCGCTCGGGCCAGTTCAGCCCAACGTCGACGGACGAGGATATCCACACCGCGGTCGAGCGGAGACTGGGCGAGCTGGTGGGCCCGGTGGCCGGCAAGCTCCACACCGGCCGCTCGCGCAACGACCAGGTCAGCACCGACCTGAGGTTGTATCTGCTGGGCAAGCTGGCCGTACTGGAGAAGGGACTGGTTGGCCTGCAGACTGCTCTGGTGGACAAGGCCGAGGAGCACCTGGACGCGGTCATGCCGGGCTACACGCACCTTCAGCAGGCGCAGCCGGTGCTGTTCAGTCACTGGCTGCTCTCGTTCTATTGGAAGCTCGAGCGGGACAGGGAGCGGCTGGTTGGTGTGCGCCACCGAACCGCTACTCTTCCCCTTGGCTCGGGGGCTCTGGCTGGCTGTCCGTTCCCGCTGGACAGGCATGTGCTGGCCAGTGAGCTGGGCTTTCAGACTGTGAGCCAGAATAGCATCGACGCTGTGAGCGACCGGGACTTTTGCATCGAGTTCCTGGCCTGGGCAGCACAGGTGCAACTTCACCTCAGCAGTTTGGCCGAAGACGTTGTGCTGTGGGCGACGCGTGAGTTTGGGTTTCTGCGGCTGGATGACGCGTACTCTACCGGGTCGAGTCTGATGCCACAGAAGAAAAACCCCGACGTCTTTGAGCTGGTGAGAGGCAAGTCAGCCCGGATGATTGCCCACTTGACCAGCGCCCTGGTGATGGTGAAGGGGCTGCCCTCAGGCTATAACAAGGACCTGCAGGAGGACAAGGAGCCGCTGTTCGACGCGGTAGATACTCTCGAGTTGGAGTTACCGCTCGTGTCACAGGTCATTGCCTCGATGACGGTGAATGCAGACCGCATGCTGGTTGCCATGGACCCGGGCATGCTGGCCACCGACCTGGCCGACTATCTGGTTGGGCGAGGCGTCCCATTCAGGGAGGCCCATCATCTGGTAGGACGGGCCGTCAAGCGGGCGGCAGAGCTCGGCGTGAGTGTGAGCCAGCTCGCTCCAGCAGAACTAGAGTCGATCCACCCGGCTCTGGGAAGCAACGCGCTACAGAGTCTGAGCTTCCGGGCTTCGGTCGAGAGGCGGTCAATCGAAGGGGGCACTGCGACGTCATCTGTGCGGGCGCAGATCGAACAGGCCAGACGCAGACTGAGCCAGGCCTGACCTGGACGACAACTCACTCACGGTCAGCTCCAGGCCGGCCTGACCGTTCGCAGCTGGAGAGAAAACGAACAAACACCTGATTCGCCAGAAGCTGACCCCTGGGGGTCAGCCTGGCGGATTCGGCGTCGACGGTCAGCAGTCCCTCCGAATCCAGCTCGGCGAGCTCCAGCACGTACTTGCGCCTCAGGTCGCAGCCAAGCCGAGCATACAGTTCGCTCCATCGGACGCCTGCGACGAGTCGCAGACCGAGGAACATGGCCTCGGCCATTCTTCCTTCTGTGGTGATCAACTCCTCTTCGCAGCGTGCGCTGCCGCTGTGACTGATCGCGTCGATGTAGGCCGCCGGTTGGGATACGTTGCGCCAGCGAACGCTGTTCAGGTACGAGTGAGCTCCGGCCCCGATACCCAGGTAGGGTTGTCCAGTCCAGTACTTGAGATTGTGGCGGCAGGATCGGCAGCCCGGCTCGAGAGAGAGACGCGAGTTGTACCGCGAGGTGGTTGCATGGCGAGCCCAGTTCGACAGCTCATAGTGCACGAATCCGTGCCTTGCCAGCAGGTCCCGGGCCCGCTCGTACATCTCCGCGGCAAGGTCGGGGTCGGATGCGGGCACCGAGCCGCGGCTCACTTCCTCGTACAGCGGGGTGCCTTCCTCCAGTGTCAGGCAGTAGAGCGAGAGGTGGTCCGGCTCTAACCGCAGGGCACCTTCGAGGCTGGTCAGCCAGCCCGCCACCGATTGATACGGCAATCCATAGATCAGGTCGAGATTCAGATTGGTGAAACCCGCTGCCCTGGCTGCGGACACGGCCTCCCGTGCCTGAGCAGCACTGTGGATTCGACCGAGGAAGCGGAGTTCCGCGTCATCGAAACTCTGTACTCCCAGGCTCAGGCGATTGACGCCATGCCCACGCAGAGCGTGGAGCGTCTGGCGCGAGACAGTTCCGGGATTGGCCTCCAGCGTGATCTCTGCATCAGCCGCAACTTGGTAGCATGCATGCAGAGCCGTCAGTAGGCTACCGATAGCGTCTGGCGGCAGGACGGTAGGGGTGCCGCCGCCAACGTAGACCGTGTCCACGATGGGCCGATCGGCTTGCTCGGTCTGGAGCTGCAGTTCGGTGATCAGAGCAGCAACATACGGAGCATGCAGCTCGCTCAGGCCGGCATAAGAGTTAAAGTCGCAGTAGGCGCATTTGAGCACGCAGAAGGGGATGTGCACGTACACGCCCAGCGCGGGAGCGTGGCTCTGCCACGGCTCGAGGTTGGGGGATGGCGCGTTACTCAGGCTCATCGAGCCGTCTGCAATGTCAGGGTTCGGGGCGATTGATCAGTGCCCTTCCGCAACGGCCCGAATGGCGTCGATGATCTTGATGTAGCCGGTGCAGCGGCAGAGGTTGCCCGAGATTGCCCGTCTGATCTCGTCGTCGGTGGGATGGGGGTTCTGCTCCAGCAGGGCCACCGCGCTCAGCAGCATGCCGGGGGTGCAGTAGCCGCACTGCACCGCACCATGATCGATGAATGCCTGCTGCAGAGGATGCAACTGGCCGTTCCTGGCCAGTCCCTCAACGGTACGTATCGTCCTGCCGTGCGCCTTCATTGCCAGGTAGAGGCACGAGTTCACAGCCAGGCCGTCGACCAGGACAGTGCAGGCACCGCATTCGCCTTCTTCGCAGCCGATCTTGGTGCCGGTCAGTCCCAGGTTTTCACGTAGAACGGTGGCCAGAGTGTCGGTCGCTGAGACTGGTACCTCCACGACCTGGCCGTTGACAGTCATTCGCAGGATCAGGTTCTTGTCCATCGATCAACCTCTCGCGGCCTGGATTGCCCGGCTGAGGGCTCGTTCGGTGAGCGTGCGCACAAGTTCGATGCGATACTCTTTGCTGGCGCGAAGGAGACTGGAACGCGGATTGCCCTCGCGGGCTGCTACCTCGGACGCCTCCCGGATTGTCGCTTCATCGAGGGGCCGGCTCTGCAGCAGCTTTTCTGCCGCCCCGGCGCGAAACGGGACAGGCGCTACCGGGCCGATGGAGATGCGGACCCTCCGCACGTGCGTCCGCTCCGCGCTGAGCTGAACGCGTACCCCGACGTTGATGAGTGGCAGGGAGAGGGCCCGGCGCCTGGCCAGCCGTTCAAAAGCCGATCCTTCCCACGCCGCCTGGGGCCGAAAACGGAACGCGGTGATCATCTCCGCGGTGGCATCGATTCGAGACACACCGGGACTGACGAACAGGCTATCCAGCGGCACCCACTGCCTGCCGGTGAGATTCGCAATCTCGGCCTCGGCGTCAAGGGCCAGGAGGGCGATGGAGCCATCCGCCGCCGGCTGCGCGTTGACTACATTCCCGCCGAGGGTGCCGACGTTCCTGATCTGAGGGGAACCTACCCAGGATGCGGCCTCGGCCAGCACCGGCGCCCCTCTGCGCACGATGGGTGACTGCTCGAGCTGCGCAAAGGTCGTCGCAGCACCCACGATGATGAATGAGTCCTCCCGTCTGATCTCGGCCAGGCCGGGAATGCCAGTCACGTCCACCAGGCAGCTTGCCTTGCGCTCCTTGTGCTGAAGTTGGATCACCAGGTCAGTGCCGCCGGCGATCACCCGGCCGGCGCCGCGCAGTGATGCCAGCATCGCCACTGACTCCTCGACACTGGCTGGCGTGACGTATTCATCAAAGGCCATGATGGCTCCTTTCGCCGCGCAGATTACCCTACGAAACCGGCTTTGTCAAAGGAAGAGGCTCTACTCTCCTAGGCTCGAGGCCTGCGGTGCGACATCCCCGGCCGAGCGAGACAGGAGCATGAGGGCTTCGAGCACGCCGCCTCCTATTGCCCGCGCCTTGTCCGAAATGGTGAAGCAATAGTCCCGCACCCCGCGAGGATCGATATCGCCGATCTTGCTGCCACGGGTCGTTTCCTGGCCATCGTGGAGGAGACCGCGAACCACGCCGGAGATTGCGGCCGTGACCGGCTGGCCAGATACTGTCGCCAGAACCCGCCCTGCTTCCACCCTGTCGCCAATCTGCACTGAACAGCACAGTCGTCCGTCAGCGGGCGAACGAAGAACGCGCTCCTGGCCGACGCCACCCACGGCGCCTGGCACGCCCGAGTTAGGAGCAGCCGATCCGGACAGAATCACCCGACCGAGGTAGTGACCCCTCTGGGTTTCGACAACGGCATCCACATCAACTCCAGCGGCAAAGCCTGGCCCCAGTCCGATGGCGATCATCTGACCTCGCCACCCCGGCCCGGCGCTGGTCTTGAGCATGCGTGCGTCAACCACCGCTCGCGGAGCAAGAGCAAGAGCCGTCTCGCCAGCAGGGTCAACCAACACCGGGACGTCGCCGTTTGCCAGCGCCGCTCGCGCTTCGGCTGCGGTGGTTACCAGCACGGCCGTGACCCCCTCGACCTCCCAGCGGCCCTCAAAGACGGCGTTAGCAAAGGCCACGGCTCGCCTGATGACCAGCGGTGGACTCGTCTCGGTGACCACAACCGCAAGACCCGCCCGGTGCAGCCGGTGGGCCACTCCTGTGCCGAGATCACCACCACCTTGCACCCAGACGACCAACCTGGTGGGTAATGAGCAGTCCTTCATACGGCGTCTCCTTCCGGCTTTCAATTATAGCACAGGGCTTGGGCGCTGCCAAGGGGATTCTACCACGGCGCAGGTTGCTCTTCCGTGGCAGTCGCAGCTATAATCACCAATCACCGCGACCTTGACGAAGTAGCACATATGTGCTAGTCTGTGGTGGCGAGCGACGCGCGCGCGGCTCTTGGAGGGTGGGCGAGAATGCCTCAGGACAAGATCATCATACGTGGTGCTCGGGAGCACAATCTCAAGAACATCGACGTGGAACTGCCCAGGGACAGGCTGATCGTAATCACCGGCATCAGCGGCTCTGGCAAATCCTCGCTCGCGTTCGACACCATCTATGCAGAAGGGCAGAGGCGATACGTCGAATCGCTGTCGGCCTATGCCAGGCAGTTCCTGGGACAGATGGACAAACCCGATGTGGATTCTATCGAGGGACTGTCCCCCGCCATCAGCATCGATCAGCGGGGAGCGGGACACAACCCTCGCTCCACGGTCGGCACGATTACCGAGGTCTATGACTACCTGCGTCTGCTGTTCGCCAGAGTAGGCATTCCTCACTGCCCGCGCTGCGGCAGGGTAGTGGCTAAGCAGACCGTGCAGCAGATCGTTGACGCGGTGATGGCGATCCCACAGGGCAGCCGAGTGATGATCCTGGCGCCGCTGATCGAGGCGCGCAAGGGCGAGCACACTCGCGTGTTCGAGGACATCCGCAAGGCGGGTCTGGTGCGTGCCCGGGTGGACGGCCAGGTGCGAGAGGTCACTGACGACATTGTCCTGGAACGCTACAAGATGCACACCATCGAAGCGGTGGTTGACCGAGTGGTGGTGGAAGACACCGGTGACCCCGAGACGGGCACTGACCGTCTGCGGCTGGCCGACTCGGTGGAGACCGCGCTCAAGCTTGGTGACGGGCTGGTGCGGGTTGTGCCGGAGAAGGGCGAGGAGCTGTTGTTCTCTGAGCACCTCGCCTGCGCGCATTGTGGCATCAGTCTGCCGGAGATCGAGCCGCGGACATTCTCCTTCAACAGCCCCCACGGGGCCTGCCCGTCCTGCACCGGCCTGGGCAGCCTGCTCGAGATCGATCCGGACCTGGTCATCCCGGACAGGTCACTGTCGCTCGCTGAGGGCGCCATTGAACCCAGCCCGTTCAATCTGTCACGGAACGCAGAGGATGACAGCTACTTTGGGCAGCTCTTTGAAGGGCTGGCCGCCCACTACGGGTTCACCATGGATACCCCGGTTGAGCAACTCACGCCGCAGCAACTGAAAGCCCTGCTCTATGGTTCTGAGGGCGATGTCATTCGCTTGCACTACCACAATCGCTTTGGGCACTCGCGGGATTATGAAACCACGTACGAGGGCGTCATTCCGAACCTGCAGAGGCGGTACAGGGAAAGCAACTCGGACTATATCCGCGCCCAGATCGAGTCGTACATGACCACGCGCCCCTGTCCCACTTGCGGTGGCAAGCGGCTCAAGCCGGAGAGTCTGGCAGTGACAGTGGGGGGCCAGTCGATCGTCGGAGTCACGGCGCTCTCGGTATCAGCGGCCAGGGACTGGCTGCGGACGTTGCCGCAGACGTTCTCCAGGCGAGAGGCGACCATCGCGCGGCAGGTCCTCAAGGAGATCAATGACCGCCTTGGTTTTATGATCAACGTGGGCCTGGACTATCTCACACTCGACCGAATGGCGGCAACCCTCTCGGGAGGGGAGGCCCAGCGAATCCGCCTTGCTACCCAGATTGGGTCTCAACTCATGGGAGTGCTATACATCCTCGACGAACCGAGCGTGGGCTTGCATCAGCGCGACAACAGGCGCCTGATCGACACTCTGCTCGGGATGCGCGACCTGGGCAATACGCTGATTGTAGTCGAGCACGACGAGGAAACCATCCGCTCGGCGGACTATATCGTGGACCTGGGGCCAGGGGCCGGTGAGCACGGCGGCTCCGTCGTGGCTGCCGGCGCTCTGGATGACATAATCGCGGCGCCGTCGTCGCTGACCGGTATGTACCTTCGCGGCGAACGCCGCGTTCCCGTTCCTGCGAAGAGACGCCAGGGCAACGGCAAGTTCCTCGAGGTCATTGGAGCCACCGAGAACAACCTCAAGTCGGTGAGCGTGCGCATCCCGCTGGGCAAGTTCGTCTGCGTGACCGGTGTCTCCGGCTCGGGGAAATCGAGCCTGGTGATCGAGGTGCTGTACAGGGCGCTGGCGCAGCGCATCTATCGAGCCAAGGAGCGAGCCGGGGCGCACGAGAGCATCCGTGGTATTGAGCTCCTGGACAAGGTCATTGACATCGATCAGTCGCCCATTGGACGGACGCCGCGTTCCAATCCGGCCACGTACACCAACATGTTCACTCCCATTCGCGAGTTGTTCGCCTCTTTGCCGGAGGCCAAGATGCGAGGCTACCAGCCGGGGCGATTCTCGTTCAACGTCAAGGGCGGGCGGTGCGAGGCCTGCCAGGGCGATGGCATCATTCGGATTGCGATGCAGTTCCTTCCCGATGTCTATGTGCCCTGTGAAGTCTGTCACGGTCGGCGGTTCAACCGTGAGGCGCTAGAAATCAAGTTCAAGGGGGCGAGCATCGCCGACGTGCTGGACATGACGGTTGATGAGGGTTTGCGCTTTTTCGAGAACATTCCTGGCATTCGCCGCAAACTAGAGACCCTCTCCGAAGTCGGCCTGGGCTACATCCGGCTGGGGCAGCCGGCGACCACTCTGTCCGGCGGCGAAGCCCAGCGAGTCAAGCTTTCGCGCGAGCTCTCGCGCAAGGCTACCGGCCGCACGCTCTACATCCTTGATGAGCCGACGACCGGTCTGCACTTTGCGGATATTGATCGCCTGCTGCAGGTACTGAATCGCCTGGTCGATGCTGGCAACACCGTACTGATCATTGAGCACAATCTGGACGTCATCAAGACTGCCGACTGGATTCTGGACCTGGGCCCGGAGGGTGGGGACGAGGGCGGTAGGCTGATAGCCGAAGGTACGCCTGAAGAGGTAGCGCGGGTAAAGAGCTCGTACACGGGGCAGTACCTGAAGCGCGTTCTGAGGCAGGGCCACTTCGTGTAGTCCCATCACCTGAACCGGACCCCCACCACGGAAGAAAACGCCCTGAAGGCGCCTTTGCTATACGAAAGCAGGCTCGCTGCAGCAGGCTGCGGCGATCCTCTGGGGGGCAGGGGAGAAGATGGAAGCGGGGGCGCCACCGTTGGGCGCCCCCGCGTTGTGCGATCGAACTAGAGGTACTTGCCGATAAGCAAGGCGAGGTCTTGCTTGAGCGCCGCTGGGATGGAAGCACGGTCGGTGATGAGCGCTGTGGACAGGGCACTGGCGCACTTGCAGGAGCGTTCGTGCAGCGCCTGGACCATTGGAGCGAGGTACTGCACGGCTCGCTTGGTGACTGCAGCGTTGGCCTGAAGGTTCTCGATCAACATGGCCACGGTCACTGGCTCCTCGGTTTCGTGCCAGACGTCATAGTCGGTCACGTGGGCCATGGCCGCGTAGCAGATCTCTGCCTCTCGCGCCAGCTTGGCCTCCGGGATCGCCGTCATGCCAATGATGTCAACGCCCCATTGCCGGTAGATCCTGGATTCCGCTTTGGTGGAGAACTGCGGACCGTCGATGACCAAAAAGGTGCCGCCCTTGTGCACCGTTGCTCCTGTCTTCTTGACCGCCTTGAAGACGAGGTCGCTGAGGGTAGGGCAGTAGGGTTCATCAAAACTGATGTGGACCACCAGACCGTTGCCAAAGAAGCTGTTCGGACGGCACTTGGTGCGGTCAAAGATCTGGTCCGGGATCACTATGCTGCGTGGGGCGAAATCCTCGCGCATGCTGCCGCAGGCGCTGATGGACACGATGTACTCAACGCCCAGGGACTTGAGCGCATAGATATTGGCCCGGGAGTTGACCTCCGCCGGCATGATGCGATGACCGCGGCCGTGTCTGGGCAGAAACGCTATCCGCGTGCCAGAGAGAGTGCCGACGGTGATCGCATCGCTCGGGTCGCCATAGGGTGTGCTAACGCGCTCTTCCGTCACTGCCGTCAGGCCTTCCATATCGTAGACGCCGCTGCCGCCGATAATGCCCAACAGTGCTTTTTGCATACTCGCTTCTCCTGGAACAGCAGGTTTGCAGCCACTGCCATTATAGCCATCAACGGCGAGAGGCCAACAATGCAAGAGAGCCGGGGGCTGGCGCCGGTTAGGGCGGTGCTCGCGGCTCTCTCGGTGCTAGGTGGAGATGGCGGGAATCGAACCCGCGTCCGAAGAGATCGACTCTGGACATCCTACAAGCCTAGTCGGCTAATTGATCTTGCCCCGGATCACCTCAACCGACAGAGTTGAAGGGGGCCAGCCGATCCCCTCTCTCGAGGGGCCTTGAGTCGCCCTTATCGGCGTGGGAGCGACCGCACCTCGGCTTTGATGACGCCCAGTTCCGGACCGCCCAGGAGAGCCCGGAGTGGACGTGGCCGCGCTAAGCGGCCAGGGCTTTTTGCTAGGCTATGGTCGCCTTAGGCGGCCATGGCGTAAGCATACGCCGGTGTTCGTGCTGTATTGGCACTTGATCTTTGCCCCTGTTTTACGAGGTGGAGGCACCTCAGCTTGCAGTCCGGAGCCAGCCCTCCCCGTCGAGACCTGTCATCCCCGTACGTGACTATTGTACTCCGGGCGGGCGCATCAGTCAAATGCAGCAGAACTAGCGGCGATTCTTGATCTCGGCCTTGAGCTGCCTGTCCGAATCCCGCTTCGCAATGGCTTCTCGCTTGTCATAAAGTTTCTTACCTCTGGCCAGGGCGATCTCCACTTTGGCCCGGTTGTTCTTGAGGTACACCTTGAGGGGCACAATGGTCAGGCCCTTCTCCTGCACCGCAGCCTGGAGGCGGCGGATTTCGCGCTTGTGGAGCAGCAGCTTGCGATCTCTCCTCGGGTCCGGATTGGCCCTGTTGCCCTGAGAGTAGGGGGATATGTGGGCGTTCACGAGGAAAGCCTGTCCGCCGCGGATCTGTACATAACTATCACGCAAGTTCATCTTGCCCTCACGGATGGACTTGATCTCTGTGCCCGTAAGCACGATGCCAGCTTCCTGGGCATCGTCGAGAAAGTAGTCGTGATAGGCCTTGCGATTCGACGCCAGCACGCGCTGCTCTGTCACTGCGCCGTATTCTCCATCAGGTACTTGATGGCGCGGTCCAGTTGCGGATCACGACCGGCCTTTGCGTCCTCTTCGGTGTATTCGACAACAATGTCCGGTGTGAGCCCTTTGCCGTCGATGGCCCGGTCTGCCGGGGTGAACCAGCGACGAATGGTCACGGCGACGGCCGAGCGGTCACTGAGCCGCTCAGTCACCTGCACTGAGCCCTTGCCGTAGGTCTGTTCTCCGATCAGCACCCCGCGGCCTCTGTCTTGCACCGCCCCGGCCAGGATTTCTGATGCGCTGGCGCTGCCACCGTCAACCAGTACCACCAGTGGGATGCTCTCGGCCAATCCACTCGCGGTGGTGTTCCGCCTACTCTCAGCCCCGGTAGAGCTGCGCTCGATCACCAGAACGCCTTCGGGCAGGAACTCGTCGGCCACCTGCTCCACGATGTGCAGGTAACCCCCTGGATCGCCGCGGAGATCCAGGATCAGCCCCCGTGGTTCATGCTTCAGCAAATCCGTCAGGTCGGTCTTGACCAGGTCGGCGGCGCGTGCGTTGAACTCGCCAACGTACAGGTAGGCGATGTTGTTGTCTAGCATCTTGCGCTCGGTCACTGGGATGGCAATGATCGCCCGGGTGAGTGTCAGGTCCATCTCCTGGCCTTCGTGCCGTACTCGGAGCGTGACCTGAGTGCCCACCTCACCCCGAATGAGCGCGATAGCCTCGTTCTGGCTCATCCCGCGAATGGAGGTACCGTCGACTGCGAGAACCACGTCACCGGGCTGCAGGACCGTTTTCTCAGCCGGACCACCGGGAATGAGCTTGACGACTTGAACAAAGCCGTCGTCTGTTGGCGTGATGGTGACGCCAATGCCACCAAAGGTCCCGCTCAGGTCCTGACTGAACATGTCCGCTTCCTCAGGAGTGAGGAAGGCGGTATGAGGATCGCCAAGGGACGCGACCATTCCTCGCGCCGCGCCATAGGTCATCGCCTGATAGTCCAGGGGTTGCTCAGTATAGTACTCGTCCTCGATGATGCGCCAGGCCTCCCAGAAAGGGGAGAACTGCTGTCGCTGCTCGCTCGCCACTTGCCAGGCTCGAGAGTCGCTGGATGGGAAAACGTATCGCCCCAGGCCAAACCCGGCGACGAATACCGCGGTCCCCACAAGACAGAGCAGCAGCGCAATTAGGGCGTATCTGCGGCAGCTTGACATAGTATTCTAGACCAGCACCTTTCCGTCGCTGTCGCCCAGTAGGGGCAGACGCAGCGACTCGACGACGATCCCGGCCTGGTTGGCTAGGTATTCCTTGGCCAGGGACAACGCCTCTTGGTCGTTCTGGGCGATCAGCTCGGGCTGGAGGCCCACGCCTTCGATCGGGTGCCCGTGAGGGGTAAGCCACCTAGCCGTCGTGATGCGAATGCTCGAGCCGTCTTTCAGCGTGAACAGGCCCTGCACCAAGCCCTTACCATGGGTCCTCGTGCCGATCAGGGGACCCCGTTCATAGTCTTGGATCGCCGCGGCGACAATCTCGGCGGCGCTCGCCGTGCCAGCGTCAACCAACACCGCCAGAGGCAGTGGTGCTGGCTGGGTCGCAGCGAAAGGAATTGCGACGCGCGTTTCCTCACCACTGGATCTCACCTCGCGGTAGGCAATGCCTCCAGTCACCAACTGCGCCAGCACGCCTGGCGCTGCTGAGGCCAGTCCACCTCCGTTGCCCCGCAGGTCAAGCAACATGGCCCTCGCGTCAGCCGCAGCCAGTTCTGCCAGCGCTGTGGCGAACTCGTGGGCGGTGCGCCCGGTGAAATCCAGAATGCGCACGTAGCCCACTGCCGCAGAGGCCATCGACCACTGGACGCTCGCGCGCTCGACGACCAGACGCGGTATGTCAAAGGACAGCTCGGCGCCACCGCGCTCCACCACCAGGTGCACTGTGGACGGCACCGGCCCGCGGATCAGGAGGGTAGTGCTCGGCAGGTCGGCCATTCCAATCTCTTTGTCTGCGACGGTCAGTACCCGGTCTCCAGTTTCCAGCCCGGCGCTCTCAGCGCTAGAGCCAGGCTGAAGCGAAGCAACATAGGTGCCGCGTTCATCTCGCGCCAGCCAGGCACCGATCCCACCGAACTCACCGGCAAAGCCCTCATTCTCCATCTGGTGCTCGGGCGGGGTAGAGAATCCGGCATAAGGATCATGCAGCGAATCGAGCATTCCCGAGATGGCTCCGTAGGTCATGGCCGTGGGATCAAGCGGCTGCTGTGAGTAGAACAGCCGTTCTATCTTGAGCCAGGCCTCCCAGAAAGGCAAGAATCGCTGGGCTTGTGCTGGAGGCGTTCCAGGGAGCCCGCGCGCCATAAGCGAGAGCTGGCCACGGCCGATCAGGAATCCTGCCAGGCCGGCGACCGCCGTCACGGTTGCGAGAACGAGGCCGAACAGCAGCCACTGGTGAAGTGATGAAAGCCTCACGTGGGAGATTGATCCGGACTTGACGGTCAATGATGGGTGTTCTGAGCGGTCACGCATTTGCTGATTCTACGCTAGGTCCGGGGCCTTGGCAAACCAGCGAAACGGCGACCTGGCTGGCGGTGTGTACGGTCGATCGGCACCAACTTGCGAAGCTGGTCGCGCACGGTCTGCCACGATCTTGCTTCGTACCAGCGTGCATCGCGTCAGAGTGAACGCCTGGCCAAGTCGCTAAATGCGGCGTAATACTACATAAGAAGCATAGTGCGAAGTTCCTATCCCGTTTGACAAGCCCCCGGAAGCAGAGGGACAGTCCCGACCATGGGCAGTTGCCTGCGATCCTAAACCGCGTGCGCGGGCACGGTGCCGGGCTCCGAAGGCGAAACGAAGCAGTGTAGAGAGAGGCCGCTGCGTAGCCCGCGGCAAGACAGGCATGCGAATAGAGACGCGAGGCGATTATGTCGCTATCTGGTAGGCTGTAGCCCTCTGAGGCGAAGGATTATGCCAATCGACTTGGCTGGGCTATCCACGGGCCGGGAGTCCGAGCGTGGCAAGGTACGCCCGAATCTCGTCAGACGTGCTCATACCGAGGACTCTCGCTGCGATTTCCCTCGCCTGCCGAACGGTGAGCGCACGAAGCAGCTCTTTGGCCACGGGGATAGCAGACGGGTTCATGCTGAACTCGTCCAGGCCCAGTCCGAGCAGCACCGAAATGGCCTCTGGATCGCCTGCCATCTCGCCGCACATGCCGACCCATTTCCCTGCCTGGTGACCTGCCTCGATCACCCGCTGGATCAATCGCAGCACGGCGGGGTTCAGCGGGTCATACAGATGCGCGACGCGCTCATTGCCTCTATCGCAGGCCAGAGTGTACTGGATGAGATCGTTGCTGCCGATGCTAAAGAAATCCACCTCGGGGGCCATCAGGTCGGCGGCCATAGCGGCCGATGGAATCTCCACCATGATGCCGATCGGCGTCTGCGGGTCAAAGGGGATGTTCTCATCGCGCAATTGCTGCTTCACCCGCTCGACGGCCCGCCTGGCTCGCCGTAGTTCACACAGAGTCGCCACCATCGGGAACATGATCTGCACGTTGCGGTCTGCGCTAGCGCGCAGAATGGCGCGAAGCTGCGGCTCAAACAGCTCTGGCCTATCGAGGCAGAGCCGAATGGCACGCCATCCGAGAAAGGGGTTCTGCTCGTGGCCAAAGTCGACGTACGGCAGTTGCTTGTCTCCGCCGATGTCGAGGGTTCGGATCAGCAGAGGCCGTGAGCCCATCACATCAGCCACCGCCCGGTAGTCACGGTATTGCTCAGCCTCCGTGGGGATGCTCTGGCGGTTCAGGTACAGGTACTCTGTCCGGTACAGTCCTACGCCCTCTGCTCCGCAATCCAGCGCGACCTGCGCCGAGGTCGCATCGGCGATGTTGGCCACTACCTGCACCGGGTGGCCGTCCTTGGTTGTGGCCTGGCGCGATGCGGCCGACTTGAGCCTCGTCTGTTCGCCCAGCCACTGGTGCTTCTTTCGCAGGAACTCGGCTCTGGTCCCTGCATCCGGGTCTGTTATCACCCGGCCGCCTCTGCCATCCACGATTAGCATCTGCCCGTCCGTAACCTCGAGCAGCGACTCGCCCAGGCCCACGACCGCCGGAATGCCGAGAATCCGGGCGAGGATCGCCGTGTGTGAGGTGAGGCCGCCTGATGCGGTGCAAAAGCCCAGCACCTTTGACTTGTCCATCTGCGCGGTGTCCGAGGGCGTCAGGTCGTGGGCCACGACAATCACCGGTTCGTTCAGATTGGCCAGAGCAGCCACATCTTGCGCCCCGGTGAGGATGCGCACGACTCGCCGTGAGACATCTCTGAGGTCGACGGCGCGCTCTCGATAGTAGGAGTCCTCCAGAGCTTCAAGTTGCTGCGCGTACAGCTCAAAGGCCGCCCTGGTCGCGGCCTCTGCAGTGAGACTGGAATCCTGAATGAGCTTCTCTGCCTCGTCGCGCAGCGCCGGGTCCTCAAGGAACTCCTGGTGAGCGAGGAAGATGGCCGCGGCCTCTTCCCCTGCGGTGCCACGAGCTTTCTGGTACACCACATCAAGCTCGTCGTGGGCCTTAGCGAAGGCCAGGCCGAGTCGCTGGACGTGAACAGCTCGTTCGTCGGGCGCACAAGTCTCACGGTAGGCCTGCGCCTGGGACGAATACACGAAGGATGGCCCAACCGCAATGCCGTCAGACGCCGCCAACCCCTTGATCTCTCTCATGGCGCTGCTTCGACCCTCCTGTCCACAGGTTGCGAGGGCTCTACTCGAGATAGGGTTCGAGTCGACTCAACAGCCCCGGCGGTATTCGACCTTCGAGCAACACGCCCTTGGCTCTGGCGCGTTCCTCAGCCACGATGCCCAACCGATGGAACTGAGCGATCAGCTCGCTGGCAGTATAGGGGATGGTGGCACGTACCGGCACCATCTGCGCGGCCAGCGCCGACTCGATGCGGAACAGCAGTTGGTCGAGGCCCCTGGCACAAAGTGCCGAAATGGGCACCGCGTTGCCGCGAGCCGATGCCCATTCATTGGACTGGCGCATGTCGGCGAGCAGGTCAACCTTGTTCAGAGCGAGGACAACTGGCTTGTCCCTGACGCCAATCTCGGTCAGCACTGCCTCAACGGTCTGCATTTGCTGGGCTGCATTGGGGTGTGTTATGTCGATGACGTGCAGGATGAGGTCGGCCTCGGTGATCTCCTCGAGGGTGGCCCGAAAGGCCGCCACCAATTGCGTGGGCAGCTTCTGGATGAAGCCAACCGTGTCGGTGATCAACACCTCTTTTCCGCCGGGAAGCGTCAGTCGCCTGGTGACCGGGTCAAGGGTGGCAAACAGCCGGTCTGTCGCCAGGACGCCAGCGCCGGTCAGAGCGTTCAGCAGTGTGGACTTGCCTGCGTTCGTATAGCCTACCATCGACACGACAGGGGTTCCCTGCTGACGCCTGTGCCGGCGGTACTGCTCCCTGTGGCTGCGCACTTGCTCCAGTTCCTTCTTGAGCTGTGTGATGCGGTGGCGCACCAGCCGACGGTCCGTCTCGAGCTTGGTTTCGCCTGGCCCGCGAAGACCCACTCCCGCAGCGCCTCCTCTGGCGGCTCCGCCACCAGTCTGCTGGGCGAGATTGGTGAAGGCCCTGGTGAGCCGCGGCAGTCGATACTCATACTGCGCCAGCTCCACCTGGAGTGCGCCTTCTCGAGTCTGCGCGTGGCCGGCGAATACGTCCAGAATGAGCGCCGTGCGGTCCAGCACCTTCTCCTTGAGTTCGCGCTCGAGGTTGCGCTGCTGAGCGGGCGTGAGCTCATCATCAAAGACAAACACGTCTACATCGAGTTCGCGGGCCAGCAGCGAGAGCTCCTCGACCTTGCCCTTGCCGATGAAGGTCCCCGGATTGATGGTCACCAGGCGTTGCAGGGTCTGGCCCACTACCTCCAGGCCCGCGGTGTCAGCCAGCCGGCTCAACTCGCTGACCGAGTCCTCCAGACTCCAGGCCGAGCTGGTCCCTTTGACTTCCGCCCCTACCAGGTAGGCGCGTTCTGGTCTGGGGGCTGTGGAGAGGTATTCTCTGGGCAAACGGCATTCCTCCAGTCAGTACTACCGTGGCAGGCTGGCCGAGTGGATTCGGTCGCCTGCCTCGCGCAGTCGGTCCTCGGGCAACGTCAGCGCAATGCGCACATAGCCCTCGCCGGCCTCACCAAAGGTCGGACCAGGGGTGATCCACACTCCCGTCTGCTCCAACACCTGCCCTGAGAATTCACGTGAGGTGCGCCCGGCTGGCACCCTCGCCCACACATACATCGCGGCGCGCGGAACCCTGGCCTCCAGCCCGGCGGCCGGGAGCCAGCTCATTACCACATCCCTGCGCCGCTGATAAATGGCGTTGCGTTCCAGCAGCCAGGACTGGTCTCCGTTCAGAGCCTGTATTGCGGCGTCCTGAATGGGGCGGAAGATGCCCGAGTCGATGTTGGTCTTGACCCGGGCCAGGGCGTTCACCGCCTCAGCCCCTCCCACCGCCATACCGACTCTCCAGCCGGCCATGTTGTAGGTCTTGGACAGCGAATTGAACTCGAGAACCACGTCCTTGGCCCCGGGGATCTCGAGGATGCTGGGCGCTTTGTAGCTATCGAAGGTCAGATCGCAATAGGGGTTGTCGTAGCACAGCAGCAGGTCATGATGCCGCGCAAAGGCCACTGCATTCTCCAGAAAGCTCATGTCAGCGACGGCGCCGGTCGGGTTGTTAGGATAGTTGAGCCAGAGCACTCGCGCCGCGTCGGCAACGTCGGCAGGAATCGCCTCCAGGTCGGGCAAGAAGCCTCGCTCCTCGCGCAGCGGCAAGGAGTACTGGACAGCGCCGACCATATGCGCGCCGAGGTGATAGGTGGGATAGCCCGGGTCAGGGATCAGAACCACGTTTCCCGGATCCAGAAAGGCCAGGGCGGCATTGAAGAGCCCCTCTTTGGAGCCGATCAACATCGCGACTTCTTTGTTCGGGTCAACCTGTACCGCAAAGCGCCGCTGGTAATAGTCGGCGACGGCACGACGCAAGGCTGGCAGGCCATAGTAGCCCGCGTAGCCGTGCGAGTCTGCTCTTTGAGCAGAATGGTAGAGCGCCTCGATGATGGGCGCAGGCGGCGGAAGATCAGGGCTCCCAATGCCCAGGTCGATGACGTCCACGCCGCGGGCGCGCATCTCCTCCAATTGCTTGCCGGCCACGGCAAAGGCGTAAGCCGGAAGATCGGTAACTCGCTTGGCAACTCTCACGGCACCTGTCTCCTCATCTGCTGTCGATGGTTACCCGGGCCTACTGCTCAAGCCATTTCTGAAGGACCCGCCCGATCCTCTGCAGGCTCTCAGGACTGACCTTGTCTGGCGTATCCTGGGTAGTGTGCCAGTAAGGATAATCGAAGTCAATTATGTCAATCGCAGCGAATCCTCGCTGCAGGAACGGCACATGATCATCAATGATGGAGTAGCCGAGGCGAGGAATGAACTGGTGTTGATAGCCCAGGTCCGCTGCTACGGCCCACAGGGAGCGATTCAAGGCGTCGTTCGATGCGGTCTCCCACATGAAACGTTGATCCTCGTCCCCCACCATGTCGACCACAACGACGGCCTTGGGCTGAACACTCAGGTGCTCAGCCATGTGCGCCGCGCCCACCGAGAATGGCCAGCCGTTGATGTTCCCGCAGTCCTCAGCGTCAAAGAAGGCCAGCCATACCTGCTTGTTGACCTTTGACTGATCGAGAACCCGAGCCAGCTCGAGCAGCACCGCCACGCCGCTGGCACCATCGTTTGCACCAGGCACTGGCTGCGTCGGGTCGGTCGGGTCGCGATCAGCGATGGGCCTCGTGTCATAGTGGGCGCCAAGCAGGTACAGGTCACCGCTGCCGCGACTGGCAATCACGTTTTGACCCATGACACCATGAAAGATGAATTCCTGACGCTCCACCGTCCAGCCCAGCTTATCCAGTTCCTGCGTGATGTACTCGGCGGCCTTCTGTCCGCCCTCGGTGCCTACGATTCGCGGGCCGATGTCACACTGCGCAACCACGTGCCGATAGGCCCGTTTCCCATCGAACAGTTCCGGCCTGGGGCGGCATGAATTCACCGCCAGACAGGCCACCGTCAAAGCGATCAGCGCCGCCACCCTTCGCATAACAACGCGCCGGAAGTCGTTGACGATAATGGGCACCAGGCGTGTCTTGAAATGGCTCATTGCTATACGACAACTTCCTTCCGAAAATGGGTTTGGCAGTAGTCGACGCAAGCCTTCAGGCCGGCAACTAGCTGCTTCTCGTCATTGGGCGAAAAGTGCTCCGGGCCGCTCTCCACGACTATGCTCCCGCCGTACCCGTCGATAGCGAGCGCGCGGAGAAAAGCGGCCAGTGGGAGGCTCCCCTTCCCGGGCGGGATGTGCTCGTGACCGTTATAGTCCGACAGATGGACGTGTCGCACCCGCGGTTTGAGCTGTTCGTACACCTCCATGAGGTCCCAGCCCCACGTTCCCACGTGCGTTGTGTCCAGCACGAGGTCGCCGAGCTTGGCCAACTCCTGGAGTCGGTTCGGTGCGTACAAACCATAGCGAATACCTAGGAACAAGGATGCCGGCATGTTCTCCAACAAGACAGCGACGTTCGGCCTGGCGAGTTCCCGGACTGCGGCCAACGACCTGGCTCGTTCGCTGTGCCACCGTGGCCACAGGATCGGTGCCCTTACTCTTCGGCGGAGCAGGCTGCTATCGATGCTCAGCCAGTGCCAACGCATTGGCACGTGGCACACTACGATACCTACCTGGAGGTCAGCAGCCAGTTGTACGGTGTTCTTGAGGTTCGCCACTGGATCGTTGTTCCAGCCCTGGATGCCGGGCAGGAAGGGAGCGTGTAACGAGACGATGGGCAGGCCGTGCCGTTGGCGAAGTGAGTCAAGGCAGCTACTCTGACGGGTGTCCCACCGCGCGTCGACGATGACCTCGATGCCTTGAAAGCCAGCCTCTCGCGCCAGAGCGAAAACCCGGTCCAGACCATAGTTGTGCAGCGTGCCAGTTGATAATGCCAGCATGTCTCTGTGCCCAAGGATCTATTCTAGCCCGTTCGGCTAGCAGCTCCAAAGCCGACCGTGCTTCGGAGAATGTTTACTCTGCTGGCAAGAGTGGCTCGCTGGCGGCGAACCGCTGCAACGTCTCGAGGGCTCGCTGGCTGAGGGACTGGTATCTCTCCCGCTTGCGCCTCTTGGGATGCTGCAGAGCAGGCAGCAGCCCAAAGTTGGCCTTCATCGGCTGAAAGTTGTTCGGGTCGGCCCGCGCGACATAGTTGCATATTGCGCCGATCATGGTCTCGGTGGGAAACGTAAGCAAGGGCTGACCCAGAGCCAGCCTGGCTGCGTTGAGCCCCGCCACATAGCCGCTGGCCGTCGACCCGATGTAGCCCTCTGTGCCGGTGATCTGGCCG
>Ga0116142_10001738_pt1 | contig 25409 bp, 28 predicted proteins | sample AD_UKC033_MetaG_FD_89785 | JGI IMG/M metagenome (GOLD analysis project Ga0116142, IMG submission 89785) | Active sludge microbial communities of municipal wastewater-treating anaerobic digesters from USA - AD_UKC033_MetaG | ecosystem: Engineered > Bioreactor > Anaerobic > Digestate | place: USA... | reverse complement strand
TGCGAGATCGGCAGCGTGATGTTCGGGCGCCGGCCCGACGGCAGCGAGCGGCCCGCGCGCTATGAACTCGTGCGGCTCGCGATTCCGCGGCGCGTCTACACCCAGAGCCATGCCGACTACCTGGTCGAGGTCTTCGAGGAGATCGCCCGGGACAGCCGCTCGCTGCGCGGCCTGCGCATCGTGCAGGAGCCGCCGATGATGCGGCACTTCACCGCGCGGTTTGCGCCACTGCCGTGAAACCGTATTTCGCCAGCGTGGCGCGCGACTCCGCCTCGCCGAGGTAATCGAGGAAGGCGCGCGCGCCGGCCCGCGCACCGATCGGCAGGGCCGCGGGGTAAGTGATCGGCGGATGCGTCGACTCGGGGAAGCTGCCGACCAGGCGCACTTTTTTTTCGATCAGCGCATCGGTCGTGTAGACGATACCGAGCGGCGTTTCGCCGCGCGCGACGAATGCGAGCGCCGCGCGCACGTTATCGGCGTTGGCGAGGCGGTCCGCGACGCTGTCCCATACGCCGAGACTCGTCAGCGCCGCCTGCGCATAGCGCCCGGCGGGCACCGATGCCGGATCGGCAACCGCGAGCCGGGCGTTGCCCAGCGCCGCCGCGAGCGCAAAGCCCGGCGTGATATCGAGGGCCAGCTGGCTGTCTGCAGGCGCGATCAGCACGAGCCGGTTGCCCGCGATGTCGCGACGGCTCCCCCGATCGATCAGCTGGCGGGCGGCGAGGTAGTCCATCCATTCCTGGTCGGCCGACACGAACACGTCGGCGCGTGCGCCGGCCTCGATCTGACGCGCGAGGGCCGAGCTCGCGCCGAGCGACAGCGTGATCGCGACACCTCTTTCCTGCCGGTACCGGTCCGCGATGTCCTGCAGCGCGTTGGTCATCGACGCCGCGGCATAGACCGTGAGTTCCCGGGGCGTATCCGCGGCGTGCGAGGCCGCGAGCGTGAGCGCGGCGAGCGTCAGCAGGCCGCGGCGGGCGATGGCGAACATGATGGTCCCGGGGCTGTTTCCGACCGGATACTACGCATCCCGGCCGGGGAACGGATGACTGCGCAGCGAAACCGACTTGACCAGCGCCCATACGATGCTGCCGGTCGCGAGGCCCAATGCATCGACGGCGTCGCGGGTCACGTAGGCCACGATGCTGGCACAACCCAGGTCGACCAGCACCCTGCGCGTATCGTCGTCCTGTGCGCTGATCGTGGTGACGCGCCCGCGCAATGCGTTGCGCACGCTCAGGCCCTCGGGTGGGCGATCGGAGAGGATCACGTCGCGCGCGAGCACCTGCACGCGCAGCGCCATGCCCGGCGCGGTGCCCGCCGCGCCCACCTGCAACTCGCCGTGGTCGCCGATCGCGACGCGCGCGAGGCCGCGCGCGGCATCGACGTCGACGACGCGGCCATCGAGCACGGCGCCGGCGGCGGCGGGACCGACGATCGCGGTGAGCGCCGGATCGAGGCTGACATCGGCGAGCGGACCCTGCGCCACCACGCGCCCGGCGTCGAGCACCACGAGGTGGGTCGCGAGGCGCAGCACTTCGTCGAACGCATGGCTCACGTAGATCATCGGCAGCGAGAGCCGCGCGCGCAGCGCCTCGAGATAGGGCAATACCTCCTCGCGGCGCGCAGCGTCGAGGGAGGCGAGCGGTTCATCGAGCAGCAGCAGGCGCGGCTGCGCGAGCAGCGCGCGCCCGAGCGCGACGCGCTGGCGCTCACCACCCGAGAGCGTATGCGGGCGCCGGGTGAGCAGATCGCCGAGCGCGAGCAGCGCGATCACCTCGTCGCGTTCGATGCCCCGCGTGCGCCCGCGCGTACGGCGCAGGCCATAGTCGAGGTTGTCGGCCACGGTCAGATGCGGGAACAGCCGCGCGTCCTGGAACACGTAGCCGACGCCGCGATTCTCGGCAGCCACGTTGCGACCCGTCGCCGTGTCGAGCAGTACCTCGCCGCCGATGTCGATGCGTCCCGTGTCCGGGGTCAGCAGCCCGCCGATGATGTTCACCAGGGTGGTCTTGCCGCAGCCGGAACGACCGAACAGCGCGACGACTCCGGCCTCGGGTGCCTCGAAGGCCACATCGAGCCTGAAGGCACCGCGCCGCAGACCGGCCTCGAGGCGGATCACGCCTGCCCCAGCGTGCGGCGCAGGCGCCGCGCGAGCCACTCGGCGAGCGCGAGCCCGGCGAAGCCGAGCATCAGCGACAGGGTCGCGATGCGCGCCGCGGCGGCGTCGCCGTCCGGCGTCTGGATCGCCGTATACAGCGCGAGCGGCAGCGTGCGCGTCTCGCCGGGAATGTTCGACACGAAGGTGATGACCGCGCCGAACTCGCCGAGGCTCGCCGCGAACGCGGTGACGCAGCCGGCGAGGATGCCGGGCAGCATCAGCGGCAGCGAGACGGTCAGGAACCGGTCGACGGGACCGGCGCCGAGGGTGCGCGCCGCTTCTTCGTAGCCGCGATCGACTGCCTCGAGCGACAGGCGAATCGCGCGCACCATCAGCGGAAACGACATCACCGCGGTGGCGAGCGCCGCACCCGCCGTGGTGAAGGCAAGCTGGATGCCGAAGGTATCGTAAAGCCAGCCGCCGATCGGTCCGCGACGGCCGAACAGCACCAGCAACAGATAGCCGACGACGACCGGCGGCAGCACGAGCGGCAGATGTACCAGCGCATCGAGCGCAAAGCGCCCGCGGAAGCGGCCACGCACCAGCAGCCATGCGATCAGCGTGGCGAGCGGCAGGCTCATCGCCACGCTGCGGGTCGCCACGGCGAAACTCAGGCGCAGCGCATCGAGTTCTTCGGGTGTCAGGGTCATGGAGTACCGCGGTGCAGGCGACGGACGAAGGCGCGGCAGTCGCACCGTCGCGGCAACATCATCGCGATCCGTTCCGCAGCAGCCTGCGGATGCCGGGCGCCAGGTCGAGCCGCAGAAACATCCCCGGCCCCTCTTCAGGTTTTCTTGACGGGCTTCTTCCAGCCATCAATCGTCACCTGCTTTGCGCGCCCCACGGTCAGCTTGTCGGGCGGCGTATCCCGGGTGATCGTCGAGCCGGCGCCGATCGTCGCGCCGGCGCCGATGCGCACCGGCGCCACCAGCATCGCGCCCGAGCCGATGAAGGCGCCGTCCTCGATGTGGGTCTTCGACTTGTTGGCGCCATCGTAGTTGCAGGTGACGGTACCGGCACCGACATTGACCCGCGCGCCGATCACCGCGTCGCCAAGGTAGGTGAGGTGGTTCGACTTGCTGCCTTCGCCCAGCGTGCTGTTCTTCACTTCGACGAAATTGCCGATGTGCACGCCGCGCGCCAGCTGCGATGCGGGGCGCAGGCGCGCGAAGGGTCCGATGTGGCAGGCCGGGCCGATCGTCGCGCGATCTATCACGCAGTTCGCGAATACTTCGGTATCCGCGCCGATGTCGCTGTCGCGGATCACGCAGTTCGGGCCGATGCGTACGCGGTCGCCGAGCCGCACGCGCCCCTCGAACACCGCATTGACGTCGATCTGCACGTCGCGGCCCGTCTCGAGATCGCCGCGCACGTCGATGCGGGCGGGATCGATCAATGTGACGCCCGCGACCAGCAGCTCGCGCGCGCGGCGGGCGCGCAGCACGGCCTCCACTTCCGCGAGCTGCAGCTTGTCGTTGACGCCGAGCACTTCACTCGCCTCGCCGACGACCTGCGGCACGACCTTGATCTTCTCCTTCACCGCCATCGCGACGACGTCGGTGAGATACAACTCGCCCTGGGCATTGTCGGCGCGGAGCGCGCCGAGCCAGCGGCGCAGCAGCTTCGCGGGCGCGACCATCACCCCGGTATTGCCCTCGCGAATGCGGCGCACGCGCGCCGAGGCGTCCTTCTCCTCGACGATGCGCTGCACCTCGCCGCGCGCGTTGCGCACGATGCGCCCGTAGCCGGTCGGATCGTCGATCTCGGCAGTGAGCAGCGACATCGACTTCGGCCCGGCGGCCGCGACCAGTCGCTCGAGCGTGCCCACACGGACCAGCGGCACGTCGCCGTACAGCACCATCACGAGACTGCCGTCGTCGATGGCCGGCATCGCCTGCGCGACCGCGTGTCCGGTACCACGCTGCTCGGCCTGCAGTACCCAGTTGACCGGCGAATCCGCCAGCGCCTTGCGGACCTGCTCACCCCCGTGGCCGTACACGACGTGGACCGCCTCGGGCCCGAGCGCCGTCGCGGTGGCGATGACATGCGAGAGCAGCGGGCGACCCGCGAGCGGCTGCAGGACTTTCGGCAGGTCGGACTGCATCCGCTTTCCCTGGCCGGCGGCGAGGATCACGACTGTGAGTGGCATCGGACAATTGTATCCGAGCGCAGTGTCCGTGTAGGACGTGCGCCGCGCGAACCGTCGGACGAGGCCGCAGCCTGCGGTCGGAACATCGCCGACGTCGGCGGGGCGAGACAGGCCGAAACACCGTGAATTCCGCGCGCTTGCGTGTCAGACAGCCATGCCGGCGCCGCGGCGCAGCGTGTGTGTCGCCACCTCGGGACATTACGTCGCATCGCGGTGCGCGGTAGGTTTCCTCACCCACCCCTGCCAGGAGTGCAAGATGAAGACCATCACCCTGATTGCCGCCGCACTGGTTGCCGGCACCGCGTTCGCAGGCGACGAGACCATGGCCTCGAAGTCGTTCGAATCGCTCGACAAGAATGCGGACGGCCGCATCACCGCGAGCGAATCGGTCGTCGACAAGAAACTCGCCGCAGACTTCGCCACCGTCGATGCCAACAGCGACGGCGCGGTCTCCAAGGAGGAGTTCACGAAGTGGCAGGCGGCCGCCAAGCCGCAGGCCGAGCCGGTCGAGCAGCCGAAGCAGTAACCCTGCCGGCGAGCCCGAGTCCGTTCCCTGCGGGCCTGGAGCGGCCCGCGGGGAGCGGTTTTCCGCTCGCGGCTAGCCCTTCAGCTTGCGCAGCTTCTCGATGAGCTTGAGCTGGGCGGCGGCGCGAGCCAGCTCCGCCAGCGCTTCCGCCTGCGAGATGGCGTCGACCTTGTCCTTGAGCGCCTCTTCGGCGCGCTGCTTCGCCGCGATCGCGGCCGCCTCGTCGATGTCCTTCGCGCGCAGCGCCGTGTCGGCGAGCACGGTGACCTTCTTCGGCTGGATCTCGAGCACGCCACCGCCGACATAGATCAGGTGCTCGCCGCCCTCCGGCGTCTGCACCCGCACCTCGCCGGCGCGCAGCAGTGTCAGCAGCGGTGCATGGCGGGGCGCGATGCCGATGTCGCCCTCCGAGGCGGGCACGAACACCATTTTCGCGGGGCCAGAGAAAATCTCGCCCTCGGCGCTCACGACATCGACATTGATGGTATCGGCCACGTGGTCCTCAGCTCAGGCTCTTGGCCTTCTCGACGGCTTCCTCGATCGAGCCGACCATGTAGAAGGCCTGTTCGGGCAGGTGATCGTACTCGCCTTCGAGGATGCCCTTGAAGCCGCGGATCGTGTCCTTCAGCGGGACGATCTTGCCGTCCTGCCCGGTGAACACCTTCGCGACGTTGAACGGCTGCGACAGGAAGCGCTGGATCTTGCGCGCGCGGAACACGATTTTCTTGTCGTCTTCCGACAGCTCGTCCATGCCGAGGATCGCGATGATGTCCTGCAGCTCCTTGTAACGCTGCAGCACCGCCTGCACGCCGCGCGCGGTGTTGTAGTGGTCCTCGCCGACCACCAGCGGATCGAGCTGACGGCTGGTCGAGTCGAGCGGGTCCACCGCGGGATAGATGCCGAGCGCGGCGATCTGGCGCGAGAGCACGACGGTCGCGTCGAGGTGCGCGAAAGTCGTCGCCGGCGACGGGTCGGTCAGGTCGTCGGCGGGCACGTATACGGCCTGGATCGAGGTGATCGAGCCGGTCTTGGTCGAGGTGATGCGCTCCTGCAGCGCGCCCATTTCCTCGGCGAGGGTCGGCTGGTAACCCACCGCCGACGGCATGCGCCCGAGCAGTGCCGAAACCTCGGTGCCCGCGAGCGTGTAGCGATAGATGTTGTCGACGAAGAACAGTACGTCACGGCCCTTGCCGCCGTCCTCGCGCACTTCGTCGCGGAAGTATTCGGCCATGGTGAGGCCCGTGAGCGCGACGCGCAGGCGGTTGCCCGGCGGCTCGTTCATCTGGCCGTACACCATCGCGACCTTCGAGTTCTCGAGATTCTCGAGGTCGATGACGCCCGACTCCGCCATCTCGTGGTAGAAGTCGTTGCCCTCGCGAGTGCGCTCGCCGACGCCGGCGAACACCGACAGGCCGCTGTACTGCTTGGCGATGTTGTTGATCAGCTCCAGCATGTTGACGGTCTTGCCGACACCGGCGCCGCCGAACAGGCCGACCTTGCCGCCCTTCGCGAACGGCACCAGCAGGTCGATGACCTTGATGCCGGTGACCAGCAGATCGCTGCCGCCCGCCTGCTCGTCGTACGACGGCGCGGGGCGGTGGATCGACCAGTGCTCCTTGGCGCTCACCGGGCCGCGGTTGTCCTGCGGCGCGCCGAGCACGTCCATGATGCGACCGAGCGTGGCCTTGCCGACCGGCACCGAGATCGGCTCGCCGGTGGTCTCGACCGGCAGTCCGCGCTTCAGGCCCTCGGAGGCGCCCATCGCGATCGTGCGCACGACGCCGTCACCGAGCTGCTGCTGCACCTCGAGAGTGAGGTCCGCATCCTTCAGCTTCAGCGCCTCGTAAACGCGCGGGATCGACTCGCGTGGGAACTCCACGTCGATGACCGCTCCGATGATCTGCGTAATCTTTCCGGTAGCCATTTCGCTTCCTCAATTCCTCAAACTGCTGCGGCGCCGCCCACGATCTCCGCGAGTTCCTTGGTGATCGCGGCCTGGCGTGCCTTGTTGTAGATCAGCTGCAGCTCGTTGATCAGCTTGCCAGCGTTGTCCGAGGCCGCCTTCATCGCGACCATGCGCGCTGCCATTTCCGAGGCGACGTTTTCGACGGCGCCGCGATAGACCTGCGACTCGATGTAGCGCATCAGCACGCCATCGAGGATGCCCGCGGCGCTCGGCTCGTAGATGTAATCCCAGTGCTCGGCGAGGTCGGACGATTCGACCGGCGCGACCGGCAGCAGCTGCTCGACGACCGGCTTCTGGGTCATCGTGTTGACGAACTGCGCGTTCACCATGAACAGGCGATCGATCCTGCCCTCGCGATAGGCGTCGAGCATGACCTTCACGGTGCCGATCAGGTCCTTCACATGCGGGCGATCGCCGAGATGCGTGATGTTCGCGAGGATCGGCAGGCCGAGGCGGCGAAAGAAGCCGAGGCCCTTCGAGCCGATCAGGCACAGGTTCACTTCCGCGCCCTTCTGCTGCCACTCGCGCATCAGGTAGATCGTGTTCTTGAAGATGTTGGCGTTCAGGCCACCGCACAGGCCGCGGTCGGTCGAGATCACGATGATGCCGATCGACTTCGGCTCGCGCGTCACGAGGAACGGGTGCCGGTAGTCGGGGTTCGCCGCGCTCAGATGGCCGATCACGGTGACCATCTTCTCCGCGTACGGGCGCGCGAGGCGCATGCGTTCCTGCGCGCGGCGCATCTTGCTCGTCGCGACCATCTGCATCGCCTTGGTGATCTTCTGCGTGCTCTTGACGCTGACGATCTTGGTGCGGATTTCCTTGGTGCCGGCCATTGCGCTTGCTCAGTAAGCTCCGGTTGCCAGGAAGTCCTCGCAGATCTTCTTCAGGGTCGCCTCGTGCGCCTTCAGCTCGGGCTTCGCGTTGATCGCGTCCATCGAGTCCTGGTAGCTGCCCTTGGCGAACGACTGCAGCGCCGCCTCGAAATCGACGACCTTGCGGCGGTCCACCTTGTCCATGTAGCCGTTGTTGACCGCATAGATCGACAGCGCCATTTCGGCGACCGACATCGGCGCGTACTGCTTCTGCTTCATCAGCTCGGTCACGCGCTCGCCGCGTTCGAGCTGGCGGCGCGTGGCTTCGTCGAGGTCGGAGGCGAACTGCGAGAACGCCGCGAGCTCGCGATACTGCGCGAGCGCGAGGCGGATGCCGCCGCCGAGCTTCTTGATGATGTCGGTCTGGGCCGCGCCACCGACGCGCGACACCGAGATGCCGGCGTTCATCGCCGGGCGGATGCCCGCGTTGAAGAGGTCGGTCTCGAGGAAGATCTGGCCATCCGTGATCGAGATCACGTTGGTCGGCACGAACGCAGTCACGTCGCCCGCCTGCGTCTCGATGATCGGCAGGCCGGTCAGCGAGCCGGTCCTGCCCTTGACCGCGCCATTGGTCACCTGCTCGACATACTCCTCGTTGACGCGCGCGCTTCTCTCGAGCAGGCGCGAGTGCAGGTAGAACACGTCGCCGGGATAGGCTTCGCGGCCCGGCGGGCGCTTCAGCAGCAGCGAGATCTGGCGATAGGCAACCGCCTGCTTGGACAGGTCGTCATAGATGATCAGCGCGTCCTGGCCGTTGTCCATGAAGTACTCGCCCATCGTGACGCCCGAATAGGCGGCGAGGTACTGCAGCGCGGCCGGCACCGAGGCGGAGGCCGCGACGACCACCGTGTGCGCCATCGCGCCGTGCTCCTCGAGCTTGCGTACGACGTTCGCAATCGACGACTGCTTCTGGCCGATCGCGACGTAGATGCATTTGATGCCCGAGGACTTCTGGTTGATGATCGTGTCGACGGCGAGCGCGGTCTTGCCGGTCTGGCGGTCGCCGATGATCAGCTCACGCTGGCCGCGGCCGATCGGCACCATCGAGTCGACGGCCTTGTAGCCGGTCTGCACCGGCTGCGACACGCTCTTCCTGTAGATGACGCCCGGCGCGACACGCTCGATCGGCGCCGTGCGGGTCGCCTTCAGCGGGCCCTTGCCGTCGATCGGGTTGCCGAGCGTGTCGACGACGCGACCGAGCAGTTCGGGACCGACCGGCACCTCGAGGATGCGTCCGGTGGTCTTCACCGTGTCGCCCTCGCGGATGTCGGTGTAGTCGCCGAGCACCACTGCACCGACGGAGTCCTGCTCGAGGTTGAGCGCAAGCCCGAAGGTTCCGCCCGGGTACTCGATCATTTCGCCGTAGCGCACATCGGCCAGGCCGTGGATGCGCGTGATGCCGTCGGTGATGGACACCACGGTGCCGACATTGCGCGCCTCGGTCGCGGACGAGAACTTCTCGATCCGCTGCTTGATCAGGTCGCTGATTTCCGATGCTTTGACTGACATGGGATGGGGTCCTTGGGAATCAATTCGTCATGGTCTGGCTGAGTCGCTGGAGCCTGCCCTGGAGCGAACCGTCGAGCACCAGGTCGCCGGTGCGCACGATGGCGCCGCCGATGAGCGACGGGTCGACGTGGGTGTGCAGGCGCACGACGCGATTCAGGCGGCGCGTGAGCGCGCGCGCGAACGTTTCGGTCTGATCCGGCGTGAGCGGCATCGCCGAGGTGATCTCGACATCGACCGTGTTCTCGGCATCCGCACGCAGCAGCGCGTACTGCCGCGCGATCTCCGGCAGCAGCGTCAGGCGCCGGTTCTGCGCGAGCAGCTGCACGTAGTTGCGGCCGTGCGGGTCCGCCTTGTCACCGGCGATCTCGAGCACGAGGTCGGCGAGCGCGTCATCGGCCACCTTCGGATTGCCGATCAGCGCGCTGAAGCCCGGCTCCGCGACGACTGCGGCGGCGATGTCGAGCAGGTCGCCCCAGCGCGCGAGCGCCTTCGCGTCCTGCGCGTACTCGAACGCCGCGCGCGCATAGGGTCGCGCGATGGTGGCGATTTCAGCCACGCACGATCTCCTCGGCGAGTTCGTCGAGCAGCTTCTGGTGCGCCTTCGCGTCGATCTCGCGGCCTAGCAGGCGCGAGGCGCCCGCGACGGCCAGCGCACCGACTTCGGCGCGCAACGCGTCGCGCGCCCGCGCGGCCTCGCTGGCGGCCTCGGCGCGCGCATTCGCGAGCAGGCGGTCGCCTTCGGCGCCGGCCGACTGCTTGGCCTTGTCGATCATCTCGTTCGAGCGGCGGTTCGCCTGGTCGAGCACCTGGTTTGCGCGCTCACGCGCCTCGCGCACCACGGCGTCGGCACGTGACTTCGCTTCCTCGAGATCCTTCTGGCCACGCTCGGCGGCCGCGAGGCCCTCGGCGATCTTCTTCTGGCGCGCGGTGTTCGCCCGGGCAAGGGGCGGAACGACGAACTTCCAGAAGAACCAGAGCAGGATCGCGAATACGACCATCTGCCCGATGAATGTCGCGTTGACGGTCATCGCCCGTCTCCTTCAGCGTGGATCAACCGCCTGAGAGCTGGGCGAGCAGCGGGTTCGCGAACGCGAACAGCATCGCGAGACCGACACCGATCAGGAACGCCGCGTCGATGAGGCCCACGAGCAGGAACATGCGGCCCTGCAGCATCGGGGTCAGCTCAGGCTGGCGCGCGGCGGATTCGAGGAACTTCGAACCCATCACGCCGATGCCGATGCACGCGCCGATCGCGCCGAGGCCGATGATGATGCCGATTCCAAGCGCGGTGTACGCCTGAACCGTTGCGATTGCTTCCATCTGAGTTCTCCTGGTCGATTCGAATAAAAAGAAGCTGAACGAAACCTAGTGATGCTCTTCGGCCATTGCGATGTACACGATCGGCAACACCATGAAGATGTAGGCCTGCAGGACCACTATCAAGATGTGGAAGATCGCCCAGGCGGTGCCCATGACGACCTGGCCGAAGAAGCCGAGTGCGCTGCCGAAGGTGACGCCGACCACGGTGAAGCCGAGCAGCGCGATCAGCATGAAGAGCAGCTCGCCGGCGAACATGTTGCCGAACAGTCGCATGCCGAGCGACACCGGCTTCGACAGCAGTTCGACGAGGTTCAGGCAGACGTTCGGGATCCACAGCAGCGGATTGCTGCCGAACGGCGCCGACACCCACTCGTGCAGGTAGCCGCCGAGGCCCTTGGCACGGATTGCCGCGATGATGATCAGCAGCAGCACGACGATCGCCATGGCGATCGTGCCGTTCAGATCGGCGGTCGGCAGCACGCGCCAGTATTCGAGGCCGAACAGCGCCGCGACCCCGCCCGGGAAGTCGAGCGGCAGCAGGTCCATCGTGTTCATCGCGATGATCCACGTGAACAGCGACAGCGCGAGCGCGACCATGAAGCTGCGGTCACCGTGATAGATGTCGGCCACCTGGCCGTCGACGAATTCGTAGATCAGTTCGATGAAACCGAGGAACTTGCCCGGTACGCCCGAGGTGGCGCGCCGCGCGGCGGCCCAGAAAATCCAGCCGACCACGATGGCGAGCAGCGCCGACATGAACAGCGTGTCGATGTGCCAGGTCCAGAAGCCCTCGCCGACATGCAGATGGGTGAGGTGGTGGACGATGTAGTCGGTCGGCGATGTGCCGTGTTCTGCGCCGCTTGCGGATGCCATCTGTTCGAGCCTTTACCCTGCCTCACCCTCTCGACCGCGGCGGCAGCCGGGGTGCCGCAATCGCGGGCACCGCCCAGAACACCACCAGCGTTGCGACATAGGTCGCGATCAACGGCGGCCACACCGCCCTGCCGGTCCGCGCGACGATGATGAACATCGCCACGGTCAGCCCGACCTTCACGAACTGGCCGATCAGGAACCGGCTGAGTACGAGAACCGCGCCGCCGCCTCGTCGCAGCGTTGCCAGGGTCATGTACAAGTTCGCAATGACACCAATCGAGCCGCCGGCGAGCGCCGATCCGCCGTGCCGCGACCCCCACGCCGCCAAACACAGCGCGGCCGCCGCCAGCGTCACGGCCACCTGCACGACCAGGATCCATGCAGCGACTCGCCTGATGTCAGGTTCGCGCGACTGGATCACGTTCGGACGGGAGGCGGCCTTCAGCCCAATTTTCCTTGCACGGCAGCCACTTAGGGCCCCGTTTGCGACGCGCGCGGATTATAGGGGGGAAGCCCCTCGCCAGCAAGAAATACGGGGGAAATACTTAGCAGACTCGGTGCCGAGTCTCAGCTGATGTGCGCCAGGATGCCGTCGAGTTCGTCGAGACTGTTGTAGCTGACGATGAGCTTGCCCTTGCCGCCGGCGCCGTGCTGGATCGAGACCTTCGCGCCAAGCCTCTCCGCCAACTGGCCCTCGAGCTGCGCGGTGTTCGGATCCTGCCGGCGGCCCGTCCCAGCTTCCTCGGCGCCGCCGGCCTCTGTTGCCGGCGCGGTGAGGCGGCGCACCAGCGCTTCCGTCTCGCGCACGGACAGGCCCTTGCGTGCGACCAGCGCCGCGACTTCGGCCTGCTGGCGGCGCTGGCCGAGGCCGAGCAGCGCTCGCGCATGGCCCATCTCGAGCGAGCGCTTCTCCACCAGTTCGCTGACCTCGGGCGCGAGCTCGAGCAGGCGCAGCAGGTTGCTGACTGCCGCGCGCGATCGGCCGACGGCGTCGGCGGCCTGCTGGTGCGTGACCCCGAACTCGGCGATCAGGCGCTCCAGGGCGCGGGCTTCCTCGAGCGGATTCAGGTTCTCGCGCTGGATGTTCTCGATGAGCGCCATCGCGATGGCCGACTCATCGGGCACATGGCGCACGACCGCGGGAATGTCGGCGAGACCGGCGATCTGCGCCGCGCGCCAGCGACGCTCGCCTGCGATGATCTCGTAGCGCTGCGTCGCGCCTTCGCCGGCGCCGACCAGCGGGCGCACGACGATCGGCTGCACGACGCCCTGTGCCTTGATCGAATCGGCCAGTTCCTGCAGCGACTCGGGGCGCATGTCGACGCGCGGCTGATAGCGGCCCCGCTGCAGCAGGTCGAGTGGAAGCCGGGCAAGTTCCTCAGCGGCGCGCGCCGCCGACGGCGCGCTGGCCGCGCGCGCGGCCGACTGGCCGAGCAGGTCGGCGAGGCCGCGACCGAGCGTGGTCTTCTTCTGCGTCATGATACGGATGATAGCCGCTCCGGCGGGCGCGACTCTTCTTCACGACGCAGCATCTCGCCGGCGAGCGCCAGGTAGGCGAGCGCGCCCCGCGACTCCTTGTCGTGGAACATCGCCGGGCGCCCGAACGAGGGCGCTTCGGCGAGCCGCACGTTGCGCGGCACGACGGTGCGGAACACCTTGTCGCCGAAATGCTCGATCAACTGCGCGCTCACTTCGTTGGCGAGATTGTTGCGCGGGTCGAACATCGTGCGCAGGATGCCCTCGATTTCGAGGTCGGGATTCACCGCCGCGCGGATCTGCTCGATCGTCGAGACGAGCGCCGAAAGACCCTCGAGCGCGTAGTACTCGCACTGCATCGGCACCAGCACGCTGTCGGCGGCGACGAGCGCATTCACGGTGAGCATGTTGAGCGCCGGCGGGCAGTCGATGATGATCTGGTCGAAGCGTTCGCGCACCGGGCGCAGCGCATTGCGCAGCTTCATTTCCCGCCCGGTCATCATCGTCAGCAGGCGCACCTCGACCGAGGTGAGGTCCTGGTTCGCGGGCAGCAGGAACATTCCGGCCTGCTCAATCGGCACGATCGCGCTCTCGATGTCACACTCGCCGAGCATCACCTCGCAGGTGCCGCGCGCGACCTGCGACTTCTCGACGCCACAGCCCATGGTGGCGTTGCCCTGAGGATCGAGGTCGATCAGCAGCACGCGGCGCTTCATCGCCGCGAGCGACGCCGCCAGGTTGACCGCCGTCGTGGTCTTGCCGACACCGCCCTTCTGGTTTGCGACTGCGATGACTCGCTTCATCCGAGCGAGTTTAGCGGCTGGAATCAGCCTCTGCTTCAAGTTCCTGCACCCAGCTCTCGATCCGGCGGCGCAGCTCCGGCGAACGGGTGTATCGCGCGGCGCGGCTCGCCGAGGCGAGCGCCGCGACGTTGCGGCCGAGCTTCTGGCAAAGGCCGGCCTCCGCCAGGGCAAGCTCGGCATGGCTGGGGTAGATGGCCACGGACTGCTGGACGAGCGCCAGTGTGTCCTCGAGCTTGCGATCCGAGAGCAGCGCGTCGATACCCGCGACGGTCAGTGTCGCGCTGATGCCCGAGTCCGGGTCGCCGGCGAACGGCAGCACCGCCGTGCGCGCAGCCTGCAGCATCGCGGACTGCTCCGGCGAGAGCTGCGTGCGCTCATCGCCCGTGGAAATCGAGGGTTCGACCACGTCCTCGTCTTCCGCCTCGTCCATCAGCTCGCCTTCCGACTCGACTTCGGCCTCGGTCTTCATCTTGTCGTCATCGGCCGCGGGCTCCTTCTGCTGCAATGCGCGCTCGACGCGCTCTGCAATCCTGTCCGGCGAGGTCCTTCCGACGGCGATGCCCGCGGCCGCGAGTCGCGACAGCGCGACGGCCTCGGGCAGCGGCCTGATCACCACATCGTTCGCGTCGGGGAGCGGCTCGTTGAAGCGCAGGCGGTAGCCGGCGATCCGGCCTCGATTGCGGTAGCCCCGAATCTCGCGGTCGAGCTCGTCGATGCTGAGGCCGTAGGCCGCCTGTACCGCCTCCGCAATGGGCCTGCCGTCGGTCAGCGCCTGCAGATACGCGCCCGTCTGCCGGCTGCGCTGCGGATTTCCGATCAACATGTAGTGTGCGGTGAGCCAGGACTGCGCGTTGGCGTCGGTGACCAGCACGAAGTCGTCGATGCGCGCCTCGATCCGGTCGCGCGCCTGCGCGACCGAGCAGACACAGGCGAACCCCAGCATGACCAGTACGGCAAGAGCCGGTTGTCTGGTTCTCATGCTCGATTCATACTCCATCGCGATACAGAATGGCAAGCGCACGCACGGCGTCGATCCCGGGTACGGTCAGATCGTGCACCGCCGCCACGCGCCACGGCGCTGCGACTTCGCGCAGCTCCTCGTCGAGTTGTGCGCTTTTCATGGCGAGTACCCGGGTCAGTGGCCCGCAGATCGGCCCGATGGAATCCAGCATGCGCGGCAGCGGCGCGAACGCGCGCGCCACCACGGTATCGAACGGCTGCGCGGGTGCGAGGTCTTCCACCCGCGCATGCAGCGGCTCGACGTTGCCGAGACCGAGGGTGCGCGCGGCGTGCGCGATGAAGCGGATCTTTTTGTTGTTCGAGTCGATCAGCGTGAATCGTCGCGCCGGCTCGACGATCGCGAGCGGCAGGCCCGGAAAGCCGGCGCCGGTCCCGACATCGGCGACCGTGCCGCCCGCGAGGAAAGGCCTGATCGAGAGGCTGTCGAGCAGGTGATGCGTGAGCATTCCGCCGCGATCCCTGATCGCGGTGAGATTGAAACTGCGGTTCCAGCGCTCGAGTTCGTCGAGCAGGCGCAGCAGCGTAGAGGCCTGGGCCGGGTCGAGCGGCGCCCCGAGCGCACTCGCGCCGGCCGCGAGCCGCGCCGCCTCCGCGCTGCGCTCCGCGGCGCTCACATCGTCAGTTCTTGACCATGGCCGCGACGAAGTCGTGTACCGGCATCGCATCGAGCCTCGCCGCATCGGCGAACAGCCGGGTGATCGCGGCGGACTGCTTGGCGGAGAAATGGGCCGCCACGGACGACTCGAACTTCCTGACGAGCACCGGCATGCCCTCCTCGCGGCGCTTGCGATGGCCGATCGGGAAGTCGATCGCGATGCGCGGTGTGCTGCTGCCATCGCGGAAGAACACCTGCACGGCATTGCCGATGTAGCGCTTGTCGCGCTCGTAGTATTCCTTCGTGAAGGTCTCGTTCTCCTGCACGATCATCTTCGCACGCAGCGCATCGACACGCGGGTCGCTGGCGACCGCGTCCTCGTAATCCGCCGCGGTGAGGCGCCCGAACAGCAGCGGGATCGCCACCATGTACTGGATGCAGTGGTCGCGATCGGCCGGATTGGCGAGCGGACCGGTCTTGTCGATGATGCGCACGCCGGGCTCCTGCGTCTCGATGACGATCTTCTCGATCGCATCGATCCGGTCCTTCACCTGCGGATGCAGCTGCATCGCGCACTCGACCGCGGTCTGCGCGTGGAATTCCGCCGGGAAGCTGATCTTGAACAGCACGTTCTCCATCACGTAGCTGCCGAGCGGCTGCGCGAGCGTGACCGGCTTGCCCTTGAACAGCACGTCCTGGAAACCCCAGGTCTTCGCCGACAGCGCCGACGGGTAGCCCATCTCGCCGGTGAGCGCGATGAAAGCGTGGCGTACCGCGCGGCTGGTCGCGTCTCCCGCCGCCCAGCTCTTGCGCGAGCCGGTGTTCGGTGCGTGCCGATAAGTGCGCAGCGCGCCGCCGTCGATCCACGCGTTCGACACCGCGTTCACCACCTGCTCGCGCGTGCCGCCGAGCATCGCGGTGACGACGGCGGTGGAGGCGACTCGCACCAGCAGCACGTGATCGAGGCCCACGCGATTGAAGCTGTTCTCGAGCGCGAGGATGCCCTGGATCTCGTGCGCCTTGATCATGCCGGTCAGCACGTCGCGCACGGTGAGCGGCTTGCCGCCTTCCATCACGGCCATGCGGGACAGGTAATCCGCCACCGAGAGGATGCCGCCGAGATTGTCGGACGGGTGGCCCCACTCGGCCGCGAGCCAGGTGTCGTTGAAGTCGAGCCAGCGGATCATCGCGCCGATGTTGAACGCGGCCTGCACCGGATCGAGTTCGTAGCTCGTGCCCGGAACCCGCGCCCCGCCCGGCATGGTCGCGCCCGGCACCACCGGTCCCATCAACCGCGTGCAGGCCGGATAGGCCAGCGCCTGGAAGCCGCAGGCGAGCGTATCCATCAGGCAGTAGCGCGCGGTGTCGTAGGCGATCTTCGAGTCGATCGACTGGTCCTTCGCGTAGCCCGCGATGTCGACGATCACCTGGTCGGGGTCGGGGCGCTGGGCGGATTTGACGTCGTGTGCGGACATGGACGGGCCTCGGGAAATTCAGTAATGGTGTATCAGGGTTCGTGCGCGCGCCGGCTCACGGCCGCGCGTCGATCGGCACGAAGGGACGATTGTCGGGTCCCACGTAGTTGGCGGTCGGGCGGATGATCTTGCCGTCCGCGCGCTGCTCGATCACGTGCGCGGACCAGCCGGCGGTGCGCGCGATCACGAACAGCGGCGTGAACATCGCGGTCGGCACGCCCATCAGGTGATACGAGACGGCGCTGAACCAGTCGAGGTTCGGGAACATCTTCTTCGCGTCCCACATCACCCGCTCGAGGCGCTCGGCGATGTCGTACATCTTCGTGTTGCGCGCTTCCTGCGCGAGGTCGCGGGCGACCGACTTGATCACCTGGTTGCGCGGATCGGCGATCGTGTAGACGGGGTGTCCGAAGCCGATGATGACTTCCTTCGCGGCCACGCGCCGGCGGATGTCGGCCTCGGCCTCGTCCGGCGAGGCGTAGCGCTGCTGCACCTCGAACGCGACCTCGTTCGCGCCGCCGTGCTTCGGTCCGCGCAACGCGCCGATTGCGCCGGTGACGCACGAGTGCAGGTCGGAACCCGTCCCGGCGATCACGCGTGCGGTGAAAGTCGAGGCATTGAACTCGTGCTCGGCGTAGAGGATGAAGGAGGTGTGCATCGCGCGCACCCATGACTCGGGCGGCGCCTTGCGATGCAGCAGGTGCAGAAAGTGGCCACCGATCGAATCGTCCTGCGTTTCGACATGCACGCGATGGCCCGAGTGGCTGTAGTGGTACCAGTAGCACAGCATGGAGCCGAGCGAGGCGAGCAGCTGATCGGCGATATCGCGGGCCCCGGCGGCACCGTGGTCGTCCTTCTCCGGCATCGCGCAACCGAGCGCCGAGACACCGGTACGCAGCACGTCCATCGGATGGCTCGACGCGGGCAGCGTCTCGAGCGTGGCGCGCACCACGGCCGGCAGGCCGCGCAGGTCCTTGAGCTTGCGCTTGTAGGCCGCGAGTTCGGCGCGGTTCGGCAGTCGCTCGTGGATCAGCAGATGCGCGATCTCCTCGAATTCGCAGGTCTGCGCGATTTCGAGGATGTCGTAGCCACGATAGGCCAGGTCGTTGCCGCTGCGCCCGACGGTGCACAGCGCGGTGTTGCCGGCCACCACGCCCGAGAGCGCGACGGACTTCTTCGGCTTCGGACCGGTTGCGGAGGTCGGGTCAGCCATGGCCTTTCTCCTGCCCAAAGAGCGCATCGAGTTTGCGCTCGTAATCGTGATAGCCGAGCACGTCGTAGAGTTCGGCGCGGGTCTGCATGCGGTCGATCACCGCCTGCTGCGAGCCGTCCCGGCGGATTGCGCCGTACACCTCGAGCGCCGTGCGGCTCATCGCGCGGAAGGCCGACAGCGGATAGAGCACCAGCCGCACGCCCGCGTCGCCGAGTTCCCGGGTCGTGAACAGCGGCGTCTTGCCGAACTCGGTGATGTTGGCGAGCACCGGCACCTTCACGACGCGCGTGAACTCGCGGTACTCGTCGAGGCTGGTCAGCGCCTCGGCGAAAATCATGTCGGCGCCCGCCTCGACGTAGCGCTGCGCGCGCTCGAGCGCCGCGGCCTGGCCCTCGACGGCATGCGCGTCGGTGCGCGCCATGATCACGAAGGCCGCATCGGTGCGGCCGTCAACCGCCGCCTTGATGCGATCGGCCATCTCGGGCGCGGAAACGAGCGCCTTGCCGGGCCGATGGCCGCAGCGCTTTGCCTGCACCTGGTCCTCGAGATGCATGCCTGCGGCGCCGGAGCGGATCAGGTCGCGGCTCGTGCGTGCGATATTGAACGCTGCCCCCCAGCCCGTGTCGGCGTCGACGAGCAGCGGCAGGTCGGTCGCCGAGCTGATGCGGCGCACGTCCTCGCAGACGTCGTTCAGCGAGGTGATGCCGAGGTCCGGCAGGCCGAACGAGGCGTTCGCGACTCCCGCGCCCGACAGGTAGATCGCCCTGAACCCGGCGCGCGCGGCAAGCAGCGCGGAATAGGCGTTGACGGTGCCAACGACCTGCAGCGGATGTTCGGCGTCGATGGCGGCACGCAGGCGCGCGCCGGCTGAGGAAACTGTGGACATTCACGCACCTGCCTGTAGCGGACCGGGAACCCGCAATTGTAGCGGATCACGAGCCCGCCGCGGGCTTCGGGCGGTCAGCGGATGGCGACGACTGTCCTGCCGACGACACCGCCCTCGAGCAGCGCCGCGAAGGCGCCCGGCAGTTCGTCGAACGCGATGATCCGCGAGCGGATCCGGTCGAGGTGGCGCGGCGCGAGGTCGGTGCCGATGCGCTCCCAGACCTTGAGCCGCAACTCGCGCAGCGTGGCCGACGAATTGATGCCGAGCAGGTTCACACCGCGCAGGATGAACGGCAGCACGGTGGTCTCGAGCTTCGGGCTGCCGGCGAGGCCGATGCTGGCGATGTTGCCCCAGAAACCGACGGTGCGCGTGAGCCAGGTGAGCGTCTCGCCGCCCACGTTATCGATCGCGCCGGCGAAGCGCTCGGCCTCGAGCGGCTTCGAGCCGTAATCGATGTCCGCGCGCAGCAGAACCTCGGACGCACCGAGCGCGCGCAGGTAATCGACCTGTTGCGCCTTGCCGCTCACCGCAATCACCTCGTAGCCGCGACCGGCGAGCATGTCGATCGCGATGCTGCCGACACCGCCGGTTGCGCCGGTCACGACCACCGGCCCCTTTGCCGGTGTCTGACCGTTGTGTTCCATGCGATGGATCGCGAGGGCGGCGGTGAACCCCGCCGTGCCGAGCGTCATGGCGCTCACCGCATCGAGCCCGGGAGGCATCGGAATCACCGAATCGCCCGCGACCCGCGCAAACTGCGCATAGCCACCGTCGACTGTTTCCGACAGTCCGCAGCCGGTGACGAGCACGGCGTCGCCGGGCGCAACGCGCGGATCGACCGACGATTCCACGGTGCCTGCGAGATCGATGCCGCCGACGAGCGGATAGCGGCGCAGGATGCGCCCCGCGCCGGTCGCGGCCAGCGCGTCCTTGTAGTTGATGCCTGAATGGGAAACGCGCACCACCACCTCGCCGGGCGAGAGATCGTCGAGGCCCAGCTGCTCGAAGCGCGCGACGACCTTGCGGTCCTCTTCGTGGATGCGGTACGCCTTGAATTTCATTGCCGGGATCATAGCGCCTCAGGCACGCGCGAGACGCTCGAGCCAGGCAACGAGGCCATCGGCGTTGAGATCGAGATCGTCGGCGAGCAGCGCGTCGAAGCCTGCCTCGTCCATCGTGCAGCCGTGCGCAAGGCTGCGCTCCCGCAGCAGCGCGCGCAGGTCGGCGCGTATGCGCTCGCGTCGATCCGCCGCGGCGGCGTGACGCTGCGCGATCGCCGCGAAGGCATGGACCAGCGTGGTCATGTCCGCCGCCAAGCGGTCGACATCCTCGACGCGCGCGTAATGGGTGAGGTGCACCGCGCGTGGCGCATACGCGGCGATACGCGCCACCGATGCCGCGAGCTGCTGCGGGTCGAACTGGGTCGGCGTCGTCGTCGGGAAGATGAATGCTCCGCGCGCGGTGTCAAACTCGCGGTACGACAGGCCGAAGGTGTCACCGGTGAACACGGTGCGGGACGCAGGGTCGGCGATCGCCTGGTGATGCATCGCATGCCCGGGCGTGAACCAGAACTCGAGCACGCGGCCGGCGAGATCGAGTTGCTCGCCGTCCTGGGTCACGTGCACGCGCGCGGCATCGATGGGCACGATCTCGCCATACAGTTCGCGATAGCGTGACTCGCCGTAGACCTCGATCGAGGCGGCGATCAGCTTCGCCGGATCGATCATGTGCGGCGCACCGCGCGGATGCACGACGAGCGTGGCGTTCGGCAATGCGCGCATGAAGGCGCCGGCGCCGCCCGCGTGGTCGAGATGCACGTGCGTCAGCAGCACATAGTCCACGTCCGCGGGCTCGCGACCCAGCGACGCGAGCGCAGCGAGCACGCGCGGCACGGAATGGGCCGTGCCCGTGTCGACCAGCGCTGCGCGGCCGCGGTGCTCGATCACGTGGATCGCGGCCATCTGCGGGCGCACGTAGCCCGCGTCGATGGCCGTGATGTCGTCCGGCCCACGCATCGATCGCTATTTCGCAGGTACCGGGTCGGCCGACAGCGCCGCGAACAGTGGCGCGAGGTCACCCACCGGCTCACCGGCCACCGCCGAGACGTCGAATGTCTTGCCGAGCGCCGCCTCGTTGCCGAGCGCCGCGATGCACACGCGCGCGACATCCGCGCGCGCAACCCAGCTGACCTCGGCGCCGACTTTCTGGCGCAGCACGATGCGCGTGTGCTCGCCCGGCGCGTCCCTGAGGCCGCCCGGTCGCACGATCGTGTAGGGCAGGCCGCTCGCGCGCAGGTAATCCTCGCTCGCGCGTTTGGCAGCGAGGATCGGCCGCATGAACGGCGCGGGATAGGTCTCGGCATGGTCCACACCGCTCGAGGAGACGAGCACGAACTGCGTGACGCCGGCCGCCTTCGCGGCGTCGACGAGGTTGATGTTGCCCTGGCGGTCGATTTCGTCCGGACCGTTGCCCGGCACCGGCCTGAGGGCTCCGCCACCGATCGTCGAGATCACGCGCGTGACGCCTTTCATGGCCGGCGCCAGGGTCGCAGGATCGCGCACGTCGCCGACCACGAACTCGGCGCTCTGCGGCAAGGTCGCGCGCGCCTTGGCCTCATCGCGCACCAGGGCGCGCACCCGGTAACCCTGGTCGACGAGCTGGGTCACGATATGCACACCGGTGCGCCCGGTGGCCCCGGCCACCAGCACGAGGTCGGCTTCGCTGCTTGCGGCGGCGAAAGTCGCGCCGCCGCCGAGGACGGCAATCATCAGCATCGCAGCGAGTTTTCGCGTCATCGATTGTGCTCCCATGTATGTCACCATATCCGGATGCAACGATCATATACGGCCTTGGCCTGCGCTGCCGTCAGCGCACTGGTCGCGATGGCAACACTGCCCGCGCACGCGGCGCGCGAGGAGCGCGGCAACCTGACCTTCGACGGCGTCATCCAGGCGAGTCCCGCGCTCGTCGAGCGCATCACGCCGTGGCTCGCGGGGCGTTCGGCCACGGTGGCGGGCTGGCTGCCGGACGGTGCGTTGCTCGTCACCACGCGCTTCGGCGAGATCGCGCAGTTGCATCGCGTCGCCGCGCCGCTCGGCGCGCGCGAACAGCTCACCTTCGGCGACGATCCGGTGATCGCCGCCGCGAGCAGTGCGGCGAGCGGCGCCGCGGGCGTAGCCTATGTCACCGCCGGGCCCGGCGCGGTGCCACAGCTGCGTGCGCTGCGATTTGCCGACCGCAGCACCCCGCGCATCGCGGCGCCGCGCGTGCAGCCGGACGCGCTGACCTGGTCGCCGGACGGCAGGACAGTCGCCTTCCAGGCCGCCAGTGCCGATGGCGTGCACCAGGAAATCCTCGCGTTCGAACCGGGCGGCAACCTGCAGCCGCGCCTGCTCGTCGCGGCCGGCATCAAGAGTTGGCGACCGCTAGCGTGGTCGCCCGACGGCGGCCGGCTGCTGATCCAGGACGAGGCCAACTCGCAGCACAGCGAACTGTGGTTCGCTGACGTGAATACGGGCGGCGTTACCGCGATCGCATTGCCGACGCCGCCGCGGCGCGTGGTCGCGGCGCGATTCGCGCCGGACGGGCGCAACGTCTACCTGATCGCGCAATTCGACGAGTTCGCACGGCTCCATCGTCTCGACCCCGCGACCAGCCAGTTGACCACGATCACCGACAACGTGCCGTGGGACATCGAGAGCTTCGCGGCCTCGGCCGACGGGCGCTACCTGGCGTTCGTCGCGAATGCCGCGGGCGTGAGCCGGCTGTCGGTGATCGACCAGATCGCGCGCATGGAGCTCGCACCTCAGGGGCTGCCCGAGGGCCGCATCGCCGATCTCGCGTTCGACCCCGCGGGCCGGCGCCTCGCGCTTACCGCCGAAGGCGCCACCGAGCCGGCCGACGCCTGGGTCTACGAGCCGGCGAGCAACACCGTCGCGCGCTGGACGCGCAGCGAGCTGGGCCCGATCGACAGGGCCGCGCTCGTCGCGCCCGAATTCATCAGCTTCCCCGGCTGGGATCGCGCCAACGGCAGCACGCGTGCGTTGCCCGCGTGGGTCTACCGGCCGCGCACGCCCGGGCCGCACCCCGTGCTCGTGCGCATCGCGAGCGGGCCGAACGAGCAGTACCGGCCCGGCTTCGATGCATTCACGCAGTTTGCGGTCAACGTGCTCGGCTACGCGGTCATCGCGCCGAACGTGCGCGGTGCACCGGGCTACGGTCGCAGCTTCGAGATGCTCGGCGAGAGCGTGCGCCGCGAGGATGCGGTGCGCGACATCGGCTCACTGCTGGTGTGGATCGGCGTGCAGCGCGATCTCGACCGCTCGCGCGTCGTGCTGATGGGTGAATCGCAGGGCGCGCAGGTTGCGCTGGGCTCGCTCGCCCAGTACGGCGATCGCGTCGCCGGCGGCATCAGCCTTGCGGGCATGACGAATTATTCGCGCATCCCGAATGCGCGCGCGCTGCGCCGGCCGCTGCTGGTCGTGCAGGGTGCACAGGATCTCGTCGCACCGGCGTTCGAGGCCGAGCGCCTCGTCACCACCGTGCGCGGCAACGGCGCCGAGGTCTGGTACGTGCTCGCGAAAGAGGAGGCGCACGTGTTTCGTCGCAAGGCGAACCGCGACGCGTGGATGAGCGTGGCGGCGGCGTTCCTCCAGCGCCTCTCCGGCAGCTGATGCCTCGGCGGAAGCTGGCTCCTCAGCGGGCGCTGAAACGCGATTTGCGCAGCTCGACCGTCTCGAGCCCCGGGCCCATCTTGCCGTAGTAAGCGGCGAGTGCCTCGATGTCCTTGGCGCTCAGCGTCGCGACGAAACCGGCCATGATCGGATTCTTGCGGGCGCCCGACTTGTAGTCGGTGAGTGCGCGCTTGAGGTATTCGATGTGCTGGCCGGTCAACGTGGGATAGGCGGGCAACACACCCACGCCATCGTTGCCGTGGCAGGCGACACAGACCGCCGCGGCTTCCGGCGCATTGGCTGCCGCCGGCTTGCCGGTGGGCTGGACCGCCTCGCCACCGAGGAAGGCCGCGATATCGGCGATTTCCTGCTCGGACAGCGACGCGGCGTGCGCGTGCATCGTGGCGTGCGAACGCTCCCCCGCCTGGTAGCCGCGCAGCGCCACTTCGAGGTACTCGGCGTGCTGGCCGCGCAGCTTCGGCACCGGATAGGTGGGATAGCTGTTCTTGTAGTTCTCGACCGCGTGGCAGCCGAGGCAGGTCTGGGCGAGAACCTTGCCGCGTTCGGCATTGCCCTGCGCATGCGCGACCCCCACCGAGCCCGCGAGAAATGTGGCGAGTGCGAATGCGGTTGCGGTCCGGCTGGCGAGCGACATGTCTGACCCCTGCTGAAATCAGCGGCAAATGGTACGGGGTGGACTGCCCAATTGCCACTACCGGGTTCCCCGCAGGGCGGCCGGATGGCACGATCGGCGCCGACATGATCGCATTGATTCAACGGGTCAATTTCGCCGAAGTCACGGTCGAGGGCCGGCTCGTGGGTCGCATAGGGCGCGGCATTCTCGCCCTCATCGGCGTGCAGGCGCTCGACACGCCAGCCTGTGGCAGCCGCCTGCTCGAGCGCGTGCTCGGGTATCGGGTATTCCCTGACGAGGACGGGCGCATGAACCGCTCGCTCGCGGACACCGGGGGCGGCCTGCTGCTCGTGCCGCAATTCACGCTGGCGGCCGATACGCGCAAGGGCGCGCGCGCGGGCTTCAGTACTGCCGCGGCTCCCGAAGCCGCGCAGGCGCTGTTCGGGCAGTTCGTCGCGGAGGCGCGACGGCGCCATCCGGAGGTGGCAACCGGCGAGTTCGGCGCACACATGCGGGTGGCGCTCGAAAACGACGGGCCAGTCACATTCTGGCTCGAAGCGCACGCCGGCTGACACGGAACTTTCCCGTCCTCGGCGCCTCTTTTGGCCTATCATCCCGGGTTTGCGCACGGGTGCGCTTGTCGAGGTTCATATGGGTATTGGGATGCGCGAGCTCATCATCATCCTGCTGGTGGTGCTGCTGGTATTCGGCGCGAAGAAACTGCGCACGATCGGTTCCGATCTGGGCGCGGCGGTGCGCGGCTTCAAGAAATCGGTCAGCGAGGGCGAGGCCGAGGACAGCGCCGACGAGGTGAAGCAGATCAAGTCGGCCGAGAAGGATGCCGAGTTCCCCGAAGTCGCCAAGAGCGACACCGACAGCAAGATCAACCGCGGCGCCTGAGCGGCGCGCGCTGCCGCCATGTTCGAGGTCGGCTTCACCGAGCTGCTGCTGATCTTTGCACTTGCACTGGTCGTGCTCGGTCCCGAGAAACTGCCGCGAGTGGCCAACCAGGTCGGCCGCTGGATCGGCCGCGCGCGCGCCATGGCGCGCCAGTTCCGCGAGCAACTCGAGAGCGAGGCGATCCTCGAGGACACGCCGCCACGCAAACCGGCCGCGGCTGCGCCGGACGCTCCGCCGCCAGCCTCCTCGGCTCCGGCCTCCACGCCCCCGGACGACGCTCCCGTGGCCGACGCGCCCCCAGCCGACAGCCCGCCGCCCGGGAAGTACTACCAGCCAGACGACGACGTGGCACGCG
>Ga0116142_10001730_pt1 | contig 25518 bp, 15 predicted proteins | sample AD_UKC033_MetaG_FD_89785 | JGI IMG/M metagenome (GOLD analysis project Ga0116142, IMG submission 89785) | Active sludge microbial communities of municipal wastewater-treating anaerobic digesters from USA - AD_UKC033_MetaG | ecosystem: Engineered > Bioreactor > Anaerobic > Digestate | place: USA... | reverse complement strand
TCCGTCAACTCCATCTGCTCCGGCTGGACCTGTTGGACCTACTGGACCTGGATCGCCTTGTGGACCTTGTGGACCAGCGGGACCTATTGCTCCGTCAACTCCATCTGCTCCGGCTGGACCTTGTGGACCGGCTGGACCCATTGGACCAATTGGACCGGCCATTAAATTACATAATGAATACCATTGATAGTTACTTGCCCTGTAAAAAATTACGCAAGCAGAGTCCGTATCAAAAACCAACAACCCGTCTGCCGGATTTTCAATTGCCATACGTTCAACAGAACTCATTCGGGGAATCAGCATTCCTCTTTCTGTCGAATAGACATCTAATACACTCGAAGGATCAGGAGTATGAGGCACATCTGAAATGCTCACATTTTCCTGTGCATAAATATTTACAGTTACAAATACTGCAAAATATACCAGAAACAATCCTTTTAACTTTAACATATATACTTTTTTTATTTACAAACTTTTCTTTTAATACTAACGCCAAATTATATTAACAGTTGCCATTATGCATTTAAAATTCAAAATATTCATTATAATAAACACCTTCTTTTTACTAACAACTGCTAAATACCTTCTACATCAAACCTAACTTATGCAAATATAGTCCATTTATAAAGACAAATTAAAAAAAAATTAAGATTTTATTAACAATTTAAATTTGAGAAAAAAACAGATTCTTGATAATTACACTGCTATTGCTTTGTTCTTATGGCAAGATGTTTGAGGCTTATTGCACAGAGCATGTTTAATTCATACTCTGTGCCTTTTTTAAATATTTTAATAAATGACATTAACAGTACCCGTATATGGTTTAGAGCCATTATACAGATTTACAACATAAAGATATGTTCCTGAAGGTACAAATTTCCCATTATATTTTCCATCCCATTCATCACCCGGACGCCCTTTATAAAGCTCCTGCCCCCATCTGTTATAAACATACACATAAGCTCCCGGGAAAATTTCCAGATTTTCAATTATCCAGGTATCATTAGGGCCATCTCCGTTAGGAGTAAATGCGTTAGGAATACGTAAACAATCCACGTCCTCATCTTTGAGTGAAGTCGTTCCCAGATTTAACAAACAATTATTTGCATCCACAACAACTAATTCATAAGTTCCCTCAAAAAGTCCGCTTATCGTAGAAATGTCCATAAAATTTTCATTCCAACCATAAATATACGGTTCAGTACCACCCAGCACTACTACTTCAATATATCCGTCATGATTACCAATACAGCTTGGATTAGAATAGAAAAATGATCCTGTCATTGCTGATGGCTCAGAAAGAACTATGACTTCTGAATCAGTACAATCGTTATTATCTTCAACTAAAAGATTATATGTTCCTGCTGCCATATTGAAATGTGAACTTCCACCTGTATATGCTGTTCCATTATACACAGAAAAATTATAATCAGGAGTTCCTCCTGTGGCAGTTAAAGACACTGCACCATCACGATAACCATTACAAGTTACATCGCTCATAATAAAGGATAATACCAATTCCTCGGGTTGGAATATTGTTACTGTTTCATTTATCTGACAGCCATAAAAATCTGTAATCTGTACTTGGTATGTTCCAACTGATAAGCCTGTAATTATGTTTCCTGTTACTCCTGTATTCCACAAATATGTATATGGAGGAGTTCCGTTAGAAGTCGTTATCGAAATTCTTCCATTGGATTCGCCATAACATTTTACATCAGAAACATCTGCATTGATAACCATACTGACAGGATCTGTCAAAGTAAATGAAGATGTTCCCTCACAACCCCAGCTATCTGAAATAGTAACTGAATATGTGCCTGAAGAAAGATTCGTAACAGTATTGGTATAAGCCGGTATGTCCCACAAATAATTAAATGGTAAAACACCATTTGGCGAAGTGGCCTGTAATTCTCCGTTTGAATCGCCATAACAAGCAATTCCTGTAATCTCAGAAATTGTAACATTTATATTACCTGAAATTCCAATACTAAAAGTCTGCTCAGCAATACAACCGTTATCATCTGTTACGTACTCCAAATAGTTCCCCGGGGCAAGACCTGAAATTGGATTACCTGATTGTCCTCCAGACAATGTAAAACTATATGGTGATGAACCCCCAACAACTGAGGTAAATGCTGTTCCTCCAGCTCCACCACATTGTGCAGCAGTTGTAGCAACATCTATTTGCATCTGATCGGGCTGACCCACTTCAAAATCAACATACACTTCACACCCATTTGAGTCAAAAACTGTAACAGAATAATTACCTGCACACAAATCATTTATTGTTGGAGAAGTTGATGCATTACTCCATAAATAACTATAAGGTGCAGAACCTCCTGTCAATAAGCTAACAGTTGCACTTCCATCACAATATCCGTAACAACTGGCATCAACAATACTTACTGTAAACTGAATTTCATTAGGTTGCGAAACATTAACATAATCATTATATGTACAATTATTAGCATCTGTTATTGTATAACCAAAATTTGTAGCGGGAGGAATATTTGAATTTGTGAATTCTGTTGAAAAATCCTGCCAGATTATAGTAAATGGGTCTGTGCCACCACTGACTATAGAAATAGTCGTAGAACCTGTAGAACCATAACACAATGCATTGTCAGTAATTTCATTAACTACGATAGACTCTGGTTCATCAACAACAACACTGGTATTTGCAACACATCCGTTAGCATCAGTCAGAGTATAATTATATGTTCCCGCAGTTACGTTAAAAGTACCGGTTCCCGTATATGATTCTGTTCCACCCAGACCACTGACAAAAACATCAGCAGTGCCTCCATTACACAAAATATCTCCTGCAATTGCATTTGCAACAAAAGTCTCTGGCTCAGAAATATACACATTTGCGACAGACATACACAAATTAGCATCATAAACAGTTACATTATAAGGACCTGCAGACAAGCCAGAAACTGATGATGTTGTTGTCAATGCAGGATCGTCCCACTCATAAGTATATGTTCCAGTTCCTCCTGTAGCTGATACACTTGCTTGTCCATTACTGTCTCCATTACATAAAACATTCGATATTACAGTTGTTGAAGAAATCATTTCTGCATTCTGATTTACAAGCACAGAGCCGCTTGCAGAAGCACCATTACTATCATAAACAGTAATACCAACTAAGCCGTAACACAAATCTACTGCAGTTTCTGTAGTCTGAGAAGATGGGTCGTTCCATTCGTAAAAATAAGGTGGGATACCTCCGGATACTGTTGCTGTTGCAGAGCCATCACAATCACCAAAACAAGTAATCATGACAGAACTTAATACAAGATTCAATACTCCAGGCTCATTTATAAAAATACTGGCAGAAGCCGTACAACCATTTCCATCTGTAACAATAACGGTATAATTACCGGAACACAAATCTGTTGCAATCGGTGTTGTTTGAGAATCTGTATCGTTCCACAAATAAGTATATAATCCATCTCCACCGGATGCTAATACTGTTGCATCACCATTGCATAATCCTGATATTGTCACATCGTGACTTTCTACGATCACTGCTGTTGGAGAATCGGGTACTCCGTCAATTAAGAAATCGGCATCAGATACACAAGTTGTATCTACTAAAATATCTCTAACAAAAACGGTATAATTACCCTGAGATAGTCCACTGAATAAACTTGAAGATTGCCATGTTATACCATCTAGACTATACTCAATGCCTGCACCAACCGGATTTGTAATTTCAATACTTCCGGTTAAAATGATACAAGTTGGTTGAGTTAATGTTGCAACAGGATTTGCCGGTAAAGATGGAACAGCATTAACAACAAAGGTCCCATCTGAAATACAGGTCGGATCACCTAGATTATCCTGTACATAAACAGTATATGTTCCGTCGGCTAAACCCGGGAAATCGGTTCCGGACTGCCAGCTGACTCCGTCTAGACTGTACTCTATACTTGCTCCCGTCGGGTGAGTAACCGTTATAGTTCCAGTTGGCACCGCACATGTAGGTTGAATAAGTGTGGCTAAAGGATTATCAGGCATGCCGGGTATTGCATCTATTACAAAATCATCTTCTGACACACATGTCGGATCAACACTATTATTGCGAACATAAACTGTGTAGGTTCCCGGATCTAATCCTGTAAACAAAGTAGCTGACTGCCAATCTGTTCCGTTAATACTGTACTCATAACCTGCTCCGGTAGGATTTGTAATTGTAATACTTCCTGTATTTGAAGCACAAGTGGGCTGTACCAATGTGTCGGTTGGAACATCAGGCAAAGGTGGAACATTATCTATAACAAAATCGTCATCTGATACACAAGTTGGGTCTGAAATATTGTTTGTAACATAAACGGTATATGTTCCCGATGTAAGACCTGTAAAATCTGTATCTGACTGCCAAGTAACTCCGTCAAGACTATACTGATATTCTGCTCCTACAGGTGATGTAACTGATATCATTCCATCAGGGACTACACAAGTAGGCTGTGTAAGATCTGCCAAAGGTAAAGCCGGTACTGTCGGTGCTGTATTTATGACAAAATCAGCATCTGAAATACAGGTCGGATCACCTAGATTATCTTGTACATAAACAGTATATGTTCCGTCGGCTAAACCCGGGAAATCGGTTCCGGACTGCCAGCTGACTCCGTCTAGACTGTACTCTATACTTGCTCCAGTCGGGTGAGTAACCGTTATAGTTCCAGTTGGCACCGCACATGTAGGTTGAGTGAGTGTTGCTATAGGATCATCAGGCATACCGGGTATTGCATCTATTACAAAATCATCTTCTGACACACAAGTCGGATCAACACTATTATTGCGAACATAAACTGTGTAGGTTCCCGGATCTAATCCTGTAAACAAAGCTGATGACTGCCAATCTGTTCCGTTAATACTGTACTCATAACCTGCTCCGGTAGGATTTGTAATTGTAATACTTCCTGTATTTGAAGCACAAGTGGGCTGTACCAATGTGGCGGTTGGAACATCAGGCAATGCATTGACAATTACATCCATAGTTGTCAATATAGCACAAAGCCCGGCATCAGGCGTAAAACTATAGGTTACAGTTCCGGTTGATGCCGTAGATATTACAGCAGGTGACCAACTTCCGGTAATTGGAGGTATATTATTTGACGTAGTTGGTAATACATCAGGTATATCGCCTTCACAATATGGACCAAGTTGAGTAAAAATCGGGAGAATATCATTTTCAATTGTAATTGTAAGAGTTGTTGTTAAAGCACACTGACCGGCATCAGGAGTAAAAGTATATTCGGTCGTATTCATATTATCGATTGCAGGGGACCAACTACCGGTAACAGCCGGAATATTTGTAGAAGAAGTTGGCAAATCAGGAATAGCAACCCCTTCACAATATGTTCCGCCGGGATCAAAAGTTGGTGTAATAATAGGATTAACTGTTATAGTAAGTGTTACAACTTCGGCACATTCACCTACATCCGGGGTAAATGTATATTCAGTCGTAGCAGTATTATTTATTGCAGGCGACCATGTTCCGGGAATTCCATTTAAAGACATTGTCGGTAAATCAGCAATAGCATCACCTTCACAATATGGACCGACAGGATCAAAATCAGGAATAACAGGCGAATCCACTTTAATCAATATATCTGTTGTAGTTGCACATTCTCCGGCATCAGGTGTAAAAGTATAAACTGTAGATACCATATTATTTATTGCAGGGGACCAAGTACCTGATATACCATTTAAAGATATAGTTGGCAATTCTGGTATAGATGCTCCCTGACAATATTGAGTAATTACATCAAATGTAGGTGTTAAAACAGGATTAACTTCTATGTCCACAGTTTCTATAGTAGCACACTGACCGGCATCAGGAGTAAAGGTATAAGTTGTTGTTCCGTCAGTTGCAGTGGATATAGTTGCCGGTGACCAACTGCCCGTTATGGCAGGACTGTTAGTTGAAGAACCAGGTAGAACATCAGGAGTATCTCCAACACAATATGGACCCAATGCATCAAATGTAGGCGTACCACCCGGATTTACTGTTATATCCATAGTTTGAGTAGTAGCACACTGACCTGCATCAGGTGTAAATGTATAAGTGGTTGTTCCGTCACTTGCTGTTGATATTGTCGCCGGTGACCAACTACCTGTTATTGCAGGGCTGTTAGTTGAAGAACCGGGTAGAGCATCAGGAGTATCGCCAACACAATATGGGCCAATCAAATTAAAAGTAGGAATCACATATTCATAATGATCAATTACTCTGGGTCCGATAATATCCATACAATAAGTACTCATCATAGAATTAACTTCAGCCCATGGTCCTAAATCCGATATTTCATTTACAACATCTGTTTCTTCTGTATTTACCGCATAAACATAATAAATGCCATCGGGATAACCTGTAAAAGTACCGGAAGTATTGGATTCAAGTATTGTACCCGAGCTATTTACTAAAACATAAGTTTGTTGAAAACCTGCACCTGTATGATAACCTGTCGTTGAAACAATTATATCATCTAACTCACAGACTTCTTCACAAATACTTACAGAACTACCTGTATATGGTCCCAATATATCCACACAATTTGCCAGAGCATAGGTTTCAACACTAGACCAAAGACTACCTGCAACTAGAGAAGGTGGAGTCGGGTCTAAATAATTGACTGCGTAAATTCGGTACAATCCACTAAAAGTGGGAGTAAAAACACCTGAGGTATTTACTTCCATAATAATCCCTGTCAAATCATCAACAAATACATAAACCTGATGATAACCTGCAGCTGTTTGATATCCTGATGTACTAACACTGACAGAGTTATAATAATCACATTGTGCCGACAGATTAATGGAAAAAATAATCGAAAATAATAATAATATATATTTGAGTCTTTTCATAATCATAATTTCTATTAATTTTTAGTCCCAAACACCGGCATCAGCATCACATGGGGTAGAATTGCAAGTAAGACTAATTTCAAACTGTCCAATTGCAGATCCGTCACCATCAACATAAATAAAATATTCCACACCAGTTGTTGTTGTAAATGTATAAGAAGAAGTCATTCCGGTACCTCCATCATTATCTCCACCAACACAAGTTAAAGCAGTACAAGGACCAACAAAAACATTTATTTCTGTGTCGAAATTTGTTCCGGGGTTATCTGTTGAAATTATTACTTCTTGTCCATTTCCAATAAATGTGTACCATACACCTTCTGAAGGGGTTCCACCCCCTGAACAACCTGCCGGAGCATCAACATCAGTTGCAAGTATATTACTTGCAATATCTGTATCATCACAGTCAAGCAAGATGGCATCAGGACATTCATCATTTGGAGGTGTAATAACCACTCCGCCAATCGGTTCAAAAGAATAATTACACAAATCACCGGCATATCCGTCTATTCTAATCCAATATGTCTGTCCAATAGTCAAACCCGAAAAGTTCCATGTGCCCGTAGTATTTTCACCCGTAGGATTAACACACGAGCCTGGCAACTCAGTTAATGATCCGCAATTTGCCCCATAAAACACCGTTAACTGTATTCCATCATTTATTGGAGAACAATCCCCAACAGTATAATCCATTTCTACATCAGTACTACCGGCAATAAATGTCATCCAGGAATCATTATCAAGACTAATCCCGCAACTTTCGGTCGGGTATGTAGGGCCAACAGTGTATGAACAGTCAGTACTTCCTTCAAAAGGTTGCGATAAATCAATCAAAGGAGCATCTGCACATAAATCAGACGGGGCATTTGGGCCACTACATAAGTCGCACATAGAAACATTCATACTTAAAACACAGTGTATATCTAAATGATCAATAACATTTATCGTAACTCCAGATGTTAATCCACTAATAGTATAAGATCCAGTACCAACATTTGAATAATGTGTAGTAGTTCCTGTAAGAATATCAACTGTAGCAGCATCATTCATTGAAGTTATATTCACTACCAAATCATAATATGAATTATCTGGTGCACAATTCTGAGTATAATTATATAGTGCTGGAATACAAGGTGGTGTAAGTTCTGTGGCATCCAGACAGAAGTCTGTACTGTAAGGAGTCGACCAATTCGCTATCACAATGTAATAAGTTACTCCAGGTGTTAACGAAGGCGTTGTAATTGAATAACCCGCAGTTGAAGAGCTATAATCATATTCAATACAACTCGGCGCACTGGATGGGCAACCATCCAAAACAAAAATCCCTGACCAAGAACTTGTAAGACTGCCAACATCCAATTGTAATGGACTACCATTAGCTGTATATTTAAACCAGTATTCTCCATCATTAAAATAATCATAACAAGGATTTAGCGGTGATGTGTTATCATCAGGAAAGTCTCCCGTATAACTATTTGTCCCACATTGTTGTGAACCCGGTGTTAAAGAAATTGCAGAGCTACAATTACTTTGTGAAAATAGATTTAATGCAAAAACAGATATTGCTATTATTAATAATAACTTCTTCATAAGTTTTCTATTTAAATTGATTGATTAGTTCTATAACCTCTGATTCGCTAATAACACTCTCCTGTTCTTTGCCTTCAAGCCTAGCGTATTCTTCATCACTTACTATTTTTAAAACAGGAGGAGTACGTTCCACTTTAAGATATCGAACTGTTCTTTCTGCAGCAGCATTATCTCCTACAGCTAACTCAATAACTTTTTGTGTTATAGTACTTGGTTCGCCTCCTGTTTTTACAGTATTCGTCATGACTGGTGTAACATAATTAGAGCCATTTTCGTCATTTTCTCTTACAACACTATTTTCAGTTGTAACCTGTGAGAAAGAAGCAATGGAGATAGTCAGTAAAAAACCAATTAATAAAACATTTTTTAAGATATTCATATAATTATAATTTTAAATATTATTCTGTCAACATCTATATTGAATTTTCTATGCTAATTTATTTCAAAAATACTTAACAGAGCCTTAATTTCCGAAAAACGTGTATTAATAAACAAAATATAAATATTCAATTAATTTTCATTTTTAATAATGAACAACCTTACTGACGGCAAAATTAAAAAAAGGTTGATTATGTAATTAACTATTGATGAACAGCTTATATAACAACTATATACAAATATACATTTATAGTAAATTATTATATCTAGCAAATTTGAGTATTAGTCATCTACAATTTATGTGTTATTTTAATAAATCACATTAACAGTACCCTTATAAATTGCTTGTCCATTAAATAAATTAAGGAAGAAAACATAGGTTCCTGAAGGTACAAGTTTACCACTGAAATTACCATCCCATGGGTCGTCATCAGGATAGCCGTAATAAACAGTTTGACCCCAGCGATTAAATACCTGTGTAACAGACTGTGGGAATTTATCTATACCGTCAATTATCCAAGTATCGTTAATTCCGTCTCCGTTTGGAGTAAACGCATTAGGAATAGCAATACAGTCGTATGGATTATCTACCAATTTAACAGAATTAATTCTTTTATTACAGTTATTCGCATCTATAATTTCCAGTGAATAGTCACCTTCCCTTAAGCTTGTAATATTATTATCAGGGAAGAATATATCCTCAAAAACATATGTATAAGGTTCTGTGCCTCCGGATACATATACTACTACTGAGCCATCATCATTTCCAATACAACTTGGATTTGTCGAGACTAATGAAACTTGTAGTTCTGCCGGACTTAAGATTAGGATATTTCTCGTTTTCGTACATCCATTCGCATCCCTGACAAAAATCGTATAATGTCCTTCACTTAAATTACGCTGATATGCCCCATTACCATTGTATCTATCATTGTACATCTCAAAAGTATATGGCGGATGTCCTCCTTCGGCTACCATCTGCACACTACCATTTGCTTCACCATAACATGACAAATCAGTAGAGGTAAAATCAAGTTTCATTTCCTCTGGTTCTGTAATCGTATAAGTACCTGTTACAGAACAATCATTATAATCATGAACTGTTACGCTATACTGCCCTGCAGATAATCCGGTAATATGTGACTGAGGTAAGAAATTACTCCATTGATAATAATACGGTGATGTTCCTCCTGATGTTGTGATAGAAATTGAACCATCACTTGCACCGAAACAAGTTACGTTACTTACCGATGCATATATGCTTACTGGAGCCGGTGCAACAGGCACAGTCACACTAGCAACTGATTGGCAAACATGCGAATCAGTTACAGTGTAATTATATGTACCGGCAGGAACAGTAAAAGTACCTGTACCACTATAACTTGGAGTACCACCGGTAGCTGTAACTGTTACGGTAGCACTTTCTCCCGAACAAGCAATCTGAGTGTAAGTTGCCGATGCTACTAATTGTGGAGGATTTGAAAGGTTAACCATTACAGTATCATTACAACCATTAACATCGGTAACAGTGATGTAATAATTACCACTAGACAAACCACTTATACTATAATTGGTCAAACCTGTATAAGCACTATTTACCCCCCAGTTCACATTAAAAGGACCTGTTCCATGAGTAATATTAACATTTGCAGAGCCATTTGCATCCCCATAACACAAAGGATTTGAACTAACATTAGCAGTAACTTGCATATTATCTGTAAAACCAATTGTGAAACTTTGTGTAGCCTGACAACCAACAGCGTCAGAAATACTAACAATATAATTGCCGGCTGTAAGATTTGATGCAGTTCCACCTATTGTTCCAGTTGCCGGAGATGGCCAAGAATAGTTATAGGGTTCAGTACCGCCTAAACCACTAATTGTTGCGGTACCATAAGCATCACAAAATTGATTAGTTGTAGAAATAACTTCGGTTTCCAAAAATCCTATTTCTATTGAAAGAGATGTTGAAGTAGCACATTGACCTGCACTAGGAGTAAAAGTATAAGTTGTCGTTGCTGTATTATTAATTGCAGGTGACCATGTACCAGAAACTCCATTTAAGGATGTTGTCGGCAACGAAGGTATTGTTGTACCATAACAATATGGTCCTACAGGATTGAAAGTAGGCAAAAGATTATCGTTTACTATAACAGTAATCGAGGTGCTTGTTGCACATACTCCTGCTGTTGGGGTAAATGTATAAGTTGTTGTTGCAGAATTGTTAATTGCAGGTGACCAGCTACCTGTTACTCCATTTGTTGAAGTTGTTGGCAATGCCGGAACACTTGCCCCTGAACAATATGGACCGGGAACGGTAAATGTAGGAGTTACATTAGGATTTATTGTAATAGTCATTGTAGTTGTATTGGCACATTGACCTGCAGTAGGTGTAAATGTATAGGTCGTAGTAGCAGTATTATTAATTGCTGGTGACCAAGTTCCTGTTATTCCGTTATTAGATGTCGTAGGCAAGGCACTGATTGTAGCACCTGAACAATACGGTCCTACAGCAGTAAATGTTGGAGTTGTCAATGGCGTTATCGTTATTGACATTGAAGTTGTTACTGCACATTGTCCTGCTGTAGGAGTAAAAGTATAACTAGTTGTAGTTGAATTGTTTATTGCAGGTGACCATGTTCCTGTTATACCGTTGTTTGATGTTGTCGGTAATGCCGGAATACTTGTTCCTGCACAGTATGGACCAACAGAAGTGAATGTAGGTGTAACATTCGGATTAATAGTAATCCCCATTGTTGTAGTGTTTGCACATTGACCTGCTGAGGGAGTGAACGTATAAGTTGTTGTAGCCGTATTATTTATTGCGGGTGACCATGTCCCTGTAATACTGTTGGTTGATGTTGTTGGTAATGCAGAAATACTTGCTCCCGAGCAATATGGCCCTACCGCATTAAATGTAGGTGTTACATTAGGATTTATCACTACATCCGTAGTAACGGGAGGACTGGTTTCAGTCCCAACAGTAATAGCTAAACTGTATGTTCCTGCATTAGCAGTAGTTACATTTGTTATTGTTGGGTTCATTGTTGTTGATGACCAACCATTTGGCCCTGACCACATATAAGTTGCCCCGGCTACCGGATTTGAAACTGTCAATTGCAATGTCTGACCTGCACATAAAGGTCCATTATTGGTAATTGGCGGAGCAATAATACCACAATTTGTTGAGCCGGCTCCACCTGTTTGACTGAAAGAAATATTTGTAACAATATTTGCATAATTTGTAATTAATAGAACATAAACCTGACCTGTTTGAGTATTCGTTAGATTTGCCGTTTCTTGTGCTGCAGTAGAATAACTGCAATCAACGCCCGAATTTGACATTAAATTAGTTGCACAAGCAGCAGCAAGTGATGTAAAAGGTCCCCATGCTATAAAATCAACGTCTCCACCACTGGACATGTAAATATCAATATTACCAGGATTACCAATTTCCATCCAATACCAAGCCGGATTTGGAGTAGTGTATAAACAACCTACTGAACCCATGCTTGGTACATTTGTGCTTGCAGGAAATGTATATGCATCACTTGTACAAAACGGTAATGCATCTACACAAGTACTTGCCGGCAAACCACCGCCACCGGTACAGTTTGCAGTTACAGCATGTGAGGTTGGAGGAGTTGAGCCTGAGCCTGAATTGTACAGAGTTGTTCCACTTCCACCCGCGTTGTTATAAACGATATAATAATTTTCATAAGACCAAGATCCTGCTGTATAAGTTACAGTTATTGTTTGCCCGGTTGTAACTGAGAAATTGTAGCAACTTGGCCCATATCCGGAACTTAATGTAGCTCCGCTAATAACATTTACTCCACCAACATTTACGGTTACCGATCCTCCGTTCCACCCATCTCCGTAGGTATCTAATAAACATATAGAATGTGTACACTGACCAAAGCTAAATGCTGAAATCAGAACAAATACCAGAAAAGTTACTATGAATTTCATTTTATATATATTTTTCATGGGTTTCATTTTATCAGAGTTTATCGCTTATTAATTACTACTATTTCGAGATCCAACTCACTGAATAATTCTTCTATCATATATTTTTCAACGTTTGTCATTACAGACAATTTACATATATTTTGTGGATTTATTTCTATCGCAACTACAACAGGATTATCAGATAATGTTTCAATAATTTCTTGTTTGTGACCTTCATCAATTATTCCTGAAACTATAAATTTAACTGTCTTTTGATCAGCCCCGTAAACAGTATTAGGAAAATCAATACCAAAATCAGAATTCAGGTAAACATCATAAATATCATTTATCATCTGAATAATTTCTGTATCACTTAACGAAATATTCACATTATACATACATTTCATTTCTGCATCATTCTTATAGAATGCAAATGTATTTACTTCGGGATAATTTATTATCTCTCTTTCAATATCTACAATCATATCATTATCAATACTACCTGTTAGAGTAAGATAAGTAGTTTTGGTATTATTGTCATACTGTTTTTCTGCATCAACAGAAAAAGAAACAATTTGAGCATTAACACTAATGCACATACCAATAAATAAAAGTTGACAGATTATTGTTTTCATAAATTAACATTTACATTTCTAAAAAATAACGATACTTCTTATAAATAGTTGCCTGCAATACTTACATTTTTACAAACAATTCAAACAAAAATTATCCCTCATACCAAATTTTGTTGATACAAATATAACATTTTTTTATATATCAAACACTAAATATAATTTTTATTAGCATAAAACTCTAATAATCAGTAGAAAATATATTTTAACATTTTATTAAAATAATAAAGGAACTAAATACAAATTTATGCGATTTACATAAACTAAAGCCTATCAAAAGCTCTAATTCTTAGAATGTAAGTGAAGAATTTTATTAAATAAAAGTATAAAAATTCATAATTTATGTGCATAATTGGAATTGCGTATTTTTCAGGTTTTCCAAACTATAAAAAATGATGTAATCGGTTATCAGTAATCAGTAATCGGTTATCAGTAATCGGTTATCGGTTTTGGTCAATAATCTTTTGCAATAACTTTAACGATTTGAACTAAAATACCCCCGATTACAGAATACAAATTTTTACAGGTTACGCGTTTTTATACTCTGGTAGGTAAATAGTTCCAAAACAATTACCAAATGCTAGCCCATTTTTCAGTTGGCAGATACATTTTATCCCCTTCTTTAATACCAAAGGCTTCGTGGAATTCACTTATACCGGGTAATTGTCCGTTAACACGCCATTCTCCCAAAGAATGTACGTCTTCTTTCGTTCTGCGTCTTATTTCTGTTTCGCGAATGTTTTGTCCCCAAATTTTAGCATATGACAGGTAAAATCTCTGTTCAGCAGTAAATCCGTCTATTTTTTCAGGTTTTTTATCAGCTATTGCTATCATTAATGCATCGAAAGAAATTTTAAGCCCTCCATAATCCGCAATATTTTCTCCCAAAGACAATTTACCGTCAGCAAATAAATCGGGTAAAACTAAAATATTATCAAAACGTTCCACTAATATTTTTGATTTTTCATCAAAACGCTTTGCATCCTCTTCTGTCCACCAGTCATTAAGATTCCCTTCCTTGTCATAATTTCTACCCTTATCATCAAAGCCATGAGTCATTTCATGACCAATTACAACACCTATTGCTCCATAATTTACTGCATCGTCGGCTTCGAGATAAAAGAATGGGGGTTGTAAAATACCTGCAGGGAAACAAATTTCATTCATGCTTGCACTATAATAAGCATTAACTGTTTGTGGATTCATAAACCACTCTGTTTTATCTACAGGTCTTCCTATTTTTGATATCATATCAATAAATTCAAACTCGTTTGCTCTCAATATGTTACTTAAATAATAATCATCTATAATGTTTAGATTTTCATAATCTCTCCATTTGTCAGGATAGCCAATTTTAACATTAATTGCAGCTAATTTTTCAAGGGCTTTAACTTTTGTTTCCTCACTCATCCAATCTAACTTTTTAATTCTCTCACCAAAAGCAAATCTCAGGTTTTCGACTAAATCAATCATTCTTTGCTTTGCTTCGGGCGGGAAATATTCCTTAACAAAAATCTGACCTACAGCCTCTCCCAAGCACGAATTTGTCTTATTTACTACTTTTCTCCACCTTGGTTGTTGTACTAATGCCCCTGTAAGAAATTTGCCATAAAATTCCCAATCAGCATCGCAAATTTCTGAATGTAAAAACTGAGCCGAATAATTTATAACATTCCATTGGAAATATAATTTCCAAATTTCTATATCAGTGCTTTTATATACTTTTGAAAACTCTTTAAAAAAATCAGGTTGACTTACATTTATTGTTCCTACAACAGGCAATCCAACTAAATTAAAATAAGTCTGGAAATTAAAATCCGGTGAAAGATTATTCAATTCTTTTATTGTCATTCTATTTGTAGTCGCAAAAGGGTCTCTTAATTCCAAGTTTGTCATTGATTTATTTGCCAGTTTGTACTCAAAATCAAAAATCTTCTTTGCTGCCAATTTTTCTTTATCTTCTTCTAAACCTGCAATAACAAACATCTTTGTTACATGCTTCAAATATTCGGTACGGATTTCAACCGACCTAGCATCATCAGAAGTATAATAATCTCGATTGGGTAAACCAAGTCCACCCTGATATAAATATGCAATTTCCATATTGCTATCTTCTCTGTCCGCAGCACCAAATAATGCAAAACATGTAGGAATACCGAGTTTATGAAGCTTAACTATTTCGTTTAGTACATCTTCTTTTGTTTTGATATTTTTTATATCATCCAATAACTCCTGCACAGGTGCCATTTTGTCTTTATTAATCTTTATGGTATCCATTCCCATGCTGTAAAACGTCTCTATTTTCCATTCAATTGAATTAACCGGATTCTCTTTTTCTGACAATCCTGTTATCAAATCGTTAACTTTCTGGTTGGTTTCTTTTGCAAGTAGATCGAATGCACCAAATCTGCTTTCCTCATCAGGTAATGGATTGTTTTTTTGCCATCCTCCTGTAGCAAATTGATAAAAATTATCTGCAGGATTTACTGTTGTATCAAGATCCGATAAATTAATGGCGTGGAATTCCTTTTCTTTTTGTTCCATATTCTGAGTTTTGGGTTTACAAGAATAAGTAATAATACACAATATTGCTAAACTTAAAAAAATGTTACGTCTCATGTTTTTAATATTTTTAGTTACTACAATATTAATTACTTTTTCTGAAACTAATGCGTTTCTCCTCTCCCTTTAACAATCTTTTAATATTTTTTTTGTGTGTTATAACAATCAAAACTGCAGCAACAACAGAAAAGACTGTTAATGTGTCAGATGAACCATCTGTAATAACATACATAATAAATGGGAACGATACTGCTGCAATTATAGATGAGATTGATACAATTCGTGATATTAAAAACACTATTAAAAAAACACCAAAAGTCAAGCCTGCTGATACCGGATATAATGCCAGCACAAGACCTAACATAGAAGCCACACCTTTTCCGCCTCTAAAACCAGTATAAATTGGGAAAATATGACCTATTACGGCCAACACACCAAACAAAAGTTTTATCTGATAATAGAACTCACTTTCTACAGAAATATCAGGAACAAAAATAATTAACTGTACTGCTAAAAAACTTTTAAGAATATCTGCAATAAACACAGGAATACCGGCTTTATATCCTAAAACTCGAAAAGTGTTTGTTGCTCCTGCATTTTTACTCCCATGTTCGCGTACATCAACTCCAAAAAACCATTTACCAAACCACACCGCCGAACTGAATGATCCTATCAGATATGACAATATTGCAAATAATACTACATAAAAATACATCTCAATACTTATTGGTTCTTTCCATGTCACGTTTCGAATCACGGGTTTTTATATCTTCCCGTTTATCATGCAACTTTTTCCCTTTTGCCAGAGCTATTTCAAGTTTAGCGATACCTTTTTCATTTAACAACAATCCAACAGGAACAATAGTCAATCCTTTTTCTGCAACTTTTTTCTGAAGTTTATTTAGCTCCCGCCTATTTAAAAGTAATTTCCTGTCTCTTTTCGGCTCATGATTATTACAGGTACCCAGCACATATTCAGCAATATGAATTCCTGTTACCCAAAGTTCAGTACCCTTAAATACACAAAATGAATCAGAAAAATTAATTTTTCCGTCCCTTATTGATTTAATTTCGGTTCCCAGTAAGACAATACCGGCAGTAATTCTTTCAATAAATTCATATTTAAAATATGCTTTTTTATTCTTATATAAAATAGTTTTTTCTGCCATAAATTCTAAAAAACAAAATCAAAAAATGGGTAAACTAAAGCAAAATTAAGTATAAAGTACACTCCTATTAGAATAAGAGAAATTATTGAGTAAATTACTATCACATCTGATTGGGCAGGTTTTAATAAATTAACTACTCCCCAATACAGCACAAAAAAAGCATAAAGAGAAATTAATCCCAGAAAGAACAAACCAGGAAATAAATTCATAAGAATTATTCCCATGTAAAAAGGTACCAGACTTGTGTAAATTAACGCAGCAACTTTTGATTTAGATTTCTTTATGTTAAAAAAAGGCAATAAATAATTTATTAAGAAAACTACTAACAGAAAAAATAATAAATCAATAATAATACTAACAGCAGCGAACAGAATAATGTATTTAGCATCAGTAACGGACAAATACGCAAGTGTTTTCCCGACAAATCTTGCAATAAACAGAAAAACCAAAGTCAAAATAAAAAAAGGACTTATAATTTCACGAAAACTAATTTTATCAGAATCATATCTTAACCAACCCAAAACTGGGTTGTAAAGAATCCTCAAAAAACGATTTATAATTTCTTTTGTACTCATAATATTGTAACGCCGACAAAATTAGTTTATTTTTTATATTTTTACATTGCCAAAAGCACTAAATATGCTAACAAAATATAATCTTATAGTAATAACAGGAGCTACAGCAGGGGGTAAAACATCAGTAGCAGCCAAACTGGCAAGAAAAATAAATGCTGAAATAATTAGTGCGGACAGTCGGCAAGTTTATAAAGGAATGGATATAGGCACCGGTAAAGATATTAATGAATATAATATTAATGGTAATCAGGTACCATATCATTTAATAGACATAGTTGAAGCGGGTTCAAAATATAATGTTTTCGAATATCATAAAGACTTTTTCAAGGTATATTCAGAAATTACTGAACGAAACAAAATTCCTGTTCTTTGTGGTGGAACAGGATTATATATTGATGCTGTTATAAATAACTATCAACTTGTAAAAGTCCCTGTAAATGAAAGACTTAGGAATGAATTAAAAGATTTATCTATTAGTGAACTCGGAGAAATATTGCTCAAATATAAAAAGCTACACAATCGCAGCGACCTAGATACGACAAAACGTGCAATCAGGGCAATAGAAATTGCAGAGTATTATTCAAGAAATGAACTAAAAACGGATAATACGCCTGATATTAATCCAATAATATTTGGAATTTATTTCGAACGTGAACAGCGCCGTACACGAATTACCCAACGTCTTAAATACAGGCTTGAAAACGGGATGATTGAAGAAGCACAAAATCTTATTGATTCCGGTTTATCATTTGAAGATATGGAATATTACGGTTTAGAATATAAATTTCTATCTTGGTATCTTTACGGGAAAATAAATTATGACGAATTGTTCAATCAACTTAATACTGCCATTCATCAATTTGCAAAACGTCAGATGACATGGTTTAGAAAAATGGAAAAAGAAGGAACTAAAATTTATTGGATTGACGGAAATCAAAATATTGATAAAAAAATTGAATATATATTAGGTTTTTTGAAATAGCTCTTAGTTTACAATAAAACAGTGTAAGTAAAACATATAAAAAAGGTCTGAAAAAATCAGACCTTTATATTATTATTCTTGTGTTTGTTGTTCAGGTTTGTCCTCTTTAGGCGGTTTTGGCAAAAGTACTTTTCGACTAAGTTTTAATTTACCCGATTTTTGATCAATATCTATAAGTTTAACTTCTACTTCCATGCCTTCTTTTAATACCTCTTCGACAGATTTAATACGTTTCCAGTCAATCTCTGATATATGCAATAAACCTTGTGTATTTGGCAATATTTCTACAAAAGCACCAAAAGTTGTTATTCCTTTAACCTTACCCTTATAAATTTCATTTATCTCAGGAACCTTAACAATAGACATAACTTTTTCTCTTGCTGCCATCATATCAGGACCGTTAGTTGCTGCGATTTCGACATAGCCTTTGTCATCAACTTCGGTAATTGAAATAACAGAATTTGTCAAAGCTTGTATTTCCTGAATAATCTTTCCTCCAGGACCAATAACAGCACCAATCATATCTTTTGGGATAACTATAGTTTCGATTCTAGGAGCATGATCTTTATAATTTGCCCTAGGTTCCGGAATAGTTTTAAGCATTTCGTTCAAAATATGAGCTCTACCTTCTTTTGCTTGTTGAAGAGCTTGTTCAAGAACTTCATAAGACAATCCGTCAACCTTAATATCCATTTGTGTAGCAGTAATTCCATTCGGAGTACCACAAACCTTAAAGTCCATATCTCCGAGATGATCTTCATCACCAAGAATATCACTTAGAATAGCAAATTTATTTGTTTTAGAATCTGCAATAAGTCCCATAGCTATACCGCTAACCGGTTTCAAAATTGGAACACCAGCATCCATTAAAGCTAAAGTTCCGGCACATACAGTTGCCATTGATGATGAACCGTTAGACTCTAAAATATCGCTAACCACTCTCACGGTATAAGGAAATTTCTCCCCTTTAGTAGGAATTACCTTCGATAAAGCACGATGAGCAAGATTTCCATGTCCAATTTCGCGACGACCTACACCACGATATGGTTTAGCATCACCAGTAGAAAATGGTGGAAAGTTATAATGTAAGACAAATGGTGAATATCCTTTAAACATAACTCCGTCAAACATCTGTTCATCGAGTTTTCCGCCTAATGTAACAGTGGTAATTGATTGAGTTTCGCCACGAGTAAAAATAGCCGAGCCGTGAGCTGACGGCAAATAATCTACCTCGCTCCAAATCGGACGAATTTCGTTTGTTTTACGACCATCAAGACGAACTTTCTCATTAACGACCATCTGACGAACAGCCTCTTTTTCGACTGCGTGATAATATCTGTCAACAAATTTTTTAACTACTTCCAATTCTTCATCTGAATATTGACTTAAAAAATCTTCTTTCACTGCAGCAAAAAGTCTTTTTCTTTCGTGTTTATCTGCTGTTTGAGTAAATGCAGCCGCATAAGCTTTATCATAAGTTTCGTCCCAAACTTTTTTTCTTAACTCTTCATCATTGGTTTCGTGACAATATTCTTTAAATCCTGTTATGCCACAAGCTTCTCTTAATTCAAGCTGTGCTTGACATTGAATTTTAATTGCATCATGAGCAAATTTTATTGCTTCAAGCATTTCTTTTTCTGACACCTCGTTCATTTCACCTTCGACCATCATAATGTTTTCGATAGTTGCTGCTACAATAAGATCGATGTCAGCACGTTGATTTTCTTCTAATGAAGGATTAATTACAAAATTACCATCTATACGAGATACGCGTACTTCGGAAATTGGTCCGTTAAACGGAACATTTGTAACAGCTAAAGCTGCCGAAGCTGCCAATCCTGCAAGTGCGTCAGGCATATCGTTTACATCTGCTGACATAAGCATAACATTTACAAATGTTTCAGCATGAAAATCATCAGGAAACAATGGGCGTAAAGCTCTGTCAACTAAACGCGATACTAATATTTCAGAATCCGAAGGGCGACCTTCACGTTTTAAAAATCCTCCAGGGAATCTGCCAACAGAGGCATATTTTTCTTTATATTCAACAGAAAGAGGCATAAAATCGACATCCTCCTTTGCTTCGTCTGCAACTACAACTGTTGCTAATAACATGGTTTTACCCATCTTCACCACTACTGATCCTGTTGCTTGTTTGGCCAATTTTCCGGTGGAAATTTCAATTTCTCTGCCGTCACTTAATTTAACGACTTTTTTAATTTCATTGTACATTTTATTTCATCTATTAGTTAATTCGTAAAAAAAAAGCAAAACTCAATGTCTTGCTTTTCAGGAGTCTTAGCGACGTAAACCCAATTTCTTGACAATCGCTCTATATCTTTCAATGTCGTTTGCTTTTAAATAATCCAACAAACTTCTTCTTTTTCCTACCAACATTATCAATGCTCTTTGAGTACCAAAATCTTTTTTGTTGATTTTCAGATGCTCAGTTAAGTGATTGATACGGTAGGAAAATAATGCTATCTGAGCTTCAGGTGAGCCAGTATCATTATTAGACTTCCCGTGTTTTTTGAAGATTTCTTTCTTCTTTTCTGAATCCAAATAATTTTTCATCACTTATAATATTTATTAAAAAATTAAGGCAGCAAAAGTAATGCATTATTTCGTAAGAACAAAATTATTTTTCTTTTCTTTTTTACTCCTCTCCTTTTTCAAGAATAATTTCTTTAAAAAGTTGAAAAATGAAGACAATATTTCCTGTAAAAATTAAGATAATACCAATTATTCTTAAAAAACTATAATCAGATTGAAGTTCTGATAATGGTTTTGCAGAGAGCATAAATAAGCCCAGAAGCAGATAGTATAAAAATAATAATATGGTTCCAAAACCTAGAATCACTGATGAATACTTGCTAAGTGATTTTGTTTGTGACGATAATCTTATATTAAAAAAAATAATAATAAATCCTTCTAAAGAAAACAAGATTGCTGTTTTAGCAGCAATATCCATATATTCAATTGCTTTATGACATGTTTCCAAGGCTTTGCTGATACTGTCATGATAACCCATCGTCAGCAACTCACTTGCTTTTGTCCTCATATCTGCAGTAATACTTTTTTCAAATAAAAGAATAACTGTCAATAATACTATCCCAAATGTCAATGTAAGAAGGTTTAACGAAATTCCGTTTTTATACTTCCTCAACCGGTATAAAGTCCTTGTCTTTTCCATTTAAAAAATCTGTCTTAAATTAAACTATATATCGCCAACTTATATGAATCCAAACCAAATCCCGTAATAACACCTTTGCAGACAGGTGCTAAAATATTATGTTTTCTAAATTGCTCCCTAGCATAAACATTTGAAATATGTACTAAAACAACCGGCAATTTAACAGATGCAATTGCATCTCTAATCGCTACAGATGTATGTGTATATGCCCCGGCATTCAAAACTAAACCATCAATTTTTTCTGATTGACTTAAAATTTCTTCTACTATTTTATTTTCAGAATGAGATTGAAAATACTTCAAATTATGACTTTTAAATAACACAGAAAGTTCATCCAAATAATTATTAAAACTACGATTTCCATAAATTTCCGGCTCTCTTATCCCTATTTTGTTTAAATTTGGACCGTTAATTATAAGTATCTGCATTATAAAACTAATATACTGTATATAATAAGATAACAAAATTATAAAAAGTCCTGACATATTTATGGAAAATTGGGAAAATGCTATAAAAAATTTTAGTTTTTATCTTAAACTTGAAAGAAATTTATCCGAAAACACTATTTATTCATACATAAGTGATGTTAATAAGCTTTACGGCTATTTATGTCAAACAAATACAGTTATATCCCCAAAACATACAAAATACGAAGATTTAAAGAAGTTTGTAGAATATTTGGTCGAAACAGGAATTAATGAAAAATCTCAATCTCGTATCATTTCGGGAATAAAATCGTTTTACAAATACCTTTTGCTTGAAGACATAATCTCAGAAAATCCTGCTTCATTACTCGAGTCACCAAAAACTGCAAGAAAACTACCAGTTGTATTAACTATTGAGGAAATTGACCAAATAATTAAAGCTATTGATGTCAGTAAATCTCTCGGACATAGGAACAGAGCTATAATTGAAGTACTATATGGATGTGGATTAAGAGTATCTGAATTAGCCGAATTAAAAATCTCTAATATTTTCTTTAAGGAATCTTTTGTTAGAGTAATTGGCAAGGGCAATAAACAAAGACTTGTTCCAATTGGAGGAGCGGCGAAAAAAGAAATTGGTAATTATTTAAAGTCATTTAGAAATCATATTCTTCCCAAAAAGGGACATTCTGATTTTTTGTTTTTAAACAGAAGAGGAAGCAAATTAACAAGGGTTATGATTTTTAATATTGTAAAGGAAGCTTGTGATATTGCCGGGATAACAAAAACTATTTCGCCACACACTTTCAGACATTCTTTTGCAACACACTTGGTTGAAGGTGGCGCTGATTTACGTGCAGTACAAGAAATGTTGGGACATGAATCAATTACTACAACCGAAATTTACACTCATATTGATAGAGAATACCTAAGAGATGCTATAATTCAATACCATCCAAGATCTTAAAAAAAAGCCATCCTGAAAGATGGCTTAATTTGCTAACGGAGCAACTGTACATTACCGTTGTATTCGTGCCCTATTGAGTCATAATCTGTAAACCTTGCGTACCAGTAATATATCCCGTTTGGCAAATATATATCTCCTTTTGTTCTGGAGCCTCTAGTTCCATCCCATGCTCCTTCTTCGCAACTATCACAACTTTCATCCGGATCAAATTTTTCAGTCGTATATACTAATTCTCCCCACCTATCATAAATATTAAGAACAAATGTATTTTTATCTATACCATTACCACAAATTCTGAAGCAGTCATTAACACCATCGCCATTAGGAGTAAAAGCTGTTGGTGCATATAATGTATAATCTTCTCGTATCATAATACTTCTTATAGCTGTATCAGTACAACCATATTCATTTTGACTGACAAGCATTACCTCATATTCACCCAAATTTTTATAATAATGCTGCGGACTTCTAAAGTTGATTGTAGAATCGCCATCGCCATAATACCAGAAAAAGAACAAAGCATCTTCTGAATAATTTTCAAAATTTATCAGTGGATTTAAAATTCCCGCAATTTGAGGTTCAGGTGAAAAATTCGCATAAGGCTGAGGATAAATTTCAATCAAATCAACTTGAGTCAGACTATCTTTACAACCGAATTGATCTCTGACAACAAGACTTACAGAATACAAACCGCCCTCGCTGTATTGATGCGTTGGATTTTTTGTAAATGCAAAAACATTATCTCCGAAATTCCAAACATAATTATAATTGTCTGACGAATCTAAAGCTGCAAACTCAATATACTGTCCTGGACATCCATTTATTGCACTAACACTATAATTAACATACGGTGCATCATGAACATAAATCATTATAGAATCGGTTACAGCCGGCGTTTCGCACATATCTTCAACAGTTAAAACTAGATATCCGGATTCCTGAGGATAATAAGTAAATGGGGATGCAATAATATTGCCATCTTGATCAGTAATTGTATAAGGACCACCATTACCTCCATTTATGTCCAATTCAATGCGAGTTCCGTAACCTAAACAGACATTATTAATACTATTAATTATACTTTCTATTTCTAAAGGAGGATTTACATTAACTGTAACCTTATGTCCTGATGAAGTACAACCATGATTGTCTGTAACAGTGAGATTATAAATTGTGGTGGATGTTGGACTTGTAGTAAATTGATGCTCCCAACTTTCCACATTATCAGTACCCTGCCAATGGAAATGATAGGGCTGTGTACCACCGGAAGCCTGTCCCACAACAGTAGCTGTTCCTCCAATACAAATTGTCGGATTATATAAAGTAAGTACGTTTAACGCTTGAGGTGCAGTTATCGTAGCAGACCCATATACTCTGCAATTATTATCGTCGCTGACTGTAAGATAATATGAACCCGGACCGACAGTAACTTCATTGGTTTGAGTATTGTCTGACCAAATATAATTATATGGTGGTGTACCTCCAATAACAATTGCAGTAATTGTACCGTCTGCTGAATATGAACAAGATGCGTTTGTTGATTGAACATTCATACTTAATGCAGTAGGTTGGGTAATTACAAACATTGTATCTGCTACACAACCAATTCTATCAGTTATAGTTAGAGTATATAATCCTGCACATAAATTGTTTAAGTAAGGACCGGGACTAGCCCAGCTATAGTTATACGGTTGTAATCCACCTTCGATTCCAATCAATGCCGAACCATCACATGTTTGATAACAACGATTATTTTGAGTAGTCAAAGTGAGATGATATTCAGGACTAACAATTACTTCACTAAAAGCATAATTACTAACACAAGCATGAGCATCAACAACATATACTGTATAATTTACATCTTCATGGGGCACAATACCAAAACTTTGTGGTCCCACACTAAAGCCATTTCCATCTCCATTATCCCAGAAGAATGTATATGGAGCAGTTCCACCCATTTCCTGAGCTACAATATTTATTGATTGATTTTCACATATTGCAAAATTCCCTGATGTAACTACCTGAAGTAAATTCGGCTGAGTTATAACGAATTGCTCAAACAAACTACAGCCATGACTATCACTAACTGTAACAAAGTATGTACCTGAAGAAATATTATTATGAATTCCTCCATTATAACCATCACTCCAAATATATGTATATGGAGATGTACCACCTGAAGCCCAAATACTAGCACCTGCAGTTTGAGTGT
>Ga0116142_10001715_pt1 | contig 25678 bp, 24 predicted proteins | sample AD_UKC033_MetaG_FD_89785 | JGI IMG/M metagenome (GOLD analysis project Ga0116142, IMG submission 89785) | Active sludge microbial communities of municipal wastewater-treating anaerobic digesters from USA - AD_UKC033_MetaG | ecosystem: Engineered > Bioreactor > Anaerobic > Digestate | place: USA... | reverse complement strand
GCGGGTGTTCCAGTCATCTATGGCAATAGTCTTACTCAAATAAACAGGGCACTTTTCGTTATCACAAAAACACCGTTTATCAGTAATGCCCTTCAATGTCCAGTCGTTGACTTTTGGCATTCCACCACAAAACGGACATGGTTTCATTTCACTCATTGTTCACCTCTCCTTTCAGTAAATGTCTTAGATGTAATACCTGGTATAGGTCATCTAAGAATAATGTTTTATCTCTACCTAGTGGCTGATGCTCTACATATAACAGCTCATCTCCTGCTAAAGACCAACCACCACATTCAATAAGATATGTGCCATCTTCACGAAGAACATAAGTAGCTACTGCTGTCTTATAATCAGTCATCTTTAATCCAGGCATTGTATTTACTCCTGTTCTCAGTCTTTGACATATCTAACTGGGATGCCTTACGATTGATTTTACTGGGTGTTACAGGCGTTTTGCGCAGCTTAGCTATACCTAATGCCCAATTCTCTACAGATGTGGGGTTTTTGACAGGATAATCTGAGTTGTTCTGCTCTCTAATTGCTATCCTGTAATCCTCTGGGGTTACTCCCTCTGCCCTAAATCTATCTACCATCTTCCCGAATGCCTGCATACCAGCTATTAGCTTCCCTGTTTCCTGTTCCCAGATGGTTTGAAATTGTTTTTCAAATTCATCGATGCTATTAATTTTATTATTCTCTGATGTAGTCTCTGTAGTAGTCTCTGTTATTAACAACAGGTCATTTTGGGATGTTGCATCAGGACAATCTGTCTCTATCGAAGAGGACAACTTGTCCTCATGGAGTACTTGTTCTAGAACGGAATAGTCTATCTGATAGTATTTCTTTCTATCAGTGCTGGCATCCTGGTATGAGACAAGGATACCCAGGTTCTCTAATTCAGTGATGGTTCTCTGGATAGTTTTGGTAGACCAGAAGGGGAAGTTTTCCTGCCAGCCCTCATAGGTATTATAGACATAATCTGTTTTAGATTTCTGCAACCAGTAGTGGATTTGCTGTAGGACTATAGCGTTATTGAGACCTATCTTTGTTGCCAGTGATGGCAGTACGATGAGTGGATATTCATTGAGCAGTTTATTTGTCATCGCTTCTCCAGAGATAAGGGGGGCTGTAAGTCGCAGCGAATGTAGTCCTAACGATTTCTTTTATCCCAGTGTTATCATCCTTAAGCTTAGGACTAGGGTCTTGCCCCTGATTTATTTGCTGTGTAATTAATTGTTTCTCCAGGTTGGTAATCCTGGCTTTCAATTGAATGGTGCTCATATTCAATTCTACTAAGTATCTTTCTATTTGTTTAATGCGTTGCTTGGTTTTCTTATTCATTGCGCTCCTTTCTACCTGCTGAATGTTTGCTGATAGATTATTATTATATCATTGCTGATTTACTTGTGTCAATAATTAAATAAAAAAAGCTGACTATCTATTGCTAGATAATCAGCTTTCTTAGATTACATTATGCTAGATACATACAGGATAATCTTATTCAGTTCCTGTAGTGTTTGTGCATTGATGAGGTATTTACCGCCCTCATTATATGGTTTTAGCCAGTCAAGGATAGCTGTGATTAGAGGTGGTTCTAATTGTTTCACGCTGTACTGACCGCCTATTGTCTTGATTACTTCTGCGTATGTCTCTTCATCTGGTATTGCCTGATGCAGTAGCATACCTACAAGATTAGTTTGTTTCTCTGATGCTGGTCGTTTAGAGAATGCTGATTGATTAATGCGTGCTACTATCATAGCAACTTCTTCATCATCAACTTCTTCAGCATCAATATAATCTGAGTCATCATCAGTGAATGGTATCTGCTCTACTGCTTTAGGTTTAGTTACCTTTGGCGTAGTGGGTGGCGGTACTTGCTTTTGATTACCAGGCTTATACTGGTTCTGATTGTTACCGCCTGCGTTGTTACCATCGTCATCATCTTCAGCAATTACTCCGCACATACTGACCCAGCCATATCTGCGCAGGTAAGTATTGTACTGTCCTGCAACCTGAGCATAATTGATTTGTTTCTGCTTAGGGTCGTTGAGATTAGGTTCTGGCAATGGCAGTAGAATATTATCAGTAATGAACTCTCCTGATTCATGGATGAGTGTAGTACTGACGCCCACATAATTAGCATTGCCAGTATAGCGTGAGAGGTTACTCTGAATGATAGCTAGTCCGTACTTAGCTAGTATTGGTTTAGTAACTTCAATGACCTGAGCAAGGTCTGCATACTTACTATTGAAGTATGGATTAACTTTATTGAAGGGTATCTTAGGCATCTCTGCAGATGCTAATACCATTGCTGACATGATTGCTTTTGTTGTTGTTGATGTTTCCATATAGTTACCTACCTTTCACAAAAATTGTAATAAAAACGTGGCATATGGGTAAACATCATTGTACCCAGTACGCCATCGTCTTTTCTTTTTACCATTACGAATGGCGCAAGGAAGCTCAGTACTTCATACTTCTCCTGCAATTGGTCTGTATCTACCACGTCATTATAACGTTCTGATAGTTGTGCAAGTACTTCTTCTTTCTCAGTCATTTTTCACCTCTATTGATACTACATTAGATGATTTGATTGTGACATAAGGTTTCTTAGTACTAAGGCACGTCATAACCTGTGGCAATGCCACTGACATACCCAGTAATTTATCTATGTTAGCGGTATAACCGCCCTTAACATAGATAGCTGATAACTTATTACCTTTGACTGTCTCTCCATATAAGAGAACATAGTCTTTTACAATAGATTCCTGTGATGAGATAGACCTATCAAGGTCTGTGATATCATATTCTGCTTCGATATCTTTTATCTGTTCTAGGATTTCAGGAGTCATAAGCTCATTAATGCGTACTTGTTTCTCATTAAGCCAATGCTCTTTATATGCTCGGAGTTGTTCTAACTTATCTAACTCCCACTTGATTACTTCTACTTGATTTAGTTCTGGCATTTTATCTCCTTTCTAAATAATGTGGTTTGGGTGTAGACATAAGCATATCGCCTGCCATGCTCTCTAGGTCTACTGATACTTTGCTATCTACCTGAGTACCTGCGAAGTCACTGACTATCATAACCATATCTGCCCAGGTGTGTGCATATTTACCATGTTCTTTCAAGCCTGTGGTAATACCACTAGGCATTGAGAACTTTTTACTCCAGGAGTCAATGATACTATCAGTGACTTCTGTATTGAGCTTGATACCTACAGCTTCAATGAATTTCTCGATACCGATTGCGCTGTTGCGTGCTGCTTCTAGTATGCTGGTGCGTACTTTGATATCGATTATCTTTTCATTGCTGAACTTATGTATCACTTTGAGTGCTGATTCTGTATTGAACCCCATGAGTACGCCATTGGTGCAGTATGAGCGGTAGAAGCCTGAGTCTATTCGTACTGAACCTGTACCATCTTCTGAGTTCCTGATATGGATAGCTGGTTTCAGTCCTTCTCCTGCCTTACCGCCATCATACAGTTTTGTAGTACCGCCAGTTTTATCCTGGTCGTATACTGCATCCTGAAATATTATCCAGGCGTTCATGTAATCATCTACGTAGGGTTTCCAGATTTGTGGATGTAAGTCTTTCAAGCCTGTATTACCTACAGCTTCCATGACTGAATCCCAGAGGTGTCTGTGATTGTAGATTGCATACTGGTCTGATAGTACTGCACGTACAATCTTCTTATCATGGAATTCTCTCATCCTGAACAGGCAATTCTCAGTGTAGGTATCTTTCATCCTATTGATGATTACCTGTTCTAGGTCTACAGGGCATTTACCTGTCTGTAGCCAGGTTGCTGGTGCATTGATGCGATTGCATAACTGCACGAATGCATTGTCATTGAGGAAGCCTTGTTCCTGCCACGTACCGAATACAGTTTCACCATTGAGTACAATTTTCTTAGGTGCGATGTATTCTGTTTCAGTGAGATAAGCTTTCTCATCGGATAGCTTGCTATCCCAGTCATAGATTTGTTCCTGGAACTTATCTAATTCAATAAAGCTATTTCGTAAACTCATATTATCCTCTCCTTTAGGCATTCTCTATTGATGCCTTGATAAAAACAGTATTGGTTTAACATCCACTGGGCTGGAATCTTTTTGGATATATATTTATGGGGTTTATTGCGATAGAATGTGACTTCTTTTCCTTCGTCTGTACCAGTTCTGATGCAGTCGATGATGTGTTCTGCTAATCTATCTTCTTGTGATTGCTGCCATTTGCCTACGTCTACTAGAGTGATTACCATTCTCTTCAGCCTGAGATAATCCTTATGGATATAACAATCTTCATACTCAACATACTTATACATATTGAATACTAGGTGATAGTATCTCTGTCTATGTATGTTGATTTGATATAAGAGGGTAATATCTAGAGCGTAGCCTGGCATGTCAGTAATATAGAATGTCATCAAAAGTCTTTGACGTTTCTTAGGGGTATCAGCCATGATTATATTCTTTCACTGGGTAGACTATATACTGATATTGAATTGATAATCCTTTCCAGGGGCGTAGTTTATCTTTACCCCAGGGGAAGTAGATAAATCCTATATCATAACAGTAATAGTCTACGCTCATATCTTGTTTGAATCTACGGATTACTCCGCAACCGAAGCTCCATCTGCGTATGAATTTTATCCTAAACTTCAGTAGCCTAAGATAGATATGATAGGGTAGCATTCGGTCTCTGAACACTTTAGATAGGCGTAAGATTGGTTCGTTGAATACGTGCATATAGACTCTCCTTTTGCAATTCAAAGTACTTTGCAGTTGTAATAGTTCCTGTTCCAGAACAGGTTGAACAAACTACAGGGAAGTACTTAGCCTTCCCTGTTTTCAAACTGATACGTTTGACTTTCTTATACTTGTCGCCACCGCAGTCAGGACATAGGCATCTGCTAATTTGTGACATCTTGGTATCCGTCATCTATCTCTATACCCCCTGGGTATGTCTTGACTAGCTCTAGTGCTGTCTTGATATTGTTCTCATACAATCTCTTATCGCTGTACCTGCCGATATAATCTTCTCGTGGCATATTAGTTAGCCACTCTTCGATATCAGCGATAGTGTATAGATTGTAGATATCAATCCAGAAAGAGGTAGGCTTGAAGTGATAGTCTCCGTTACCATCATAGGTATAGATTGCCACATTAACCTGTATATCATATAGGTTTTGACATCTGATACCTACGATGCGATGCCAGTTATTGACAAACTCATTACCGTACTTGAATGTGACTAAGTTCTCATTGAGTACGATATATGGGTAGATTACATCTACCAGTTTAGTTTTCATTTGTATTGCTGTTATAGCATCTCTTAGCTTGGGTACTGTTGCGTTCATATTCGCTCCTTTCTAGAATGGTACATCTGACATAGTTGAATTGCGTACTGCTTTCAGATAGATATCTTGTGTTTCTATTAACTGTGAGATAAAGTATTTACTCCAGTTAAGTTCATCATAAAAGAAATCAAAGCGGTGTACTTTGTAGCTGTTACCTAATGTTTCGGTAAAGCTGTTATGTAATACATTGATAGCTTGTATGATATCTTTGATAATTAGCTTAGATTTTTCATTACAGATACTGGTGAAGATTTTCAAATCATCCTGATATTGTTCTACATTATTTTCATATTGTTGTTTCTTGATATCGTCATCCTTTAATTCCTGGTAGTGACGATTGATATTCAGATTAGAATAACTGTAATATTCTGCATGTAAATTTCTTATATCCCTCAACTGTATATGAGATGTAACTAAGATTTTCTCTAAATTATTTAGATACAATTTATTTTCTGAGATGATTTTATCTGCGATGCAGGTCATGGCTTTAGCATGTTGTTTGAATGTACATTTATTCAGCCAGTGTCTATCTTCATCGTAGTTTTCATAGTCCCAATCTAGTCTTAATCGATTATCCCAGTGAGGGAACTCTACGTGGATATAAGGATTTGTAAGATTGTTTTCCTTTAATCTATGAGCATCATATATTTTATGATGATATACATGCAGGTTGGTAGTATGTTTTTCTGTTAGATATCTCCAGGATAACCAGTCACTGATATCAATATGTGGCAGTGTCATATAATACTGTCCTGATTGTGTGTATAAAAATCCTAATCCTTGGCACATGGTTTCACGCTCCTTTCTATTCTAGATATGATAGATAATAATAATTGAGACTGCTTATGATGTAGCTGTAACAGTCTATTACTGCGATAGGTTCATAAGGGTCGTCTGAATATTTTGGCTTACGCTCAGGATATTTTAGATAGAGTAATGCAGTGTCTGCTGCTTGATTGATACGCTGATATGCTTTACTAATAAGCATTAAGATTTGTATCTTGTTAAATCGATAACGCAGTACATACTCTTCATCTACTGCCTTCCTTGGATGAGACGTACTCAGTATCACTGATTTCATATCGTTGAGTTGCATGCTCTTGATATATCCTTGATTAATTTTGAGTATCTTTCTGCCTGATATAGCCTTAAGTTTAGTTGGTACTTTCATATTCGCTCCTTTCTATCTGTTGTGATAATGATTGTCATAAGCTTAATCCACCTTTCTTTCCGACACATAAGTATCTGTGACTATGTACTAACTCTGGATTGTGATAGTCTGTCTCTGTCTTACCTACCATAGTCGCTAGGTATAATGGGTTGCTATACTGCGCATAGAACCTGACATTGAGGACTAGTAAGCCTGGCTTATCTATTACAATATTCTCCTTGTCATACGATATACTCAATAACATTTCACTCCTTTCTCTAGTTAGTTTTTATTTGCTTTGGCTTTATTCCCCAGGCAGTGACCCCCCTTGTTTTTTTGGGGGATAAGTTAGTGTATCTAGTTATCTATATCTGTTATCTAGAATACACTAACTTATCTGTTTGCTGTCTATTTTCTTATTTCTTTTTCGGTATTGATGTTTCATCAATTACTAGGCATATAACCGCTATAACCACTATGAGTAGGTACACTATGTAATCCCAGTACATTTCAGTTCTCCAGATAGAGTTCTATATCTAGGTCGCCTACCATACTCTCTAGTTGGCGTTTTACCACTGCCGTATATAGTTCTCTAGGTAACTTTATTTCTATATAGCTAGGCTCATATGGACTATAGGTGATGACACTAACGTACTTAGGGTCTATCAAGTTGTATAGATGACTAAGGGTGTACCTTGTCTCTCGGTTATGTTTGCTACGTAAATTGCGTTTCATTTTTTCTCCTTTATCCGCAATAAAATAAATAAAAGTCCGATACCTAGGTATGCTGTCTACCTAGATATCAGACTGTAGATTGTAGGGTTGAATGGTTAAACCCCTGAAAAAAAATAAGCAGAAAAAGTTATCTGCTGATGCCCAGAGCATCAATTGCCTTTACCAAAGTATCGAACTGGTTGTCTTGTGCAAGGTCATAGAGTGGTTTGAGTTCCGCCCTAGTAGACTCTGCAAGGATGCGACCTATCTGAAGCGTTTTGACCTGACGTTTCTTATAGAACGATGACTGGCGAACCCCTATCATGATTGAATTCACGACACTGTATAAGCAATAGTATTCATACTCTTGCCTTTGTTGCTCTGGTGTATGTGAATTTAACCATGATTGGCTGGCGAACTGCAGGTACGATTCGAATGTAGGCATTCTGAAACCTGCGACTTGCCAGTCTGTTGCTGATGATACATCTGATACTTTAGTGTTTGTTTGTACTGCTGAATTGAATATGCTGTCCATGTCTTAGCTCCTTTGACTAAGTGATTTGTTTTTCCCACACCGAACTGTGTAGGATATCTCCCTGACAACATGTTGTCGGTGTCAAGGGGAAAGGTGTGGGTGGAATCTAGTGACGTAAATTCCCTTGACACTACGACAACATGTTAGAATAACAAGGTGAGCAAAGCGAACAAGAACAAAGTTCTACCCCAGGCGTTGAGGTGGGGGGGGGTGCTAGTCAGTCTTGGCTTTGTGTGTGTATTACCCACCTCAGAAACTTTCCCATAAAAAAACTGACAAATCTGCTATAATCTAAGCTAAGGACAGAGACATGAGGCAATGCATAATATGTAACAGGGAATTACCTGATGGTAGATTTGATGACAACTGGCGACACAGGGTGAACACCTGTAGGGATTGTTTGAACGCATATCAAAGGGATATGAATCGATTAGTTAGAGAAAGGAGAGAGAGGAATGCCAGACGTAGTAGTAATTATCTTAGTAGTGTTGATACTGATAGTAATAAGGATGATAGTAGGAGCAATCAGGGTAATAGTGGATAATGAACGATACGAATGAAGAAGAAGAAGTAGAACGAGAGTATTCGTTATTAGAGCAGGATACTTCATATCGAGATGCGCAGGGGCGGTTATTGCGTGGGTATAAGCAGGTAGTAGTAGGTAATCCGAACAAGGCACGTAAGAACAATCCGAAGGAGAAGGGTAAGCAATTCAAGTTACTGATAGAGAGGGAGTTTGAGAAGATAGTAGACACTTATGTAAATGGGGAATTGCGGTTAGCAGAGAAGAAAGAAATCATGGCAGAGCATATAGCGAACATGGTAGTCTTTGGGCAGATAAGGTTACCGAGTGACAATCCAGAGGAAGAGGGCAGGGTACTGAGGTTCAGGAGTGATGATTACATGAAGCATTTATTAAGGGTATTGAGATACTTAGAACCGCCAGAGACAGAAGCGCAGGTCATCTCTGGGGTGGAGACAATCATATGGGATTTACCGATAGGACAGGAAGTACACCAGAAGCAGATGGCGTTGAAGGAACAGGAAGCCTTGAATCCGCCAGAGAAGATACCGACCCTGGAAGAGTTGTTGGGGGAAGAGGAAGAGCAGCAGACAGACCAGGAGCAGTAAGTTTATCAGACTGGTTAGGGTTTACTGAGAGGCAGTTAGAAGCATTAGATGCTATATTCAAGTATCGGTATGTGCTTTATGGTGGGGCGAGGGGTGGGGGTAAGAGTTATTTTTTGAGGAAGGCAGCAGTAGCCTGGCTGATATACCAGGCAAGCAAGGGATATCAGGGGGTACAGGTGGGGTTATTCAGCAGTACGTTTAATACTTTGAGAGACAGGCAGATAAGCAGGATAGCAGCGGAGTTCCCAGACTGGCTAGGGAAGTTGAAAGATAGTAAGACAGCATCAGGATTGGCGTTTTATTTATATCCTAACTGGGGTGGTGGGGTAATAAATCTCAGGAACTTAGATGATATCAGCAAATATAAGAGTGCTGAGTTTGGTTTTATTGGAGTAGATGAGCTTACAGAGCATCCAGTAGAGACCTTTGACATACTCAGGGGTTCTAACCGCTGGGCAGGCATGGAGAATCCAGTGTTCGTTGGGGCTACGAACCCAGATGGGATAGGCAATGAGTGGTGCAGGAACTACTTTATAGAGAAGAAGTATCCAGATGAGCTAGAAAAAGAGAGAGACCAGTTTGTTTTTATACCTGCGCTGCCGAAAGACAACCCACATCTTAGTCAATCCTACTGGAAAGAGCTAGGAACGCTGCCTGCAGACCTGAAAAGAGCCTGGTTAGAAGGAGACTGGTACGTATTTAAGGGTAGAGCCTTCAAGAATTTCAATAGGAGAGTACATGTTATCCCAGAAAGGGAGATTCCAGAGTACTATACCAGGATAATCGGTGTAGACTGGGGCTATAGAAGCCCATTCTGCGCTCTGTTCATGGCAAGAGACCCAGATTCAGGCAGGATTTATGTATATCGTGAACTTTATCAGACAGAATTGACCGATAGACAGCAGGCAAGACTGATAATAGACAACTCAGACAAGTTTGACATGAAAGCGATACGCTTTGCAGACCCTTCCATGTGGAAAAGGAATACCCTGGAGAACGTAACCAGTACTGCAGAGGTATATGCTAAGAACGGATGCTTTCTCAGACCAGGAGATAACGATAGACTGGGTAGGAAACGGAAACTAGACAGGCTGTTAGGCAACCTGCCAGATGGATTGCCAGGTATCTTGTTCATGGAGAACTGTGAGCATATAATTAAACAATTAGAACTACTGGTGTACGACCCACACAGGTCGGAAGATGTAGATACTCGCATGGAAGACCATGCCTACGATGCACTAGGCTACGGACTGACGAATGCAAGAGAGTACAGACCAGAGACAAGAACGTATATGAAAGAGAAGTCACCCTATCTCTTCACGGAGAAGTTATGAAATATTCTATTATCTATGCAGACCCCCCCTGGAAATATAATAACCCTAAATCATGTTTACCAAAATTAGGTGGCATAACATATTCTGTAATGAGTCATGAGGAAATAAGTTTATTATCTGTTCAAGACATAGCAGCTAAAGATTGCGCATTATTTCTCTGGGCTACAATGCCAAAATTAAAAGAAGCCTTATATGTAATAGATGCCTGGGGTTTTAAATATATTACCTGTGCATTTACTTGGATAAAATTAAATCCGTCAGGTAGAGGTATTTATTCAGGATTAGGTCATTGGACTAATGGTAATGCAGAACTATGTTTATTCGCTAAAATAGGTTCACCAAAACGTATAAACAAAAATGTAAAACAAGTACAGTTTTATGCCAGAGGTAAACATTCTGAAAAGCCTGCTGAAATAAGAAATGAAATTATTAATCTGATGGGCGATTTACCAAGAATAGAATTGTTTGCCAGACAACATACACCTAACTGGCATGCCTGGGGTAATGAAATAGAATCAGACATAGTGCTAAAATTTAAAGAAGGTAACAATGAAAACGATTAAGGAAGCTAGAGAACACGCCAACGAATTAGAACTCAGTGGTGCTGATATCAGAACCATGCAGAACGCCATGGATGATATGGTACTGATGAACTGGGATAATAAACCATCAGATAAGGACTGGCTGAAATTCACGACAAGCCCTGAAGCAAGGAATACTTTTCTTGGGGCAGTGAGATTGCTGACTAGCACAGACCCTATCATCACTGTACCCTATGATAATAATGACAAGGTGGCTAAGGCTGCATCAGACCAGATAGAGAAAATCTGCAAGGCAGTCTGGTATCAGTCAGGCAGGATAAACCAGAGACCAGTCCATTATGATTTGATAAATCAACTGGTGCGATATGATGAATACCACCTGGCTATTACTAACACGCAGGACTTGTTAGATAGTAATCCAGAGTTAGAGAAGAGTTCCCCTGCTAAAAGACATAGGCTAGAGAAGATAGCAGAAGCCACGCCCTATCTCATGCAGCCCTTAGATGCTAAGTCTGGCTACTGGGAGAAAGATGCTTTCGGTCTCAATGCCTACTACAGGAAAACAGCAATGACCTACGGCTCAATGCTCAATGTGTTCGGGGAAGCTAACCTGAAGAAATCTAACCTTGCCAGGGAATACAGCAGTACAGACATTCTTTACTACCATGACTACTGGGATTTAGATATTCATTACGCCTGGCTGACAGATAGTGACCTGGCAACTGGGGGAAATGATTATCTTATTATTGGGAAGAAAGATGGCGGTAAACATAACCTGCCCTATATCCCTATCGTGGTACAGGTAGGGGAAGCCAGCCAGTTAGAAGATGACAATAAGTATAAGAGACAACCCCTGCTCTATGCTATCTGGCAGGCATCCCTCTGGGATAGGATGAACCTGGAGCTTACTGTGCTGTATACTAATCTATTTGCTGTGGCAAGCAATCCTATGTATGTGCATGAGACACAGATAGATGGGTCTACCCTGCCCCCTGTAGACTACAGCAGACCAGGCGGTGTAATTGACCTCAACCCAGGAGATAGGCTTTCTCTACTGCAGAGAGATGTATTCAATAAGGATATGCTGCAGGGCTTGCAGATTGCTAAAGAAACATTCGCAGAAAGCACCATGTATAAGCAGGCATTAGGCGAACCCCTATCAGGACAGCAGAGCTTCAGTACAGTAGCCCTGCTCAGTCAGAGCGGTAGACTGCCACTCGTAGCCTACCAGAGAAATGGCGGTTGGGGTATCGGTACTGCCTTTGAAATCATGTTCGATTTGATGAAAGACGCTAAGAGTAAACGCACTGCGCTTTACTTAGATGGAAGATTAGATATCGACCCCAGAGAACTGCCAGAAGATTTAGTGATTGATGTCAGGCTAGACGCAGCCCTGCCACAAGATAAACTACAGCAGATGAACATCGCTGCCCTGGCAAAACAGAACGGACTGGTGAGTACCAACTGGCTGCGTGAGAACATCCTGAACATCGGTCAGTCCGCAGATATGACAGATGAACTCTGGTCTGAAATCTTTGAAGATAGAATGATGAATGAACATTTCAATAAGCAGATGACAAATGAAATCAGACAGCAGGTGATGCAGGAGATGCAGCAGCAGCAGATGCAGCAGCAACAACAGCAAGCACAGGCACAGGCTGTGCAACAAAGAATGTCAGGCGCAAGACCTAATGTAGAAGAGAACCTTGCCAGGCAAATGCAGATGCGTGGCGCACCACAGGGGGAGATAGAAGAAAATGCTGCACTTGGGGGAATGCCCCCGAACATGCGCAGGGGCTTGATACCACTTGATAGACCTAACACACAACCTGTGCCTGCTGGTAAACTTAAGTTAGAGTTACAAGGCGGTGAGGTATATGAATGACATAAAGAGCTTCATGTCTATTTATATGGTAGCCAGGGCAAATACAGAAATGCGTATTGCCCAGATGACCCTGAACTGGCAAGCCCCATTACTGGCAATGATGGCAGCAGCCCAGATGCGATTAGAAGAAGAGCGCAGCATTCCGCAGCCCTTAGAGAATGCTATAGGAGACAACTATGAGTCCAACCCCTTCGCTTGATGGTGAAATCATTGGCACTTACAGACCGCCAAAGACATACTACCAACCCCCTAAGACAACCTATAAACCCCCTAAGCAGTACTATAGAGAAGAACCCTATCAGAATACTGGGGGCGGTATTTCAGATGCAGAAAGACAAAGAGCTATCAATGAAGCGCAAGCTAGAGAAAGAGCTAGATTAATTGCAGAAGCGCAGGCAAGGGCAAGAGCAGATGCACAGCGCAAACTAGAAGCACGCAACTGGTATAAAGCGATACAGGATTTTAAGAATAAAGATTCTGGCAAACTACCCTACACTAATTATTATGATGCCCGAGCTATTAGAGATAAAATAAATAAATATTATAATCCTAGAGACTGGGTAGTAAATAAAACTACTAACATGCCTGAATATATTGGCAACTATCCAAAAGCAGGTATTACAGATTTTGCAGCATTAGGTGCAGGATATATAGCTAATAGTGCAGTATCAGGATATAACAATCTGAAAAACTGGTGGGATATTAAATCAGAAAATCCGCCAGAGAATTTAAAATTTCTGCAAACAGCATCGCCTAATAACATTATGTCATATAATCCTATGTTAGGTCTCTATCCTACTAACCAGGGAAGTACTAATATTAACAATATGAGTAACGACCAAACACTAACATCGGAAAGAATAACATCCACAACAGCATCAGGTAATAAAACTTCTACAGGCAGTACTGAAGGCAGCACCGCAGGACATATGACTGCAGAAGAACAGAAAGCCTGGGATGATGCAATGCAGAATGAACGTATCAGTAAGTATGAACAAGCATTCCCAGATATTAAAAGTGAAAAAGATTATTACAAATATGTTTATGATACTGATAATCCTAAGTCTAAACTAACCAGGCTAACCAGGTACATCGATGGTATCCCGATTGAGTACTATACCTGGCGTGGCATAGATGGTAATCTGGCTGACATCGCTGCACCTATGGGGTATAACACTCCTAACCAGAGAAACTATGTAGATGCCTGGAGCGATGCCAGACTTCCTATCCCTGTAGATGCGATATTCCCAGAAGGAACATTACCCTCTGGGGGCGGTGGGGGTGGTGAAGAGTATTATGAATACCCTGACTATGGTGGGGGCGGTGGCTTTAGCTTTTGGGGCGGTGGCGGTGGCGGCGGCTATTATGGCAACGCCTATAACGAAGCCCTCAAACACTTCAGTACCTTAGTCAAATGGGTAATCTAATATGACATTACCAAATGCATTCAAGCCACCTAGTTCTGTAACGAATACTGTTACAGCTAATATTACTTCCCAGATACAACAAGAGCTAGCTAAGTCTAAGCTAGATTACTGGAAGGTAGTAGATGACTGGCGTCAGGCAGTAGGCAAGCCTGGTGCGATGTACTACTTCACTAACAGCCAGGGTGAAGGGCGTAAGCTCCTGCATCCTGAAGCTGAAGTACTGCAGACCAGGAACTACTGGGATGAACCACAGCGACTAATCAGGGTAAATGAACTTATCAGGAATGCACCACAGGGCTGGCAGCCACCTGACTGGCTGGATGTTGAGGGTGTCAGGGATGCCTATAGATATTTAGAATACCGCAATGGGGGCAGACCATATGATGAATGGCTGCGCTTGCCAGAAGATGACCCTGGCAGAGAACTGATATATAAAATACAGAGACCCCCAGATGAATTGATACATCCTGAAGAACAGGATAAAGAATGGCAATTCTATAATAATGCTAAAAAGTTTGAAGATTATTTCAAGGAAAGACTAGAACAATATAATTATGAAAAGCAGCTAAATCAGGAACAAGATTATCAGGATGCATTGAAACAAGAAATGCTTTCTGATATAAAAACTAATTTTGATGATTTACCTGCCTGGCAGCAAGTCTTATTAGCCACTACGAATAAAATACCTACTGAGAATCTGAGCAATGTACCTGAATATGTGAAAGGTACACAAGCGATAACAACAGGTGCTAGAGCTGCATTAGGCGCAGCAGGCATTACCAGTTTATTCTGGGGCATGATAGGCAGTGCTGCTGCATCTGCTTTATCAGGCACTATCGCAGGTACAGTACTCGGTGTGCCAGGTAATATCATTGGGGGCGTAGTCGGCGCAAGCATCGGATTATATACAGGCATACAGGCATACCAGGGCAAACCTGTAGCTCCCTGGTTAGATAGTATATTTCATGTATTCAATATGCCAGCAGAATGGACTGAGAGACAGATAGGTCTGCAGATACTCAAAGGTAAAGGCGTTGATATTGACTCTCTTACCAGGGAAGAAAAACAAATCGCTAATCTTACCTATGATGTTGGCGTAATCCCTATTAGTAATGTAATGGTAAATACATTATCACAAGTAACAGGCGCATTAGGAATATTAGAATCAACAGGACAAGTAGCAGACCTGAGCGCAGGTGAAGTCTGGGCATTCGAGCAGGGATATGTAGAACCAGTCAGCGCATACAATGGGCTGTCACGTGGGGATGCTTTAGTAGAAGCATTACTCCGCATTCAGACTGGTAAAGAAACCTACGATGATATCTACTGGGATATGGTACAGAGGTTCGGGTACACTGGCACAAGGAATGACTTCGTAGCACAGAACTTCTTAGACCCTATGCAGGTGATGCCCTATGCAGTAAATACGCTAGGCTTAGGAATAGCTAAGGCTACTCATGCTGAGAATGCTGTAAAAGCATTTCAGAATACCAGGGGTAATCTTGCTGCCGATGTTCTGCCTATGGGCTGGCAGCAAATCGTTACTGCAGTTGCTCAGAAAGCAGGCATAGACTTCAAGGGCACTGCAGGTATCTTTGACACCTGGAATCAATACAAGCTGCTGCTGTTAGATAATGCTAGCAGTTCTCTAAAGTCTGGTTACTTCAGCCCATTAGACTATAACAAGTTTCAGAAGTGGGCTATCGGCATGGAAGATACAGGGCGTGTGGCACGCTACTTACCAGATAGCATGAAGCAGAGCATACCTACTACCAGGTTAGGTAAGGTAATAAATTACCTATCCTCTATGGACTATGAGAGCAGGGCGATAACAATCCTAGAATGGACTAAAGAGAATGTAGATAGGATTGTGCAGGGAACTAAAGACCCTAAAGACATGCACCAGATGATGATGCGCCTGGCAGATAATATCGCAGATGTCAATGACGCAAGCACATTTTTTGTAGACACACCTATAACAAGAACATCTAGTATTGCCCTGAAAGATTTTATAAATGATAGAGATACGCAGACTATGCAGCATCTCTACGAAATAGCAGAACCTAAAAGACAATTGCTAATAGACTGGGCTAGGCGATTAGACACAGACCCTGAGACCCTGGTGCAGATGATGCGTGATAGGTTTTATGATGACATCGAAGATATGATGCTGCAGACTACTGGTGCTAACAACCAGTACTTCAGAAGAATTATGCAGAACAATCACGCATTAGACCCAACAGGGAATATCACTATCCCAGGCAGGCAGGCGATGCGCCACATGATGCTCAATGAATTTGACCCATTCATATTCAGGAAAACATTCTGGGATGCGCAGGAATACAAGGTACATTACTTAGATAGATTAGAGAACTTTACTAATAAGTTCCTAATAAAAAACTACAATCTAGATAATCGCCACTGGGTAATCAGACTAAGCAAGTTATTCAAAACCGCACAGAGCTTATTCCTGTTAGGGTTGAACCCTAGATGGGCAATTATCAACCCAGAGAACAACCTGACTAACACAGTCCTGGATGGGGCAGTAGGCTTCAATAGACCTAAAGATATAGATGCTATTATCAATAGGTATGAATTATTCCTGCCTGAGAGAGTGAGCCAGATTGAGAAAGACCTGGGTATCTCTGGTGAGATAATAGGTGTGAAGGGCGATGATGTACTCTCACGCCTGACCCACAGGCTATCTAAGTTCAACAGGAGCGTAGGCGTATTCGGAAAGTTGTCTAACTGGTTAGAGGATAGTATGGGTAGGAACGCAGTCATTCAGCAGTTCTCTACCTACTGGAAATCTAACTGGGATAAGGATACTGGTTATATGCCTATGCCAGATGATGTTGTGACAGGCTTGACCGCCCTGGGTATAAACCCCGATGTCGTTTATAAGAATGTCAATCGGGCTGCCAACCATGCAGAGTTAGATGCCTTGAAGATGGCTATGCAGCAGCAGCCCCCACCAGCACCTGCACCTGCACCACAGCAACCTGCACCTACCCCTGCGCAGCCAGTACCACAGCAACCTGCGCCTGCGCTTACCCCTGCACCGCAACAAGCACAGCTAGTACAGCAACCTACAGCTCAACAAGCACAGCCAGTGCAGCAGCCTGCGCCTGCGCCAGTAGAGACCCCTACACCAGAGACAATAGCCAGACAGCAATTAGTATCTGATATTGTAGATGATTTGATTATAAAATTATATCCAGAGGGTGACCTACCAGTCGGGCAGGAGCTAGAAGTTTACATAGGATTAGAGAGACAGATACAGAATGTCCTGGACTTATACGATGGTGACGTAGACTCTGCGATTAACTACCTGAGCAAGAGAGCAGAGCAGTCTGTAAATAGACAGCATGTCACAGATATAGAACAGATTAGGCAGGAGTATTCAGATAGATTTTTGAATGAGGGTGTCAGGGCTATCCCTGAGATATTGAATGAGTGGTGGTATGACGATATCTGTTTCAGGATGTCATTAGATGCTAAGAAAGATATCTGGATGAGTGACTATTATTACTTCCGTGACCTGGGCACTAAAGAGGGCAGAGCTACTGCTAACAGGATATTCAAGGAGAATAACAGCAACTACCAGGCTGCGCTGGCACGACACAATGAGACTAGGGCAGCTCGCAACATGGCACTGCTGGAGACATTAGATATAGAGGATGCTACCAGTCAGCAGGTGATAAGCCTGGTATATGCGAATGAAAAGCTATATGCCGATGCCTATGCAAAGCAAGAAGAGATATTCTCACACAGGGGCTACACCAACTACGAACATGCCAACAATGAGATAGTAAATCTCTGGTCTGATACTTATGAGAAGATAGGACTTAATAACGATAAGCTTAATGACTTGTACAAATCTATATTCGGATTGAATGATGAGCTGAATAAGATAATAGATACTATTCACAATGAACAGACAACACTGAAGAATACATTAGAGACTGCTAAAAATAATTTCTGGTTGTCTATAAAAGATGAAACAGATAATACTGTCAGGCATCAGAAGTATCAGGAGCTGCTGAGAACAGAGATAAACAAACTCTATGCTGAATACAAAACTAAATTAGAAGAACAGATACTCAAATTACCCGATGACAACCTGGTTAAGAATAGAGTCATCATGCCAGTATTGAATGACATAGATGCTATCAATGCTGAGTTTGAATACCTGATGCTGGAAACTAAATATAACCAGAGCATAACCGAAGCTGAATACAGGGAGTATGAGAGCTATGCTAATAACCTGATACGTGAAGCTGCCATAGAACTATTCCTAAAAGATGAGACCCCAGAGATGCAGGCTAAGATGGCTGATGCAATCCTGTTACTCTATAAGCAGCGTGCCAACAACTACACTAAGAACACTGGGCGCAATCCCTTGCTCGTCTATGGTGAAGAGCTGTATGGTTTCGGTAAGATTGGTGAAAAGGATGCCAGGTATGTACTGCAGACCTTTGAGGAATTTCTGAATAAGATAGAACCAGAAACAGGTATACCAGAAACAGATATCAATACAGAATATGATATTGAACCTAAGAAGGTTACATTCGCTGAAGCATTAGCCAGGCATAAAGAAATAGAAGCAGCAGTCAAGGCTAAGAAACTAAAAGATATTGAGGGAACTAAACCCAGTCTAGAGATAGAAATAGAGAAGCCTGTTAGTGAATTAGACCAGCGCAATGAGATTATCAAGGAAGCTAAGGCTAAAGGAAAACTAGAAGTAGCAGGGATGCTCAGCGATAAATACTATAAAGAGTATGGTGGTATGCACAATGAAGGCATCACTGCCACGAATACCTATGATGCTGTCAAGTCGGGGGAGCGGACTGCGCAAACATTCTTCAAGTCTACAGAAAAAGATTATGTTTGGGCGCAGAAGAAGAAAGCATATCAGACTGGGAAAACAATAGTTATTGATGGGGAAGGCGATACATACATCTATGCAGTTATCACTAAGGGATTGCACAAGCTAATACCAGAAACAGATGCTGATGCCTGGTGTAAGAAAGAAGGCTGGAATCGTACCTACTTTGATACACACATCAAACCTAAGATAGAGTCTGGTGATGTATACCAGATAGAATTTGCCTACCTAGATTTTGAAGCTAAGCTAGCACCAGTGCCAGAAGCAATAGCGGAAACACCTAGAGAGACCAGGTCGGGGAAAGCTATACATATCAAGGATGTAGAGACAGAAACTAAGCCTGCATATGAAGTATCAAGTAAGGGTGACAAAAGGTTCTCTGCCTTGAACGCTAAGCTGGCAGATGGTAGAACCATTGAAGAACATTACCAGGTGGATTACAAGGGATATAACAGTATCAAGGCAGGTAAGGGTAAACCGCCAAGAAACAATGATACACCTGAGCAATCATACCAGGCATATAAAGCACTCTGGCGACAATACTTCGATGAGAACCCAGACCAGTTTGAAACTATAAAAGAGATAGCAAGTACCCATGAACTGAAAGATAGCTTTGCGAAAACAGATATCAATCAGGCTAGAGCTATAACAGATATCATAAATGAGACATCCGTTCCAGAACAGATAACAGAACAAGCAGAACCTGCTGCCCCTACCGCTCCTGCTGTTCCTACCATACAGGATATAGCAGAGATGCCACGCTGGAGCGAAGTAGAGTACAGGGAACTGAAGGAGACTATAGGTGCATCAGGTAGTACTACCTGGATGGAAGATGGTAGAGCTTTATTGCGTGCCAGTGAAGCAGCAGACTTTCAGACATTTGTGCATGAGCTACTGCATGTCTGGTCTAGGCGCATATCAGATGATGACCTATCTGTACTTATCAAGGCAGCTATACCTGGTATGGATATAGATAAATATAGAGTGCTGATAGATAAACAGCAGAGAAAACTATTCAAGAAGAATGACCCTGATAGAGAAACGCTGAGACGTATTGATGAAGCGATTGTCAATGCTGCTACTAGGTACATGATGGAAAGGGATAGAGACTATGGCAGGTTAGAGCCTATCATGAATGATATCAAGTCCTGGTTGATAGATATCTATGAACGCATGGGATATGAGATGGGCATCTCTTTCTCTGATGAGATTGAAGATATGTTTGAAAAGGTTATCACGAATGATAGAGAAGTAATCAATCAGAAGATGACACGGAAGGCTATCGATGCACGCAGTCCTTACTATGATGTAGCTGAAATAAAATTACTAAAAGAAGGCACTGCACCTGAGAATAGGGCAGCAATAGTTAGAGATATCAAACGACAGTTGGATATACCTAATGAATACAAATTCTGGTGGGAAGATAATCCAGACATCATTGTAGTAGATGCTAATGATAATGTATTGATAGGTAAAGATACTAAGTTCCATCCAGGCTGGATGAAAAAATACATGATAGGTTTCAAGAGAGAAGAGAATGTATCTGCTGCGCCTACATACTCAGAGGGCATCAATAAGATACAACAGAGATATGAAGAACCTAAAACACGTGATGTATATGTTACCAAGGTAGATGAGGTATACCAGATAAAACGTAAGTGGCAGGATGAATGGGCTATGATGGGCGTACCAGAAGAATATATCAGGGAACTACTCGCTAATGATTACTGCCCTGTAGTACGTGTACCTGAAATAGAAAAGGTTGCACCAGTAAAGACCAGTACACCAGAAGCAGTAAAGACATATCCTAAAGTTTACTTTGAACCTATATTCAAAGATTATGAATATAAGCTGAACCAATATACTGAAGCGGTAAAAGAAGCCCTGAAGCTAGACCCAACCAAAAAGAACGCCCCAGTAAAAGAAGATATCCCCCTGCCTGTTAAGCGAACTAAAGAAGGCACTAGGATAGCAAATGAAATTACATATCCGCCTAAGAAAACACCACCTATAGCTAAATCTGATTACGATAAGATGAAAGAAATCCTGCGTGTTGGTGTCTGGGATGACACGAAACACTGGATAGATAAGGTAGATAAGCTAGAAAAGCGTATCTTAGAATCAAGAGATGCTGGCAAAATGACACAGCAGGAATACGCTGAGCTGCATTCACGATATGTAACCATGCATAACACGCTGATACAGCATATGAAAGACCTCAACGCATTATTCTATAAGGGAAAAGCAGATAGAGGTATGATGCTGAAGCGTGAAGCAATCACTGGGCATGTGAACAGAACCTGGAAGAAGACACCTAAAGTACCAGTAGAGCCAATGAACCAGGTAGATATCGCCTACAACTTCAAAGCCTATGGCAAGAATGATATCAGTTACAGACCAGATATCAAGTTTATATTCACAGAGAACCTGCAGGCATACCTTCAGAACCTGGGCATGACTAGCAAGATAGATGAGATAGGCTTGCCACACCCAGAGAAAATACACACGAATATCAATTCTAAGAACACACAATCATTCGCAAGGACAGACAGCGCAGGCTATCCGAATGAGAATGCCTTTGGACTTATCATAAAGAAATACCAGCAGAATGATGCTGGTTCTTTCGTGAACAATGAAGGCTACTGGCAGGATACCGATGCTGACTTTGAGCTGTTTACTAAATACAATTCAATGGTATTAGATAAACTGCAGGCAGATGGCAGACCTATAAAGTTTGTATCTGAAAACATAGATGTGTCTATCCTACCACCTAAGTTTGTACTCTGGCTAAAAGACGAATTGAAAAGTCGCTTAGACATAGACACAGAGATACATTACAAGAGGGGGAATAAAGATGGCTATCTCAAAGTAGTCATCCCTGACAATGTAGCTAAGGTAGAGATGGCAGATGTAGATGCTGACTTAGAAGTGCAGCGCAACCAGCTAGATGCACTTAAACTAGAGCGGTTAGATGCAATAAGAAATGAAACTAGTGAAGTAGAATTCCTAGATGATGTAATAAAGTTCTCATTAGATGTAACTAATCATAATAACTTCCTAAAAGAATTTATAGGTAATAACCTGATAGAGTATAAAGAAGCTGCCAAGATATTCTTTGATTTATTCAAGAGAACTAAGACACGAAGAGCTTTACATATACAAGTTAGTGACTGGATGGAAGCCAGAATAAAATATGGTAATGAGTCAATAGAAGCATTAGAAGCAATGCCTAAATTTATGAAACAATACTTCCAGAATTATATGGAATACAGAAATCCCAGAAGAATTCTTGATGAAAATTTGAGAACTAAATACCCTGGACAAGAACCATTATATGAACTTTATGAAACATTACTACAGTTTTCATATACTAAGGACTATACCTATACGCCTGTAAACCCAATTACAGATATGATGAACCATATTGTACCTGCGCTGGCATTATATCTAAACGATATCAGTCCAGCGTTTAGGAGATTGACTAAAAGTTACTTTGAATTGTTCAAGCCACTAACAGAAGCAGAAGCGGATGCTGAATCTAAATATATGGTGCGTGCTGGTAAGATATCTGAGTCTCAGAGTAAACGCCTGCAGGAACTGCGCTTAGAAAGAATGAGCAAAGAAACCAGAGAACAGTTATTCAAGGAGCAGAAGAGAAAGACTTTCAAGACTGATATCAGAGAGAAGGATAGGGTAGCCCCTGGCAGTCAGCGTATTGAGGAATTAGAAACCTGGTTAGAAGAAAATCCTAAACAAGAACCTGAGTTCCCTACTTACGAACCATTAGAGCCACAGCCTAAGTTCATATTCAAGCAGCCACCTAATACGATATCTAACTACCCTGCGGTAACGCATATCAACTATGGCAGAACACCTGCTGCCCCATTCCCTAAGATGGGTGCGGTCATGGATGAGATGAACACAAGCCACATTCTGCCTATGCTGAATATGTTCAAGCAAGAATATAAGGCAAGAACCAAAGGCACTAACCTTGATGTCAATCCTATTACTAGGGGAGAGGAGTTCCCATTAGAAAGCTTGCCCCCGACACGTGCTGTTAGAACCACGAACAATATGACTGCTCAGAAATTCAATGACTGGATTGATAAGGTCAAGATTGAGATGGATGAAGAGAAACGCATAGCTACCAGGTATGCGGTCATGATGCGTGATACATCTATGCATAATTACAATGAGCGTAATAATATAGATAACATCTTTGACTTCGCATTCCCTTATCAATTCTGGTTTACCAGGGAGATAGGTAAATGGGCTAAGCGTGCCCTGCAGAAGCCTGGCATCATCTCTTATTACTACAGGCGCAATCATATGCTAGAGCGCAATGGTATGTATCTGGAAGAAGAAGACTCTACCCCTAAAAGAATTATGGGGAAGATGAAAATCCCTTGGGTATTCAAAGAACCCTGGATGGGAGATGCAATCTATATCAATCCCTGGGCAGACCTGATGCCTATCAATAACCTGACGCAGCCTATACAGTTACTGGATATGGCAGCACAATCAGTGAACCCAATGCTCGAACTAGATAAGATGGTAAAGAGCAGAGAGATTACACAGCAGGAAGCAGACAATGCCATATTGAATAAGAAAGGTGACATCTGGGATTTAGCAAAAGATAGAGCAATAGAGACTAATGCGCAGGAGATGGGAGACCCCATGACAATTATGTCTATGATGCTATCCCCAAGTCTGATACTGCAGACAACCAGTAGAGCTATATCTAATGCTATTACAGGTGAGGACAGGAATGTACTGGCAGGTACACTGCCTGTAATGAAAACTGCTATGAGCCTGGTTGCTATAGGTGACAGCTTCGGGCTTATAAATGGTGGCAAGTTAGTTCCTAAGAAGAACACAACTAAGAATGAAATCGCCTGGTTCGGGGAATGGGGTGACTGGTTATTAGATAGAAGCCTGACTAACATGGCAGCACAGCCTAACGCTAAAAACTGGAAAGAAATATACCAGGCACTGCTCAACCATGAAGGAGAGCATTACAATGAAGCCTTGCGCAGGCTTATGTTAGAGGTAAGCTTGAAACAGCCTGGCACATTACTTGCCGATAAGCTGGCACAGGGAGACCTAAATGATTTACCATTCGCCCTTATCTTTACCTTGATGCCTGCATCTATATTCCCTGCAAGTGAAATGGAAATGCTAGGCTTGAAAGATGAACTATCAGTAGCCTGGGAAGCAAGGGCTAACGGATACAGTGAACCACTAACCAGGTTCTTTGATGAACATCCAGAGTATTATGCCAGGGCAGCACTCAATGATGAACCTGAGATGCGCTATAAGAAATTCATGGTGACAGAAATCATGGGCGCATACCATGACCTGAACAGCTACAACAAAGTAATCATCAAGAAGAACCTTGGTGAAGAATTTGTAGACAAGCTGTTAGATACTGCTGACACAAGCGGTATAGACTATGATGATTTAGATTATCAACAGCTAACAGAATGGGCACAGCGTCTGAATGGTTACATCATCGATGCGCCAGAAGAGATATCAGACCAGATAAATAAAGATATCCTGCGTACTCTGCCAGAGATAGAACTATTCACTGAAGATGAGATAGCAACAATAGAGACCTATTATGAGCAGAGAGATAAACTGTACCCAGAAAGTACCTGGATGAATGCAGATTACTGGGCATTACCAGAAGATGAACGCAAAGATTACCTGAACAGATTTCCTAAGCTGCAGAAATACTGGGCTTGGAATAAACAGTTCAAGATAGAGCATCCTATCATGGAAGAGTGGCTGGAAGTATTATCAGATAAAAGTGTCACACTTCCTCAAAGTAATGTGACACAAGAGCCACGAACTTACTATGGTATAGATGCTAACTTTATTGATGGGATAAAAGAAGAAAAGAATAAACTATTCCCCGATTACAACTGGAAACAGATTATCTATTTCAATCTACCTGGTGCTGATGTAGACCCTTACTATCAGCAGAGAGATAGATTATTCCCTAACTATTCTAGACTGAACACAGATTACTGGGCACTGCCAGAAGCTGAACGTAAAGGATATCTGAATGCTAACCCTGAGCTGAAAGCTGCCTGGGAATGGGGCAAGAAGTATAAACAAACTACGCCTATCAAGAAATACAGCAGTCCTAAGAAAGACTTTCTACAGCATAACCCCGACCTGCTGGCTGCCTGGGATTGGGATGAAATGATGGCGATGAAATACCCTGACTATGCCAGGTACAAAGAACTGGCTAAAGAAGAGTTTGAAACTAAGGCAGCCCAGACTGAAGTTGTCAAGCTGGCACAGGCGCAGGGTAATTATTATGTCCTATCTAACATACATGAGTTCGCAAGGCTGGAACTTTCTATGTATAAGATGACTGGGCAGGAATTATCAGAAGGAGCTAAGGATGAAATAAACAGATACTATATTAAGTTAGGTAAACCAGAACAAACACTCGAAGAATATATTGACAGTTTAATTAAATATTAGTGTATAATAAATAAAAGAGAGGTACTAAATGTCCGATGACACATTTTATGAGGGTGGGGAGATAGCAGAGGGAACTGCTGTTGCGTCACCCAAACCAGTTTCGCCTGGGAAGGCATCCCAACCTTTGCCAGATACGGAATCTAAAGAAGATGAGGTTATCACAAGTGCCAAGTTGAACAAAATCCTGGCAGACCTGGAAGTAAAATTCCAGAAG
>Ga0116142_10001714_pt1 | contig 25680 bp, 21 predicted proteins | sample AD_UKC033_MetaG_FD_89785 | JGI IMG/M metagenome (GOLD analysis project Ga0116142, IMG submission 89785) | Active sludge microbial communities of municipal wastewater-treating anaerobic digesters from USA - AD_UKC033_MetaG | ecosystem: Engineered > Bioreactor > Anaerobic > Digestate | place: USA... | reverse complement strand
TCTCATCTTCTGCATTAACACCCTTAATATGACCATCATCTTTAACCCCTATTAATAAAGTTCCTCCCTTATGATTCGCAAAAGAAACAATGGTTTTTGCGATCCGAATTGAATCTGATATTTCTTGTTTGAAATCAAGCGTTTCGTTTTCGCCATTTTGAATTAGTTTTGTAATATATTTATTCATGTAATCGTTCGAATATGCAATATAATAAGATCACACCTAAATTGTTGAAACAATTAGAATCATTGTTACCTGATCATTGCATATCAACTCAGCAAGAAGATATAAAATCCTACGGAAGTGATTATACAGAGGATTTATATTTCGAACCTGAGGTGGTAATCAAACCTCAAAGTGTCGATGAAATAATTTCAGTTGTAAAGTTTTGTAACCAACATTTAATACCACTCACCCCACGAGGGGCAGGAACTGGTTTAAGTGGAGGAGCTTTGCCGGTGTGTAATGGTATTGTATTAAGTATGGAAAAATTTAATCGAATTATATTTATTGATGAAAGAAATTTGCAAGTGACTTGTGAGCCGGGAGTTATTAATCAGCACCTGCAAGAAGCAGTAAAAGAGAAGAATTTATTTTATCCTCCCGATCCTGCTAGTAAGGGTTCGTGTTTTATTGGAGGCAATCTTGCCGAAAATGCGGGAGGACCAAAGGCTGTTAAATATGGAGTAACGAAAGATTATGTATTAAATCTTGAAGTGGTATTACCTACTGGGGAATTGATTTGGACGGGTGCAAATGTTCTGAAAAATTCAACAGGATATAACCTAACTCAATTGATGGTTGGCAGTGAAGGGACTTTGGGTATTATCACTAAAGTAGTTTTTAAATTACTTCCTTATCCTAAATATAATTTATTGATGTTGGTACCTTTTAATTCGATTCATAATGCATGTAGTGCAGTATCGGAAGTTTTTCGAAGAGGGGTTATCCCCTCTGCTATGGAGTTAATGGAAAGAGATGCAATTGAATTTACAGCTCAACATGTACAGACTTCAATAAAATTGAAGGACACAACAGCTGCCCATTTAATTGTTGAAGTGGATGGGAATGATTTAGAATTGTTGTATAAAGAATGCGATGTGATTAATGAAGTGATGATGTCATTTGAATGCGATGAAATTTTATTTGCTGATGCTCAATCGCAAAAGGATGAAATATGGAAATTGAGAAGAGCTGCGGGCGAGGCTGTAAAAACGCATTCAATTTATAAAGAAGAGGATACTGTTGTTCCAAGAGCAGAATTACCGGAACTGCTACATGGCGTGAAAGAAATTGGGAAAAAGCATGGGTTCCGATCCGTTTGCTATGGACATGCAGGTGATGGTAACCTTCATGTTAATATTTTAAAAGATAATATGACCGATGATGAATGGAACAAAAAACTGCCATTTGGGATAAAGGAAATATTTGAATTGTGTGTAAAATTGGGAGGAACTATATCGGGTGAACATGGAATAGGTTGGGTTCAAAAAGATTATATGCCTATTGCATTGAATGAAAGTAATCTCAAAATACAGAAAGGGATTAAACAGCTTTTTGATCCAAACCATATTCTTAATCCAAATAAAATATTTAATTAAATTTATATCATGAAAAAAATCTATGCTTCTTTTCTCTTACTTTTCTTCTTATCGGGTAATATTCAAGGACAAGGATTTATAAATTCGTTAAGTTTAAGCCCAATAAACCCTTCATCGAATGACAGTGTTATTTTAATCGCTGATATTTTTACGTCCTACTCTTCTTGCGGTATAGCTAATGCAACAGTTAATGTTTCCGGAAATAATATAACTGTTGACGTATGCTATTGGCATGGAATGTTGGCGGCTCTGTGCCCTCGGATTGATCAATTCAATTTGGGTATTCTTCCATCTGGATCCTATATGCTCACATTCAATATGTTTACCAGTAGCGACCTAAATTGCAGCACGCCAATGTCAGCGGCTTCTTCATCAATTGCTTTTTCCGTGTCAACCACTTCAGTCTCAGATCTTTTATCCAATGAAGTGTCTTGGATTCATAATGTAAATGGAAATACAATATTCAACAGCAAAAATACTTTCGGAGAGTTTGTGATTTATGATGCCATTGGAAGAAAAATTTTTAATAAGAAGATTGGCGAGAATCAATCGATTGGTTTAAAATCTATTGTAACAGATAAAGGGTATTATATTATTTCATATCAGGCACAAGGCTATAAAAATCTATTAACAATACCATTTGTGATATTCTAGGAATTGTTTCATAAAATCCAGAAACAATAGTCTTTATCTTGCGTTGATTAGAAGAATCAAGATCTTAAGTGAAATCGGCAATTAAATTCATACTAACCTTATGCTTTTCTCTTTGCATGGTAAGCTCATTATGCGGGCAAGCTATGTGGGGAATCGCCAATAGTAATTATGCAGGTCAAATGGGATTTAATCTAAACCCTGCTTCCATTATGTCGCTTCCTTGGGGATATGAAATCAACTACTTATCCGGTAATTTTCATCTCGACAATAATTATCTCTACTATCCTAAAGGCACCAGTCTTTTATTCCCAAGTAAATTGGGTAATCCCGAAGATGAAAGAAATGGAGTACGTGATTACTACAATAGCGAAGATAAAAAAGGATTTATGAAAATGTGGCTTAAGCTTCCCGGATTAGCCATGCGTAGAAATATGGATGCTTTTGGTATACGCTGGGGAATTAAAGCGTTGTTAAGTGTCAGAGATTTAAATTATCATTTAGCGAAATTTGAATGGGAAGGATTTGATTTCAAAGAACAGCATGATATTTTGTACAACACAGATCCATATACAGAAGTGTCCATGTATTTTGGTGAGGTGAATTTGGATTATGGTCGCTTGATTCGACAAACAAAAGAAGAATTTATATCAGCCGGAGTAAGCGGAAGTTTTTTATATGGATTTGGTGGAAACTATATTCACGGAAATCACATGGATTATATCTTACCTCGTAAAGATACATTGATCGTTTACGATGTGGATGCTGAATATGGACATGCTTTGGCAAACCTTGGAGGTGAAGATGTTCAATTTGGAGATCATTTTAAAAACCGAGGACTGGGTGGATCGATTTCAATAGGTGCTCAGTATTTTAAGAGAAAAGATGAAAGTGCTTATGTAGCTCAAACTGCCGCACGTAGAAAAAAATATACTTGGAGAGCAGGTGCTTCCTTAATTGACCTGGGTGTTATTTCATTTACCAAAGATGCTGCTGTGTTTTCATTCAGTGACAATCAAACCGTTTGGCCGGGAATAGATACCGTTGCATTAAATTCAATTGACTATGCAGATTCTTTGTTGAGTGTCCAATTTTATGGAGATCCAAATTCCAGTTATAGAAAGGATAACTTCTTATTGTTTTTACCTGCTTCGCTAAGTTTGCAATTTGATTATTGCATTAAGCCTGCATGGTATGTTAATGCTAGCATCATAAAAAGAATTCCCTTTACAAGATTTATGGTGAGTCGTCCTGATCAAATCAGCATTACACCACGATATGAAGTGTACGATTTTGAAGTGGCTTTGCCATACTCATTTTACGATTACGATAAACACAGAATCGGTTTAGCATTTCGCTATAAATGGTTGATTATTGGATCGGATAAAATAGGGGCATTCACAGGACTTTGGGACATTACAGGATTCGATTTTTATTTCGGAATCCGTTTCACAGGACGTGAATTTAACAAGCGTCAATCGAACAGGCTTGATGAATGCTTTAGATAACAACCTACTGAAAAATCGGCATAGAAAATTTCCTTTTCAGGACAAAATGACTTTTAAACTTAAAGTTTAATTACCACTTTGACAGAATAAATTCAAAGGTACAAGCTTTGATGTGTTGATTTCAGAATCAAAAAAACAAAAAGTTATGAATTCAATTACATTAAAAAACAAAAAAACAAGTCCGTTTTTCGGTATTCCATTATGGTCTAATTTTATGGATGATTTTTTAAGTGAAGTAGATTCTTCCGGATCTATTCAGATGCGAAATCCTAGAGTAAACATTAGTGAAACAAATAATGCATTTCAAATGTTGTTTGAAGTGCCTGGGTTTCGTAAGAATGATTTTACAATAAAAATGGAAGAAGATACGTTGGTAATCAGTGGAACGCATCAGGAAAATGAAAACAAAAACACAGATGAAAACGTTTTCAGAAGAGAGTTTAGACTGAGTTCTTTTACCCGAAAATTCCAACTACCTGAAATGGTTAATGCAGAGGCAATAAGCGCTGCATACGAAGATGGATTATTAAAAATTACTTTGCCAAAGCTTGAAGCAAAGAAAAAAATTGAAAAAGAAATCGTGATTTCGTAATCATGGTTGTTGTAGGGGTTGGAAATGCCCGGTACTTTGTTACCGGGCGTTTCTTTTTATAGGGAGACCAACTTTATTAGTTAAATTGCGCCTTGAAAATTTACGAATATGTCAAACAATAAACCAGTCATTTTGGTAACCAACGATGATGGAATCACCGCTCCCGGACTTAAAGTTTTAGTGGAAGCAATGATGGATTTAGGAGAAGTTGTAGTTGTTGCTCCAGACAGCCCTCAATCGGGAATGGGGCATGCCATTACCATCAATCATCCGTTGCGCTTAGATAAAGTAGATATGTTTGATGAAGTACCTGCGTATCAATGTTCAGGAACTCCTGTCGATTGTGTTAAACTGGCCGTAAACAAAATACTTCATCGCAAACCCGATTTATGTGTTTCGGGCATTAATCACGGTTCGAATAGTAGTATAAATGTTATTTATTCCGGTACCATGTCTGCCGCTATGGAAGGGGCTATTGAAGGAATACCCAGTGTTGGCTTTTCATTATTGAATTATTCATTGGAAGCTGATTTTAGTGCTGCCGGATTATATGCTTATAGAATAGCATGTACCATACTCAACAAAGGGATGGCGCCTAACTCGTTGCTTAATGTTAATATACCAAATGCACCTAAAGAAGAAATTCAAGGAATTAAAGTTTGCAGACAAGCCAGAGCGAAATGGGAAGAGGAGTTTGATGAGCGACTCGATCCGCATAGCCGCACCTATTATTGGCTAACTGGAAAATTTATCAATTACGATAAAGAGAGTGATACCGATGAATGGGCATTGGCAAACAATTATGTTTCAGTTGTTCCTGTATTGTTTGATTTTACTGCATACCATGCATTCAATCACATGAATGCTATAAATTGGAATGATATAAAGACAAGTAATAAAAAGTATGATTGGTAAATTTCTGAATAAAGACAGCATGTGGCTGGGCATCATACTTGGCGTATTGGTTCCAATCATCTCTGTTGGTTTTTTTATTTTCATTGATCGATTTGTAGCGACATACTTTTTTAATCTACCTTCATTATTCAGTATGCCTACCATACAAGTCATTGCTATTTTTATCAATGTTTTAGTGTTCAGATATTATATGCTTAAAAAATATTACGATTATACCGGAAGAGGAATATTGCTGGCAACATTCATTTATGCCTTTGTGTATTTTTATTTGTACATGGATAAAATGATTTAAGGGAAAGTGAAATTTTACATCATAGCTGGTGAGGCTTCAGGCGACATGCATGCCGCTAACTTGGTTCGAAGCCTGAAACAAGTAATACCCAAAGCACAGTTTAGAGGGTGGGGTGGAGATCAAATGTCAGCACAAGGTGTTGACCTTGTGAAGCATTATAAGGAATTAGCCTTTATGGGATTTGTAGAGGTGATATCTAATCTGAGAACCATTTTAAAAAACATTGATCAATGTAAAAAAGACATTGCATCTTATAAACCCGATGCGGTTATTTTGGTGGATTATCCAGGGTTTAATTTAAGAATCGCCACTTATATCAAAAAGCAAGGTATTCCCAGTATATATTATATATCACCACAAATATGGGCATGGAAGCAATCACGTGTACATGCCATTAAACGTGATGTGGATTTGATGCTCGTTATATTGCCATTCGAGCAAGAATTTTATAATCGATTCGGAATGGATGTAAAATTTGTTGGTCATCCACTTTTAGATGCGCTTCCGTTAAATTCGACTGAGAAAAGTGAACAAGAAAAGTTTCATAGCGATAAGAAATGTATTGCCTTACTGCCTGGAAGCAGAGTACAAGAAATAAAATCAATGCTTCCGGTTATGTTGCACATGTGTAAGCATTTTCCTGAATTTCATTTCGTGATTGCAGCAGCAAATCATGTTCCATCTTCATTATATGAAAAGTATACAAATGGAATAGAAAATATTGAAATTGCATATAACCGTTTTTATGATGTTCTCAAACAAGCCCACGCGGCTTTGGTAACCTCAGGAACTGCTACATTGGAAACTGCATTGATGAATGTTCCTGAAGTAGTGTGCTATAAAGGAAACTTAATCTCCTATTGGATAGCAAGAAAATTGATTAAGGTTCAATACATCTCTTTAGTAAATCTTATATCTGACAAAGAAGTGGTGAAAGAATTAATACAAGATGATTTCAATGAAACGAATTTAAAATTGGCCCTTCAAAGTTTATTGGATATAAATCAAAGAGAAAATCTTATAGCGAATTACGATCAATTGCGCATCAAGTTAGGTAGTTCGGGTGCTTCAGAACGAGCAGCAAATTATATCATTCAGCATCTTCAGCAGTAGTAGAATTGATTTTAATATTACAAACGATTGGATAATGATCGCTAAATTTTTGTCGGATGACTTTATAACTTTCCGATTCGATTACTTCCTCATCATGCATAATGTAGTCGATACGCAAGAACGGCAGAGGCCCAACATAAGTGGATGAAAGTCCTTTGCCACTTACGCGATAAGCATCATCTAAATTATCGCTTAATTTTCGGTATGCATAAGAAGCAGGTGTATCATTAAAATCGCCACATAATAAAATTGGATAAGGAGACGCATCTATTTTTTCAACAATAGCATCCACTTGTAATTTTCGTTTTATAAAACCATTGCGCAAGCGTTTTAATACCTGCTTAGATGTAACCAATCTTTGATTGGCATCCCCTTCTTCGATGTTTTGTATAAATTTAAATTCGGCTGCATTGAATCGAACAGACTGTAAATGCAAATTAAAAATGCGAAGAGTGTCTTGTTCAATAACCACATCGCTGATTAAACACATATTCATTTTTGAATCGGAGTTCTTAATTACTTCTTTTCGCACTATCGGGAATCGGCTGATGGTTGCCATTCCATAGCGATCTTTCCCTCTCAAAATAATTGGAAATTCAGAGTGAACAAAATAGGAGCCCATTGTTTTATCAATCATCTTCAGGTTTCTAAAACCGATTTCATCAGAGTCAAAAAATTCTTGGAAACATAAAATATCAGGATTCTCTTTATGAAGCATGTCCACTATATCATTTCTCGTTTTTTTATTCGAAGCCCAATTGTAAAAATCGAATAAGCGGCAATTGTAGCTCATGATTTTAGCCGTATGATCTGGATTAATGTTCCGAGTTTTTACAAAAATACCAGGTCTGTAAAATCCGGTCATAGTATAGAATCCTAGAAGAAAAACCAATAGTGGTGCAACAGCGATTTTTCGATTGAGATAAATGCACAAGATCAGATTTAGCAAGTTTATTATAAAAATGAATTGATAACCAATACTTAAAGTAGCAAAGGGCCAAAACAAGGAAGGATTAAAAATTGAAGATGCCAGTGTTAAAATGAGAAGTAAACTAATGGCAACAACCCAAATTGAAAACAAATAAAATCGGAGTGTATTTTTTTTGGAACGAATCAAGTTGTATTTATTTTCTGTTGCTCATTCGGAACAAAAGTTCCTTTTCTTCTTCGGATAGACTATCGTAACCGGACTGACTAATTTTTTCAAGTATCTTATCAATGCGTGTTTGTGTATTATAGTCCGAGGCATTACTTTTTACTACCTTAAGTTTACTTTTCTTTCCTGTTCGACTAAGTCGGTCAAAAATAAATTCAAGCCATGCGCCAAGATTTCTTCCGGAGCGCATTTGTTTAACAAACAAAAAGCCGTACAGTGCACCTCCGATATGTGCAATGTTACCCCCAGCATTTCCCGAAGGGATTAAAATTAAATAGATCAACACGGCAACTAAAGCAATATATTTTATTGCAACGGCACCGAACAGAAGAAGAAATACTTTATAATCGGGGATAAGTGTAGCAATAGCTACTAAAATGGCTAGTATGCCTGCACTTGCACCAATAAGTGTTGAGTACTCCTTTTGTTCGGTAAATGCCGGAAACACATTATAGGTTATAACATAAAGCAATCCGCCTAATAAGGCACCATTGATATAGGTAGTTACGAGTTTAGTGCTACCCAAATATTCGTTAAATATTTTTCCGGTCCAGTACAAAACCAGCATATTAAATACGAAATGCCAGATGCCTTCATGTACAAACATATAGCTGATAAAAGTCCACGGTCTTGAAAGTAAACTGTTAAAATCGGATGGTAAAGCTGTGTATAATATAAACCAATCAATCCATGAGTAGGTGTTAAACAAAAAGATGATGGTTTGACCTAGTTTGATAAAAAGAAAAACAGCAGCATTAATAAATATCAGTTTCGATAAGTGATTAGAGATTCCCAATTGCTGTTGTATGGATTTAAATGTATTCATCAATAATCTCTAAAATGATCAAACCTTCTTTTGTTCCACAATTTTATCAAAAGAAATCCAAACAACATGCCTCCTAAATGAGCAAAGTGAGCAATGTTATCACCAGGATTATTTTGAATTCCTAAATAAAGTTCGAATGCACCATAAAAGAAGACGAAGTATTTAGCTTTAACCGGAATAGCAAAATAGAGATATATAATAGCATTGGGGAATAACATTCCAAAGGCCAACAGTACCCCAAATACTGCTCCCGATGCACCAACAGTAGGGATATCCGTTTTCTGTTTGTAGAATAATTCTAAAACCTCAATTGATTTCTTTACCAAAACCGGATTGTCTTCATCCATTGACCATTCATAATAAAATGTATTGGTAACATCTGCCAACTCCTGATCGGCATACCGGTTGTATTTTTTTACCAAAGCTTCAAAATCTTCGATGCTCGGTGAAGCCGCATACATTTCTATTATTTTGTGTTCTTGTCTCAATTCATAGCTACTCACTGCAAGATGTATGCTCGCAGCTCCGAGTCCGGTTATAAAGTAATAGATTAGAAATTTTTTAGGGCCCCAAATATTTTCTAGAGAATTGCCAAACATCCACAATGCCAACATATTGGAAAAGATGTGTAGAAAACTACCATGCATAAACAGATGCGTCACCAATTGATAAGGCTCAAAGTATGTGGAAGTCGGTACAAAAAGACCTAAGGTGTATCCTAGATTAAGTCCTAATTTTTTAGACAAGACATAATCCAGCAAAAACATGATCCCATTGATGATTAAAAGATTTTTAACCACATCAGGTAGTAATTTAAATGAAGAAGGACGATATGATTGATTCATAATTTACTTTATTTCGATTGAATCCAATTAAACAATTGATCGCTGGTCATTTGCTTATAGCATAGCTTCCCGGAGGGATGTATGGCAGGCGAAGGAGAATTCATAAGTTCGTTGAGTAAAGATTCAATTTCAACTTTCTCTAATATTTTGCCACGTTTTAAAGCAAACCGCTTGCTTAGCGTACGGGCTACTTTTTCTTTTATTTGAATGTTCGGAATATTGGACTGTTCAAAATCATCGATCAATTCCAGCAGCAATGATTCAGAGTTTTCGTTTAGCGCAAGTGAAGGCAAGCCATGAATGGCAATGGTATTTTTTCCAAAATCCTGAACATCAAAACCCACTTGTTTTAAATATGGATTTATCTCTTTGAAGGTTTCCGCTTGCTTTACATTTAACTGTATTGTGTTTGGAAATAAACTTTGTTGACTAGAAGCTGCTTGATGTTCCAAATGAAATAAAAAGCTTTCGTAAAGCACTTTTTCATGCATCATTTGCTGATCACCAATAATAAAATTTGAACCATATTGTGCAATTAAATATGTGCCGGCATATTGTCCAATTGCTCGTAGTGGAATATTTTCTTCTATAGAAACATCTACTTTTTGCTGAACTTCAACGGCAGTTTTGGTGCTGCGATTGAGATCTTTGTAAAATGAATCCCAGGATTCTGGACTTTCTTTTTCTTTGCGAAGATCGCTAGTAGCAAATGGATTGTAGTTTTTGTTAACTGTGATGGAAGGTTGCACCGGTTTTTCTTTATACTTCGATAAAGGGATTTGTATGGCCGGATCAACATCAAAATCTAATGAAGGACTTACACTGAAGCGTCCCAAGGAGCGCTTAACGGCTGCTCTCAGAATTGCATAAATGGATTTCTCATCTATGAATTTAATCTCGTGTTTGGTCGGATGTATGTTCACATCAATGTTGGCCGGATCGATACTCAAATGAATAAAATAAGAAGGGTACGATCCTTGGCTCAGCAAATCTTTGTATCCGGTGAGAATCGCATGATTCAAATACGCATCTTTTATAAAACGATTGTTAACAAAAAAATACTGTTCACCTCTTGTCTTTCGCGCAAACTCAGGCTTTAGAATGTAGCCTGAAATTTTGATTAGTCGTGTGTCTTCATCAATTGGCACCAAACGCTCATCGTACGCTTGTCCGAATAAAGAACAAATACGATGACGCATATTACCGGCTTTAACCTGTGAAGTTTCGGTTCCGTTTATCATTAACTTGAAAGACACATTCGGGTAAGCCAAAGCAACTCGATTGTATTCTTCGATGATATGCCGGGTTTCGACTGGATTTGATTTCAAAAAATTCCTCCGTGCCGGAAGATTGAAAAATAAATTTTTAACTGACAAACTACTCCCAGATGAAGTGCTACACGCTTCGTGACTAGTCACTTTTCCTCCTTCAATGATGATTTGTGTGCCGGTTTCTTCATCGTGTAATTTGGTTTTCAGTTCTACCTGTGCTACAGAAGCAATGGAAGCCAATGCCTCGCCCCTAAATCCCATGGTATGTATGCTGTGTAGGTCTTCAGCTTTTCTGATTTTGGAAGTGGCGTGTCGTTCAAAACACATTCGGGCATCAAAAGTATTCATGCCACAACCATTATCGATTACTTGTATTAACTCTTTTCCGGCATCATTGATCAATAAGGTTATTTGATCTGCTCCGGCATCAATTGCATTCTCCAGCATTTCTTTCACTGCCGAAGCCGGTCGTTGAATGACTTCTCCGGCCGCAATCTGATTGGCCACTTGTTCAGGAAGAATTTGAATAATGGTCTTCATGAACTAGTAAAATAAGATTAAATAAGAGAGCACTGCTAATGCAGCAATGATTAGAACCAGGCGAAGATTACTCTGGCGACTCGTGCTTGTTTTTTCAGATGACCATCTTCTATTATAGGCTTTATGAATTCTGTCTGAAAAAGAGTGCGATTGAGATTCGATATTCTTTATCTGTCGGTCGAGTTCTTCTTTACGTTCGTTATAATAACGAGGTTTGTAGGCAAACTCTTTATGTTTTGGTATTTTAAAAAAACCTGGAAGTTTCATTTATTAATTCGCTACTGAGTTGAAAAGTATTTATTATTAACATCAACGTGGACAAAAATATGCATTAATAAGCATTATGCCATGTAATTAAACTGTTTAGACAACGTATTTTTATAAGCTATGTTTTTCAAAAGATTCTTAAAAATTTTATTCCCCTTATTGCTTTCTGCCACTTTTCTTTTTGGACAAAAAAGTAAAGTGCCTTTTTATACCAACGATGCAAAAATTTGGGCAGACTCTGTCTATGATAAACTAAATTACTTTGAACGCATAGGTCAGATTTTTATGGTAGCGGCTTATTCTAATAAAGATGCAAGCCATATCCATGAAATAGATTCACTCATCCAAAAATACTATATAGGTGGATTGATTTTTTTTCAAGGAGGCCCTATGCGTCAGGCTGAACTCACCAATCATTATCAGTCTATCTCCAGAGTTCCATTAATGATTGGGATCGATGGCGAATGGGGTTTGAGTATGCGTCTTGACAGTACCATCCGTTTCCCCCGACAAATGACATTGGCTGCTGCAAATAACGATTCGATTGTTTATGCGATTGGTAAAGATATTGCTCGTCAATGTAAGCGATTAGGCATTCACATTAATTTTGCTCCAGTGGTGGATATCAATAACAATCCCGCTAATCCGGTAATTAATTCACGTGCATTTAGTGACGATAAACAATGGGTAGCCCATCTAGGATCTATGTATATGAAAGGAATGCAAGACGAAGGTGTACTGGCTTGCGTAAAACATTTTCCGGGGCATGGCAATACCAATTCCGATTCGCATTATACCTTACCCATTATATCTCAAAGCTATGCTGAAATGGATAGCATGGAGTTGTATCCTTTCAGATCTTTGTTTAATCAAGGTGCAGCGAGTGTTATGGTAGCACATTTATTTATACCTTCTTTGGATTCAACCCCCAATCGTGCATCCACTTTATCTCCCCGAATCGTTACGGATTTGCTCAAGAAAGATTTGAATTATGATGGTCTTATTTTTACGGATGCGCTGAACATGAAAGGGGTAAGCAATTATTTTAGTCCGGGTGAATTGGAACACAATGCCTTTTTAGCAGGTAATGATGTGTTATTGTTTTCTGAAAATATTCCAGCTGCTTATGAGCGCATTCATTACGCGATACAGAATTGCGAGTATGAAGAGAATATTTTAGAACAAAGAGTTAAGAAAATATTAATGGCTAAGTATTGGGTTGGTTTGCATAGAGCGGGTACTATTGATTTGAACAACCTAAGTAACGAAATTTCAGCTAATGCTCTGCAACTGTCTGATAAGGCCTTTGGATCAGCTGTTACTTTATTGAAAAATGATCAACAGATTCCATTCTCCTTCGATGAATCTGAGCAAATCGTTTCATTGGTTATTAATGATTCGCTTAATAATCTATTTCAAAATTATTTACGTGAATATGGAATAACCAATACGTTTTCACTAAATCGATTTTCATCAGACTCTGAAGTTAATCGTGTAGTAGAACGTGTGAATGGATTCAAAAAAATGATCATCAGTTTGCACAACACTTCTACTTTGTCTGCAAATGATTTTAATGTGCCAAAATGGTTGGGATCTTTTATGAACAGACTCAACTCTAAAATGGAAATCACTTTTGTGGTGTTGGGCAATAGTTATATACTCGAACGTATTAATGGACTTGCCAGGTGCTCTGCAGTGGTACTTGCTTATGAAGACACCTACTATCCACAACAAAAATGTGCCGAGTTGTTGTTTGGTGCTGCATCGGCAAAGGGAAGGTTGCCGGTAAATACCGGTCAGCAGTATAAAAGAGGGTTAGGAATTGATTTTGTTCCTTCCTTCAATCAATGCTTAGGCCGTTCGCAATGGGAAGAAGGAGGAATTGATGCGGAAGTGGAACCGAAAATTGATAGCATAGTTAATGCTTCTATTGCAATGAAAGCCTTTCCGGGTTGTCAAATATTAGTGGCTCGAAACGGAAAAATACTTTTGGAAAAATCGTATGGCACAAAAACTTACGATGGCAACTTTTTGATTGGCAATAACGATTTGTACGATATAGCTTCGGTAACAAAAATAGCAGCTACCACTTTGGCCATTATGAAATTACATGAGGAGGGAAAGATTGATATTCATAAAAAAGCATCGCGCTATTATACACCATTAAGAAAACTAAATAAGCGAAACATAACAATTGAACAATTACTCACCCATTCATCGGGTCTAAAATCTTGGATTCCTTTTTATCAAGCGACTTTAAAAAGCGGCAAGCCTTCTTACGACTTGTATCATTTTTATCCCGATCCGAATTATACGGTGCGTGTATGCGACAGTATGTATCTGTTAGGATCTTATACTGAGAAAATATGGCAAGAGATAAATGAATCGCCTATGTCTGAAACAGGTCAGTATGTGTATTCAGATTTGAATATGTTACTCTTGCAAAAAATAGTTGAAGAAGTGAGTGATGAATCCTTGGACACATTTATGCTGAATAATTTCTACAATCCATTGCACCTTGAGCGATTGACATACTTACCTCGCGAGAAATTTAAACTAGAAGAAATTGTACCAACCGAGTTTGATAGTGTTTTTCGAAAACGACTCATACATGGTGATGTACACGACCCGGCAGCGGCCATGTTAGGTGGAGTAGGAGGTCATGCAGGACTTTTTTCTAATGCATATAGTTTAGCCGTTATTATGCAAATGCTTGCCAATAAAGGAATCTATGGAGGAATTCGTTTTTTGGATGAAGAGACTATTGAACTATTCACGCAACGATATTATAAAAGCGGAAACAACCGCAGGGCTTTAGGATTTGATCGCCCCATAGACGATCGAAGCAAAAGTGGACCCACTGCTGCCTCTGTTTCAGAGCATACCTATGGTCATACCGGATTTACCGGTACTGCAGCCTGGGTCGATCCCGATGCAAATTTGGTTTATATTTTTCTGTCCAACCGAGTTCATCCAAACAGTGCGAATAATTTATTGGCTGAAAAAAACATACGTACCAATATTCAGCAGTTATTATATGACTATATGCTGCGATAGTTCTAACGTCTCAATTGTTACCTTTGCCATATGAAGCAATTAAATATTGGCATAGTATGCTATCCTACTTTTGGAGGCTCGGGTGTATTGGCCACAGAGTTGGGGAAGGCACTTGCCGAAAAAGGACATAAAGTTCATTTTATTACCTACAACCAACCGGTACGTTTAGATGCTTTCTCAGAAAACATTTGGTATCACGAAGTAGGTATTCCCAACTATCCTTTGTTTGAATATGCGCCTTACGAGTCAGCACTGACCAGCAAATTGGTTGACATTGCTTTGCACGAAAATCTGGATGTGATGCATGTTCATTACGCCATACCTCATGCCTCTGCTGCTATTTTTGCTCAGCAAATTTTGCGGGAACATAAAAAGTACATACCGGTTATTACCACTTTGCATGGTACTGATATTACTTTAGTAGGCAAAGATCAAAGCTACAAACCGATTGTAAATTTTGCCATCAATAAATCGGATGGGGTTACCACAGTTTCTGAAAGTTTGAAGCAGGATACATTAAATAATTTTGAGATTACACGGCCCATACAAGTCATTCACAACTTTGTGGACTTAAAACGATTTAACAAACAATGTAAAGATCATTTCAGAAAAGCCATTGCACCGCATGGAGAAAAATTAGTGGTGCACACCTCAAATTTTCGGCCGGTAAAACGAGTGCAGGATGTAGTTCATACCTTTTGTAAGATTCAAAGAGAAATACCAGCGAAATTGTTGTTCATCGGAGATGGACCTGAACGTAGTGCGATCGAAAATTTATGTCGCGAATTGAATTGTATTGATAATACACGCTTTTTAGGAAAGCAAGAGGCCATTGAAGAAATATTGTCGGTTAGTGACTTATTTCTTTTACCTAGTGAAAGCGAAAGTTTTGGTTTAGCAGCTCTAGAGGCAATGGCTTGTCAGTTGCCGGTTATTGCATCCAATGCCGGTGGAATACCCGAAGTGGTGGATCATGGTGTCAACGGATTCTTGCATGAGGTGGGCGATGTGAAAGGAATGGCTGAAAGTGGTTTATTACTTTTAAGAGATCCTGAGAAATTGCTATCCTTTAAAAATGCTGCACTCAAGAAAGCAAAGCAATTTGATATTCATAATATTGTTCCATTATATGAGAAGTTTTATTGTTCTATCATCGAACAGTGTCAAGAACAGGAAGTATTAAACTAACCCGCCATCTTTGCTTTATACCCTTGCTTGTTCAGATATTCGGTTACTTTTTGTCTGAAATCGCCTTGTATTATTATTTCTCCATCTTTTACCGTCCCTCCACATCCGCATAGGTTTTTAAGTTTCTTAGCTATTTCTATCATCTCTTCATCCGGTCCTATATAACCCTTAACAATAGTTACTGTTTTACCTCCTCTGTTTTTCGATTCTCTCCAAATTCTTAAATCTTGTTCCGAAGCTTTTATCGAAGAGGTTTTTTCCTCCTGATCGATTGGTTTGAAATCAGGATTAGTAGAATAAACAAATCCACCTTTATTTTTTTTGCTTGACATATCTATGGTTCTTGTAAAGTATTCAATTTTAATTTTTCATTGTGTGCTTGTGTAAAGGCACGAACAAAGTTCAAAATAGATTGATCGTTTTGATTTTTATCCCCCAATTCTTCTGCACTCATTTCAATTAAACTAGTTTTGTTCCACACATAGTATAACTCATTTGAATAAAATACAATTGGATATTCTTCTGATCTGAAAAAACTTGATCCGAACGAATAAAATGTTTGATCGTAATTTAAGTAATCCATTATGCTAGGAAAGAGATCTAACTGCTGTACTGCTTTTTTAATCTTGCCTTTTAATTGAAGATCACTTGGTGAATACAGAAAAATTGGAATGGAATAAACCTTCGGAATTTTTGCGTACTGTTCGCTTCCGTATGGACCGGTATGATCAGCTGCTATAACAAACAATGTGTTTTGATACCATTCTGTTTTACTGGCCGACTCAAAAAACTGTCTAAGGGCATAGTCTGCATAGGAAATGCTTTTATGAATAGGAAGGCTTCCTGCTGTAAAATTATTACTGAGCGAAGGAGGAACTGAATAAGGATGATGAGATGATAAAGTAAAGATGCAACTGATAAAGGGTTGTTTCATTTTGCTCATCTCGCTAGCAGCATATTGCAAATAGGGTTCATCATAAATGCCCCATTTCCCATCAAAGTTTTTTTCAAATGGATATTCATCCTTGCCATAATATCGATCGAAACCGGCTAAAGAGGAAAAATTATCAAATCCCATAGTGCCATTCGCTCCACCATGAAAAAATGCAGATTGATAGTTTTTATTTTTCAACGCCAATACCGGAGATGAAATTCGATTCGAATTGTAATTGGATGTAATGAAAGGCTCCGACATTAAAACCGGAATGGAGGAAAGAACGGCCGGCAATGCTTCTATAGAGCGTTTACCATTGGCAAAAGCATTGGTGCAATACAGCGATTGTTGCATCAATGAATCTGTAAAAGGCATATAGCCAATTGCATTTCCAGAAAGCAATGAACTATACTCTGCACTGAAACTCTCCAGCAAAATGATCACCACATTTTTTGATTGAAATGTAGTGTCTTTTGAATAGTTCCGCGTGAGATTAAAATTATCCAGGCGTTCCTTTTCCGACAGATAGTTTAATAGCTCAAGATCGCTTCCATAACTGGTTTTAATCATGGTGAAAGCAGTGTTTAAAGCCAGTGGAGCCAGAGTGGCTGAGCTATATTTTGCAGCAGAAGAAATTCTCAGCGGTTTAAGTTGTAGTCCTCCTCTAAATCCAATTAAAAAGGCAGAGAGCAAGACTACTTTTATCACAATTCGAATATAGGTTGGCAAAACAATGGAGAATGTTTTTATTGATCTACTCAAATAGCTAGCTAGCAATACACATCCGATAAAAAAAATGAATAGGTACCAATGATCTTTAATCATATCAGGAACCGTTCCGATGGTATCGCTGTGTGCGGTCAAAACTTGAAAGAAATCAAATGTGCTTCGTTTGTTGCTGAACTTGTAAAAACCCGCATCGGACAAGTTTACTAAAGCACATAGTGAAGTGAGCGTAATAAAATATAAGGTGAAAAACTTTGAGAAAAATTTGTTCTCATTCCAACTAAATACCAAAACATGAAACAAAACTAATGGAGAAAAAAGAATACTGAATACGGTGATATCAAATCGAAGTCCAACCAAAAAAGATAATGCAATAGCAGTATTACTTTCAGAAGAAAATGCGGTGTAATTACTACCAAAAAATACTAAACGGCAAATCAACATCAACAAAAGGAAGATGCCGAAACGTTTGATGAGGGTTTGAACCGAGGTCACTGCCATGCAAATATGCTATAAAAATAAAAAAGCTGCCTGAATCATTCAGACAGCTTTTCAACTAACTATAAAAACTTGAATTACTGTAATGTATAGGTGGCCTTTATTATGGAAGTTCCACTAGCGTTTTGCTCATTATAGGTCAGTACAAAAGCAAAAGGATTGCCAGATATAATTTGACCAGATCCGGAAAATGTTCGATAGGTGTTGGTAGCCGGATAGAAAATTCCAGATTGAGTTGGAATATCAATATTACTACCCGATATAATGGCATATACTTTCACACTTCCACCTGTGTATCCACCAAAGTTGTCGAATATAATTTTTCCATTTTCGGTTGTAGAAGCATTTCCAAGGTCGCTGTACGAACTACGGAAAGCGCCATTCATTGAGTCAACAACTGCGTAGTTTCCGGTTTGTTGATCCAACTCCAATTGGTTTTTTACCAATACCGTTCTGGATGCACTGGCAGAACGCCCACTGGCATCGGTTACTAAGTATTGAATCGTATAGGAGCCGGTCTCTTGGGTATTCAATGTACTGTTAACAACCACTTTTGATGTTATATCTCCATCCTCTTGATCATGGGCCGTATAGCCCGGATCTTGAAAAGAATCTTTCAATTTATGTGTGAGTGGGTTATCGCCTAACAACTTGATAAATGGTGGGGTAATGTCTTCTTTTTTACAGGAAGTAAGCACAACCACACATGCGAGTAGAATTAATTTTTTCATTTGAGCTTTGAATTGTTTTTTCATTGCTTTTACGATTAAAAATTGCTTTGGGTTATACTATCATAATCAACTGATATTCAGATATATGTGAATAAAATTGAATTTATTTATAATTATTTTATAAAAAACAGGAAAAAAAATGTGTAGGATTTTTTTATACGGAATAAAAAGTATTAATTTTGCCGCACTAATTAATTCTTTCATTTAAACTAAACTATCAGAAACATGAAGAAAGTATTCTTATTCTTGACGATTGTTGCTATGTCAGCAGTTGTTGCTTGTGGTCCTAGCGCAGAAGATAAAGCTGCTACGGAGAAAGCTATGCAAGATTCAATTGCTGCTGCTGATGCTGCGATGCAAGCTGCTGAAGAAGCTGCTGCTCAAGCTGCTGCTGCTGTTGATTCTACTGCGAACGCAATGGTTGATTCTGCTGCTGCTGTTGTAGCTCAGTAATCGAAAAGAGATTCAAAAACATCAAAGTTCCATCAGAAATGATGGAACTTTTTTTATGTCAAAAACTTAACGCAATTTATTCCCGATTCGGGCATTCATTTTTTAATTTCGCATTGATCGCAGGTGCTGCTTTTTTTTGAGAAAAAAAATCGCCTGATCAAATAAAACAAAGCGGCTCCGACAATGAGCAGTACCAAAATGTTTTGTATAGTTAAAATGTCAGACATAACTTCAAAAGTATAAAATTTTGATTGAACCATGAGCAATCCGGCCTCCCTTAGTCCCAGTATACATTTTCATCGCAACGACCTTTCAGATGATACACTCAAGAGATTGTATCGCGAATTGCTTAAACCAAGAATGATTGAGGAGAAGATGCTTGTTTTATTGCGACAAGGAAAAATTGCCAAATGGTTTAGTGGCATTGGTCAGGAAGCTATTTCAGTAGGGTTGGTTATGGCGCTCGAACCCAATGAATATATACTACCCATGCATCGCAATTTAGGGGTATTCACCGGACGTCAAATTCCACTTAACCGATTGTTCTCACAGTTTCAGGGAAAGATGGAAGGATTCACTAAAGGGCGCGACCGTTCTTTTCACTTTGGTACCAACGAATTTCATATTGTCGGCATGATCTCTCACTTAGGAGCTCAAATGGGAGTAGCCAATGGAATTGCATTGGCCGATTTAATCAAACAAAACCCCAGAGTTACAACTGTTTTTAGTGGCGATGGTGGAACCAGCGAAGGCGATTTTCATGAAGCCGTAAACGTAGCTTCGGTTTGGAATCTGCCTTTGATTATAGTAGTTGAAAATAATGGCTATGCCCTTTCAACCCCCAGTAGCGAGCAGTATAAAATGAAACAATTCATTGATAAAGGCCCGGGTTATGGAATTGATGCGTATCAGGTGGATGGAAATAATGTACTTGAAGTATATCATACTGTTCGCGAAATAGCCGATTCTATCCGAGAGAGACCACGTCCCGTATTGTTGGAAGCAATGACCTTTAGAATGCGTGGACATGAAGAAGCCTCAGGCACAAAATATGTGCCGGCTGAATTGTTTGAGCAATGGGGTAAAAAAGATCCGGTTAAAAATTATGAAGAGTATTTATTAGCAGAAAATGTAATTGATGCAGAATACATTTTGGCATTGCGAGGCGAGATCAAAGCAGAAATAGAAAATGGTTTGGAGTTAACCAATCACGATGTGTACTCCGATGCTTCTGCACAAAGCGAAGAACAGGACATGTATAAACCGCACGATCAAAAAGCCATACAGGTTCAAAGTAATCAAGCGAGCGATAAGAGATTTTTAGATGCTATTACCGAAGGCATGCGACAAGCCATGCATTTGCATCCCGACTTAGTCATTATGGGGCAGGATATTGCCGAATATGGTGGTGTGTTCAAAGCCACACATGGCTTTCTGGAAGAATTTGGTGCAGCACGAATTCGCAATACACCCATTTGTGAATCTGCAATTTTAGGATCGGGATTGGGTTTGAGTATTAAAGGATGCAAGTCGATTATAGAAATGCAGTTTGCCGATTTTGTCAGCTGTGGTTTCAATCAAATTGTAAATAATTTGGCGAAAAGCTATTACCGCTGGGGGCAAAATGCCGATGTGGTGATACGTATGCCCACCGGTGCAGCCGTTGGTGCCGGGCCTTTTCATAGCCAATCTACTGAAGCCTGGTTTTTTCATGTGCCCGGTTTGAAAATTGTTTATCCTGCATTTCCTTCCGATGCAAAAGGACTTTTAGCTGCGGCCATCGAAGATCCGAATCCGGTGATGTTTTATGAACATAAGGCTTTGTATAGAAGTATTACTGAAGAAGTGCCGGACGATTATTATACTACCGAAATTGGTAAAGCACGTCTAGTGCGCAGCGGAGACGATCTAAGCATAATTACTTATGGATTGGGTGTGCATTGGGCTATGAAAGCTTTGGATGAACATCCTGAAATTTCTGCCGATCTTATTGACCTTCGGTCGCTCTTGCCTTGGGATCAAGAATGTGTTTTGCAATCGGTGCGAAGAACAGGAAAGGCCATTGTATTGCACGAAGATGTGGCAAGTGGAGGAATTGGTGCTGAGATTGCTTCCGTTATTTCTTCAGAGTGTTTCAACGATTTGGATGCACCGGTTCAGAGGATTGGTGCTTTGAATACAGCCGTACCAATGACCGAAAGATTGGAGTGGCAATTCTTACCACGCGATAGATTTACAGAGGCTTTGAAGAAATTAGCCGATTATTAATATCTTATTGAATCATTTTTGAAAAGCGCAGCAACTCTTGCTTGTTCTTTTCGCTGCTCAATGCATCTTTGATAAAGTTTTTCTCTACATCTGTAAGGTGCCAACTGAGCGCCAACTTATCATCGGTTTCAGGAATTTGAAGGGTAACAATCTCCAATTTTTCTTTCAATACTTGTTTGGCATAATGCAATAGTTTATCGTTGTCGTAATCTTGCATCACTATAAAGTTTCCTGAAACATTTCGAATGGGGTAAGTGATTTTATCGAAAAGTGTTTTTACACTGTTCTCTTCAATTTTTGGATTCTTGTATGAATCTCTTATTTGTATCAATATTACTCCCGAAGTGTTTTCTGCAATCCACTCTTTAAAAGTAAACATGATTCGGGTGGCATTCTTTATTCCGAAATTATCACTGATGCCCGAGTCCATCACCTCAACCGTAGGTTCGCTGGGAAGGGAACTGGCGGTCATGATATAAGGGAAAGCAGAATTCATGCGCAGTACAGAAGTAAAGCGGGTATGCCCTGCATTTTGATTTTCAAAAAATCTCGAAAACTCAACGCCATCAATGGTGCTTTCAAATCCCATAGCATTGTCGGGGGTTTGTATCATGTACGACAAGGGTAGAGGAGAGATTTGCAATATCCTTCCATCGTTGATGATGGTAGGCGATATGATGAGCATGGGAATTTTTCCTTCTTCTTCCGGAATTTTATAATCGGATAATCTTTTGTGCAAAACATATCCGGTGTTTTCATTCAATTGTGTTTCAAAGGCATAAGCGCGATCTTGAATATAGGATTGTCCATCATCTTCAAAGCGCTGAAGATTCATTACCAAATCACTTACAGTAAAAGTGAAGGCCACTGCATTCAATATATCCTTACCCATGTTTTCCAAATAAGGACTGTGGATCAACTGATCTTGCTTTTCATTTTTTAATTCGTTGCGAAGAAATAGTTCGCGGTAATAGGCAGCCGAAATAATTCCACCCGAACTGCCGGTTATGAAACGCGTTTGTTTCATCAAGTCGCCTTGCATGATGCTGTCGAGTACTTGCATGCTGCGATACGAAAATACCATTGAGCGCAAACCACCTCCGCTAACACTGATCATGACGAGCTTTGGTTTCTGATTGTTTTCGTTTTGATGATTGACCAACCAACGGTTTAATACTTCGATGGTATGGGCAGTATCTTCTTTGTACAAATCTAAATTGGCCGATCGGCTCAAGGCTTCTCTTGAATAGCTGGCTTTTTCTCCTTCATAGTCGAGGCCGTAAGCAGAGTTGCGTTTATTGATAAAATCGAATTGCGATAAAAAGTTAAGTACTAGAAACAAGCCGATGAGCGCCACATTGGACCAGGAGCGAAACCAAAAGCGAAATACACCCGACAACATGAGCACCATAGTGAACAATAAAAACAAACTGGCCGAAGCAGGGATAATAAAATAACGATTGGTGCTGAACAAGCCCAGCATTATGAATACGCTAAACACAATCAACTCGACTACAGCTGCATTGATATGATTTTGTTTGAACACCGACAGCAGCATATAATCTTTGTAGTGCCGTACACTTCGTACCAACTTAACTTTAAAAGGGAATATCAGATAGGTTTCAACGGGCCACTGACTGGTTTGAACGATGGTCTTTTTTTTCTTTTTTCGCGAAGGAAGATGATCGCTTACCAAATCTTCGTCTTTGTTTTCTTCTATGCCATACAACTTGTAAATGTCTTTGTTGGTGATGAGAAAATAACGAATGGTCATAAAGATGATGATGACTATTCCGGCAAGTAAGCCAAGCGTGTTTAACATCACTTCTGATGTTTCGACCAACTGATTGTTGATTTGAAAAGAAACAATAAAGTAAACATACACCAGTACAAAGGCCAATGGAAATACAAAATTGTTGAAACAATATTTTTGAAATGGTTTTGAAAGCGTAGCCAGAAATGGAAAGCGGAAACTGTTGAGAATATAACTGCTGATGTTGTAACTCATGACAAAAGCACCGAGCGATAATCCCACTATAAAAAAAGAAAGAAAATTTACTTCACCCAAATATTCGGGATCTAAGAAAAGGTAGGGTACACCAAAACGGTTAAAGAGATTTTGAGAAATGATGCCGATCAATAACAACCAAAACGATACCAGCAAAAGGTTTTTTTTAATGTGCATTAAAACCAATTGTACCGGAAAGGAATAATAAATGCGTCTTAACTCAAGACGTGATAACATGGCGCATAATTATGGTACTAATTATACGAATTACCCGATGAAAAGTTTTGGGTCGGGCAATTGTTTTATCAACCCTTCTGAAGGGCTTTTTCAACCTGTGCCTGTATGGCCTCGTCTTTGGCTATGGCCTGATCGGCCAAGCGCTTAGCTTCATCGAGCGTTTGCTGCACGAAAGTTTTATCCTCATAACCATTGCAATTTACTTTTACATTTAAGTATGCACCTAACACCGCAGCGCGTGCACAGAGTGAACCAACGGCTGCATCGGTGATGGAATTAGGATTCCCCTTTTCGATCATGGGTTCTATGATGTTAAAAGTTTTTAAAACTTCCTCCATCGTTTTAAAAGGTATTTCGATGGCATATCGTGTAGCATCCTGAATGGCTTTTTTTCTGATTTGCTTTTCTTCATCATTACTTTTGGGCAATGAAAATGCATCCATAATTTTATTGAAGGCATTGGTGTCTTCATCAATCAAATGCAAAAGTGTTTTTTTCATTTGCTGACCTTGCACGGCTATGTCGGAAAAATATTCGCTTTGTTCTTCCCAACCTTTTTTACCCGAAGACAAATTGGCCACCATTGTGGCAAGGGCCACGCCCATAGAGCCTAAGAGGGCTGCAACACTTCCACCACCGGGAGCAGGCGACTCGGAGGCAGTTTCGTTTACAAAAGCTTTCACGCTTAGATCAACTAATTGTTTGGCTTTGTTTTCTTCTATCACATATTCAATGATGCGTTTCTTCGGATCAAAGGGGTATAACTCATCTAAGCCCATAGACTTGATGGCAATGTGTATTAGTTCTTCATCGGACACACCCAAACTGAGCGATTGTTTTTGCAGAAAATATTTTCCGGCTTCGATCATGGCCGACAGCGGAATTAATCCCACCAACTCTGAACCGCTTACACGAAGGCCGCGCTCGTTGGCTGAGTTGCAACATTCTTCGAATACTTTGTGCAAGGGGGTCTCTTTAAATTGTGTAATGTTGATGCTGACTTGTGCAATATTGTATTCATCAATATACCAACCAATGGCTTTTACACCTTTAAGTTTCCCGGGTATGCGCACTTCGTTTCCATCGGCATCTTTTACAATTTTGCCCGACACGGGATGCCCTTCGCGTTTTACACGTCCGGCCTCGCGTATATCGAAAGCTACACTGTTGGCACGTTTTACCGATTTGGTGTTGAGGTTTACATTGTAAGCAATTAAAAAATCGCGGGCACCAATTACGGTGGCTCCGGCTTGTGGGTTGAGTTGCGCAGGTCCAAAATCGGGTTGCCACTCGGGGCGTTTTATTTTTTCTGCAAAGCCTTCGTACTCGCCCGAACGGATGATGGAAAGATTCGAACGCTTTTTATTTGCTTGTGCTTCTTCGTAGAGGTAAACCGGAATTTTTAATTCTTCGCCTACGCGCCTGGCTAATTTTTTCGACCACTCAGCGGTTTCTTCCATACCAATACCGGCCACGGGTATGAAGGGACACACATCGGTGGCGCCCATGCGCGGATGTTTGCCCTGGTGTTTGCGCATGTCGATGAGTTGTGCGGCCCGCTGTATGCCTCTGAAGGCCGCTTCTACCACAGCCTCGGGGCTGCCTACAAAGGTAACTACGGTACGGTTGGTGGCTTTGCCCGGATCAACATTTAGGAGTTTTATTCCTTCTACACTTTCAATGCTGTCGGTAATGGATTTGATGATGTTGTGGTCTTGTCCTTCCGAAAAGTTGGGGACACATTCTATGAGTGCTTTATTCATTGGGTTATTTGTTTTGTTTTATTCCGTTTATATAGGTGTAATCTACATGGTGTTTGGTAAAGGCATAACACATATAATGCAGATGGTGATTTGCTTTGAGTACGGCCAGGTTTGCACGCTTGCCTTGTGTAATGCTGCCCATTTCGTCTTGCAAACCCATGGCATAGGCACTGTTAATGGTGGCGGCATTGAGGGCTTCTTCGGGGGTCATGTTCATGTGTATGCAGGCCAATGAAAGT
>Ga0116142_10001703_pt1 | contig 25809 bp, 14 predicted proteins | sample AD_UKC033_MetaG_FD_89785 | JGI IMG/M metagenome (GOLD analysis project Ga0116142, IMG submission 89785) | Active sludge microbial communities of municipal wastewater-treating anaerobic digesters from USA - AD_UKC033_MetaG | ecosystem: Engineered > Bioreactor > Anaerobic > Digestate | place: USA... | reverse complement strand
GAGGTGCAACGATTGTATCATTTACCGTGATAGTGTCATTGGAATTGTCAAGGTCCGGACCGAAATCAGTATAGGCTTGTATGGCCAGACTGCCACCGCCTAATGTTGAGATAGGGCCAAAGGTTCTTGTAATACTCGTACCTGAAGGTATTGCTGATTGAATCGTATCTGTGTACATAGCGTTAACAATTCCAGAAAGGTTAACGTGAAGAATAACACCAACTGCATCGTTTGCTCCAAAGTTTCTTACTGTTACACTTACTGTGTCAGAAGCGTTTTCGCAAGCACCATTCATAGGAGAGTTGATGGAAAGTACTCCAACATCAGTCGGTTGAATTACTGTCAGGCAAACTGTATCTGAATTAATACAGTTAAAACTGTTAGTCACTGTGACAATATAACATCCGGTAGTTCCAACCGTAATAGCTCTGGTTGTCTCACCACCCGGACTCCAGGAGTAGCTTGAAAATCCTGGACCGGCATCAAACAGGATAGTGTTTCCTGTTCCAATAGATGTATCGTTTCCAAGATTTACGCTTGGAATTGGAAGTACAGTTGCTACAACTTCAACTCTGTCACTTGAACAAACGTTCGATGCTGCAACGTAAAAGCTGGTTGTTGATGCAATCGTAGGTGTTGTGAAGCTGGTACCTGTGCCAAGAATAGCTCCGCCAACAGCGCCTGCATACCAATTAATTGTATCTGATGCAGTAGCTGTCAAAGTTACTGTGCCTGTTCCGCAAGTGCTATCTGCAGTAGCAACCGGACCGGCAGGGATCGCAAACACTGTTCGGCTTGAACTCAATGTGTCATTACTATGGTCAGAATCTGAAGGATGTGACGTATATGCCTTTAGGTTGTACACACCACCTGCGGAAGTATTTATTGTAGTACTGAAGGTAAGTGTATCAGCAGTTCCGGCAAGTAATGATCCTGAAAAGCTTTCGCCTAATACCGTACTTAGGCTTCCGGTAATTTCACAGCTAACATTGAACCCTGTCTCAGTTGCTGCGCCAAAGTTGCTAACAATTACCTGAACCTGACTTGTTCCGCTTCCACATGAATTGTTTACAGGATTTATAATTGCAATAATTCCAAGGTCACGATTGACACCGGAGAACTCGTCAGCACCAATATCAGGCGTAGTGGCATTTCTCACAGTTCCGTCAATATCATCACCAACATTTCCTCTTGGTGTTCCAAGATTATCCAGTGCAGAGGCAGTGGCATGAAGGTCTGTAACTGATATATAGCCCGGGTCAATATTTACAGAATTTGTATCGCTTTGTGAAGCAGTAACCCATGCTGCCAGTGAAAGAACATTGGCTCCGGTAAACCTTCCAATATTTGTACCGGTGAAATGAAGGTTGTTATGATCTGAACTGGCAATACTTGTGTCGGCAGGTGCACCTACAACATATGAGTAACCACCACCTGTGTTAACAAGGTTATTGTTTTTGATAATGTTTCCGGACCCGGAACCATAGAGAGAAAGAGCTGTGCTTGAAGTATTAGCACCGGTCATGTTAACGCTATTGTAAACAACGTCCTGATAAAATCCGTTAATGATCGAAATACCGGCAGAGTCACTACACTGAATAAAATTGTTTGCAACGATACCCGGAACGGTATTAAAGCCGCTGCAGTCTTCCATATATATTCCTGTTCCAACAATTCCGGAAATTTTGTTCTTTGTAATTCTTTGACTTTGGTTGCTGCTTACAAGATGAATCGCTGCATAGCCGGTATAGGTAGAAGTGCTGCTAATAGTATTCGAATTCACAATAGCATCAAGCTGATTGGAAATCTGAACTGCTTTCGAGTACTGGTTGATGAACACATTAGAGCTGATATTAGTCGAAGCTTCAAGAGACACATTGCTCGTTCCGTTCATGTATATACCTAGTGATCCGTTTTCAAATCGTGAGTTGGTAAAGGTATTCATTGAGTCATTCGTAGCTGCAGATGTGGTGGAATAGACCAATGCAGAAAGACTGTTTGTGACAGTGTTCACTGCACCGATAAGCCTGCAATTTGAGACCGTATTGAAAGTGGCAAAACCGGTGAAGTCCAGTATTCTTGCATAAGGCTGAATGCCGGAACGGATCATGCTGATTTTGTTAAATGTGATATAGTCAGCTCCATTCAAGCGGATCAGGTAGTTGGGTAATGCACCCGCAGGATCAGAAGGGAATATAAGGTTTACGGAAGTGCTGTCACCATTTTCAGACTGGAAGGTTATCGTGTTCGTACTGCTTGCACCTGTCACTGCGTTAATAATCGTTTGCATCGTGTCAACCATCGGACGAATATTGAAAATGACCGGTCCGCATACTCCCTTAGACGCTAAGGCGGCAACTGCATCTGTAAAATTTGCATAATCAGGACTTGCCCCTCCGATAGTGTATGTTCCACTCAGGCTTGTGCTGAAAACGCCGCTGGTAAGCGTATCGTTTGTTAAATTATCGTCTGTACCACCATTCGGAGCAGAGGTGTAGATCTTAAAGATGTAAGTTGTCGAGGAACTGAACAGAAAGGTTCCTAATGTAACCGTATCATTGGTTCCTGCCGGAATCAATCCTGAATAGGATGCTGCTGATTGTGAAGCCCCGTTAACTTCCCATCCAATCGTTGCGCTGGTTATATCCACCGCACCATAATTTCGGATGATTGCTCTGACGGTTTGAGTACCGGCACAAATCGGACTGGCAGGTTCAAGTACCGAAAGGGTTCCGACATCGGTCTGAGCAATGGCTGTTGATCCGGATAAAATAAAAGCCATCTGAAGGCAGAGGGCTGTAAGAGGGATTAAAAATTTTCTCATAATGATTTGTTTGATTTTTATGTCGAGTGATTTATTTTCTTCCCGTAAATTTACAAAATGCTTCACTTTGTCCAGAGTAGAATTTCTAAACTTATGAGGTAATAAATGTTGAAAAAGAAAACGTAAAAAATATCTTGTGAAATTTTTTAAAAGCCTTTGTCAGCTTGCTTTTCATCACCGTTCGGCTTGAAAATATAGGTAATCTTCATAGGTTCTTCAGAAGAATTTTGTTCATTATTTTTTTGATCATTATCAATTACTCTTTCAAGGTCGTTTTCAAAATTCTCAACTTTTTCCTCCTCTTCATCTAATTCCCATTGAGCTTTTGGTCTTTGTGGTCCGTCTTTTCTGTAGTAGATAGCTCCGATCGTTCCCGCAATAGCTCCAAAGAAGTGCGATTCCCAGGAAACAGATTGATCTACCGGTAGAATTCCCCAAACTAAACTCCCATAAAGAAAAGTCACAAGCAATGAAATCGCTATCAATCGTGTATCCTTTCTTAAAATTCCGCTGAAGAATAAAAAACATACGAATCCGTAGATCAGGCCGCTTGCACCAATGTGTGCAGCGGTTCTTCCTGCGAGCCACACCCATACTCCGGTAAACAACCAGGTCATTAAAATTACAGGCCTCGCCAGCGTTGGATAAAAGTAGAACAAGCCACTGCCAACGATCAGAATTGGTAATGAATTAGAGATTAAATGATCAAATCCTGAATGAACGAATGGCGAGGTGATGATTCCACTGAGTCCTTCAATTTTGCCCGGCAGAATTCCAAGAGATAAAAGCCTGATCCCTAAATATTGTTGTATCAATTCAATGATCCAAAGCACAGAAACAAAAATTGCAGGCAAGGTGATACTTCTGAGAAAATGCCTCTTAGTGCCTGGTTCAGCATTTGTTAAGGTTTGTTCATCTTGTTCTTCCTTCACCATGTCCTCTGTTTTCCGGATTTATTTTGACATACCTTAAATGCAAGATTCCTGCCACCTGTCAACAACTGCCATTAGGTCTGACAGGCATTGTCAGGTTCTCAGCGAATCATTGTATTCATCAGCTAAATGTCTTAATTCGACAATACGAAATTTCACATCATTTGTTAGGATGGATATTTGAGGGCAAAGTGTATTTTTGTCTGCTATCATGAAAAATGATTTTTTTCAGACTAAAATTGAATTTCTTAAAGGTGTTGGCCCACAAAGAGCAGACATACTGAAGAAAGAGCTTGGTATCTATACCTTTGAAGATCTGCTTTATCATTTTCCGTATCGTTATGTAGATCGCACTCAGTTTTACAAATGTAAGGATGCCCATGCTGATCTTCCTTTCATTCAGTTGAAAGGTCAGCTAAAATCATTGCTGACAAAAGGTGATCGACACAAAAAGTATTTGGTTGGCCGCTTTGCTGACGAATCCGGTAGTATTGAACTAAAATGGTTTAAAGGACTCAGGTTCCTAAGTACTTCACTAAAACTTAATACTGAGTATGTCGTCTTTGGAAAACCAAATGAATTTAACGGAGCCATAAATATTATTCATCCTGAAATGGAACTTGCTTCTGAGGCAAATCAGAATCTTCCTACCGCACTTCAGGCACTTTATAATACTTCCGAAAAAATGAAAACCCGGGGGCTTGATAGCAGAAGCATCCTGCGTTTACAAAAAACTTTGTTGTTGCAGCTACCCGATACGATTTCAGAATCATTGACAAATGATATTCTTTTGAAACATGATCTGCCGGATCTGAAAAACGCTCTCCTTCAAATTCATTTCCCTGAAAGCCTGGAAACGCAAAAGCGAGCTGCCTTGCGAATAAAATTTGAAGAACTGTTTTATATTCAATTGAAATTATTGTTCCTGAAATTGATAAGGTCGGAAAAGGATAAAGGAATATTATTTGATCAGATCGGAAAGTATTTTAATTCATTTTATAATGAGTACCTGCCATTCCCATTGACAAATGCACAGAAGCGTGTTATCAAAGAAATTCGTGAAGATTGTGGCTCAGGAAAGCAGATGAATCGCCTTTTGCAGGGAGATGTAGGGTCGGGGAAAACATTGGTTGCCTTAATGTGTATGCTGATGTCCGCAGATAATGGCTGTCAGTCTTGTATAATGGCACCGACGGAAATTCTTGCGAATCAGCATGCAGAATCAATATCAGAGCTCGTCAAGGGATTGGGATTAAATGTTGCCTTACTCACAGGTTCCGTAAAAGGTGCTAAGAGAAAAAAAATTCTGGAGGAACTTGCAGACCATAAGATTCATATTCTGGTAGGTACGCATGCATTGATCGAAGATGAAGTACAATTTGCCAATCTTGGATTTGTCGTTATCGATGAACAACATCGGTTTGGTGTCGAGCAAAGGGCTAAAATCTGGAAGAAGAATGAGAAGGTGCCACATGTTCTTGTAATGACGGCAACACCAATCCCCAGGACATTGGCAATGACTCTCTACGGTGATTTAGATTATTCTGTCATCGACGAGATGCCACCTGGAAGAAAGCCGGTTAAGACAGTTCACAGAAACGATACTCACCGCCTTCAAGTGTGGGGTTTTGTTAAAGAGCAGATACGTGAAGGAAGACAGGTCTATATAGTTTATCCATTAATAGAAGAGTCGGAGAAAGTAGACTTGAAGAATCTTCAGGATGGCTATGAAGCAATATGTAAAGATTTTCCTCCTCCTGAATACAGAACAAGCATTGTTCATGGAAGAATGAAAGCAAAGGATAAAGATCTCGAAATGCAGAGGTTCTTAAGAAAGGAAACACAGATCATGGTTGCTACAACAGTCATCGAAGTCGGTGTTAATGTTCCGAATGCATCGGTGATGATAATTGAAAATGCTGAAAGGTTCGGACTCTCGCAATTGCATCAGCTTAGAGGTCGTGTCGGAAGAGGTGCCGATCAAAGTTATTGTATATTGATGTCAGGACAAAAGATCGGAAATGAAGCCAGGCAACGCATCCGTACAATGTGTGATACAAATGACGGATTTATTATTGCCGAAGCCGACTTGCAATTACGTGGACCCGGCGATACAGAAGGTACGAGGCAAAGCGGTATGCTCGATCTTAAATTGGCAAATATTACGAAGGATCAACAAATTGTTATGCTCTCCAGAGATTCAGCTCTGGCATTGCTAAAGGCTGACCCTCACCTGGAAAATCCGGATCATTTGCCGGTAAGACAAAAGCTTATGAGCATTTTGAATAAAACAGGTAATTGGAGCAGAATAAGTTAAAAAATATATTATGATACCTGGAATTGCCGGGAAATTATTGCTCAGGGAAATCTATATTTGTGCCTTCTTCCATACCGCAAAGGGTTGCTTTTAGTATCGGAATTGGATGGTTTTAAAAGATAATTATGCAAATATCATATAATTGGATAAAGGAATTACTAGCAGTTAAGCTTCCTGCTGCCGAGGTAGCTGACTTGCTTACTCATAGCGGATTAGAAGTTGAAGCTCATGAAGTATTCCAGTCTGTCCAGGGTGGTTTATCCGGTTTAGTCATTGGAGAAGTTCTGAGCTGTGAAAAACATCCTAATGCGGATAAGCTTAGCATTACTTCTGTCAATGTCGGTACAGAAAAAAATTTACAAATTGTCTGTGGTGCATCTAATGTTGCCAAAGGTCAAAAAGTTGTTGTAGCTACCGTTGGCTCAACATTGTATCCTGTGAGCGGTGATCCGTTTGAAATTAAACAATCCAAGATCAGAGGTGAATTATCGGAAGGAATGATTTGTGCTGAAGATGAAATTGGCCTTGGAAGTTCTCATGAGGGTATTATCGTTTTGGACCCATCTGCAAAAATTGGAACTCCTGCAAAAGATTATTTTAAAGTTGAAGAGGATGTGATTTTTGAAATCGGACTGACACCAAACAGGGCAGATGCTGCTTCTCACCTTGGTGTTGCACGTGATCTCTATGCTGTTCTTCTGGCAAATGGCCATAAAGTTTCAGAGGTTCAATTGCCTCTTGTAAAAGATTTAAAAACATGTGATACCCCGGATGCAATTAGTGTCACTGTAGAAAACACCGATGCTTGTCCAAGGTATTCCGGAATTAGCATAAGCGGTATCAAAGTTGCAGATTCTCCTTCTTGGCTACAGAACAGGTTGAAATCAATAGGGGTTAATCCGATTAACAACATCGTTGATATCACAAATTATGTTCTTCATGAATGCGGACAACCATTGCATGCTTTTGATGCGCATAAAATAAAAGAAAAAACAGTTGTCGTTCGCACAGCCAAGGCAGGAGAAAAATTTACTACGCTGGATGCCGTTGAACGAAATTTATTTCAGGAAGATCTGTTGATCTGTGATGCTGAAGTACCCATGTGCATTGCAGGTGTATTTGGCGGCATTAATTCCGGGATATCTGAATCTACACAAGCAATTTTCCTTGAAAGTGCATATTTTGACCCTTCTTTTATCAGAAGAACAGGAAAAAGGCACGGACTTAAAACTGATGCTTCATTCAGATTCGAAAGAGGTACTGATCCTGATATAGCGGTATATGCCTTGAAACGTGCTGTTGACCTGATCCTTGAACTGGCAGGTGGTGAAGTTTGCTCATCACTTGTTGACATTTATCCAAAGCCAATAGTAGCTGCTGAGGTTAATTTTAATTTAGACTACCTCGATAACTTCAGTGGCGATAAACTGGATCCTGAAAGAGTAAAATCAATCCTGACTTCCTTGGGAATCCTGATCCTGAAAGAGAGTGGAAGAGATTTAGTCTTAAAGATCCCTACCGCAAAGGTGGATGTTCTCAGACCGGTTGATGTTGTGGAAGAAGTATTAAGGATCCATGGTTATAATCGGATTCCTATCCCTGAGAAATTGTTATCGTCGCTTCCTGCAATCGTTGGGAGCGATAGAGAATCAGCATTAAATAAAACAGCAGACTTTCTCGCAGCGAATGGTTTTTTTGAAATTTTATCAAACTCTCTCACTAAAACTAATGATGAAGCTGCAGAAGCAAGCAGGCACTTCGTCAAAATTTTAAATCCCCTCAGCCAGGATCTGAATGTGCTAAGGACGGAAATGCTCAACTCCGGACTTGAAGTTGTATCGTATAACAGAAACAGAAAAAATTCTGATCTCAGGCTATTCGAGTTCGGCAAAACCTATATTAAAAAGGATGATTCATATGAAGAGAGCAATCGTCTTGCTCTTTATTTTACCGGTCGAAAGTTTGATATCAGTTGGAATGGTGATAAGGCTCCGGTCGATTTTTATTTTGCAAAATCTTTCGCGGAAAATATTTTACGACGATCTAAAATAGATTTAGCCTCACTTACTTATGAAAGCTCAAGTGATCATAATTGTAATAGTTTGCTGATCATTAAAACCAGGGAAAAGGAGCTGCTTCGTCTGGGATCTGTCAGAAAATCTGTCTTGAAATCTTTTGATATTTCTAATGAAGTTTTTTATGCCGATATCAATTGGGATGCGGTATTGAAGATGTCAAAGAAATCTGCTGTGGTAGTCAAAGAGGTGTCAAAATTCCCTTCTGTGCGTCGTGATCTGTCTATGCTGATCGATAGCAGCGTTAATTTCTCACAGATTGAAAGTGTTGCTTATAAAACGGAAAGAAAATTGTTGAAAGCAATTAATCTCTTCGATGTTTACCAGGGTGATAAAATCGAACAAGGGAAGAAATCTTATGCCGTTGCCTTCATCCTACTTGATGATCATCAAACTCTGACAGATAAGCACATTGATAAAACAATGGACCGCCTGATGACCGCTTTGGAGAAGGAGGTTGGAGCTGTTATTCGCAAGTCTTAAACTTTTAAACTTTTGATCAGTTCCTGAAATTATCGAACTGAAGCGGAATTCCTATCTCTGATTTTTCCAGGATAGAAATAATTTTTTGTAGGTCGTCGATCTTTTTACCTGTAACGCGTACTTGTTGGTCCATTATTGATGCTTGTACCTTAACGCCGCTATCTTTTATAATTTTTACTACTTTTTTACCTGTTTCTTTATCAACACCTTCTTTTAATTTGATATCTTTCTTCACCATATTCCCGGAGGCATACAGTTCTTTGCCAAAATCCAGGCAAGTGCTGTCTAATCCTTGCTTCACCATCCGGGAAATAATAATTCCCTCTATGGTTTTCATGCGCATGTCATTCTCTGTGAGAATATGGATTTCCAGCGTCTTTTTATCCAGATCAACGGTTGTTTTCGAGTTGTTAAAATCATAGCGCGTTGAAATTTCTTTCGAAGCCGCATTAATAGAATTATCCAGTTTCTGGATGTCAATTTTACTTACTACATCAAATGATGGCATGGCAGTTTTTCTATTAGATTATAGAACAGGTTGACACTTTAAGTCTGAGTATCGATCAAAGGTAATAAAACGTGAGCCTTTCATGACAAAGCTGGTGGTAATTTCCTCTAAATCTGATTTTGATCACCAAATTTTGTGTATAAAACATTTACCTTTGGTACATGAAAAAAACAGGATTGCTCATTCTTCTATACTTGCTGGGGCCATTCCTTTCAGCCTTTGCACAAGCTCGCTTCGACAGAGTTGATTCAATCACTGTTAAAGTAAGTTCCACTGATTTGCTGAATCCATGGGCAGGTGGGATCAATTATCCCCTCATCTCAGAGATTGATATGGACGGCGATGGCATACATGACATGTTTGTGTTTGACGTGCATAACAATAGAGTGATTCCATATTTGAATGATGGATCAGCAGGTATTTCTGCCTGGCATTTTGCTCCTTCATTGGTTTCTAAATTTCCGCCCATCAATAAATGGGCAATGCTTTATGATTATAACTGTGACGGAAAGAAAGATCTCTTTACATTGTCTACTTCGCCACCTTCAGGTATTACTGTTTACAGGAATGATTATACAAGCGGTGGAGGACTTCAATGGACCTTGGTAAATTCTTTTCTGCAGGAAAAATTTGCAACAATCACAACCAATATTTTTGCCAGTGGAGTTTCTATTCCAACATTCGCAGATATAGATTCTGACGGCGACATGGATATTCTTGGTTATAATTCTGTCCCTGATGGAAGAATTGTTTTTCACCGAAATGTCTCAATGGATCAGTTTGGACACTGCGACTCTTTGAAATTTGAGTATGCAACCGGATGCTGGGGGAATTTTGCACTAAGGATAGGCAGCACGAATAGTGTAAGCTGTTTTCATTGTCCCTGCAGAGAGGCTTCTCCAACTTTCATACGTCAGTTCGAAGATCCTATAACTTATGATCCTACAGACGCTGCCAGAAGAGATGATACAATTTCAAGTGTGTTTGCACTGGACCTTGATGGAGATATTGATAAGGAAATTCTGATCGGGGATATTTCCTCTGAAACAACACTCATGATCCGAAATGGGGGTACACCCACAGCAGCTGAAATGGACTCGCAGGATACCGCTTTTCCGATAACAGATGTCAGTGCATTGTTCCAGGGTTTTCATTTTCATTCTTACATCGATGTCGATAATGATTCCAGGAAGGATTTGCTCATCATGGCCAATGAATTTGAAAATCGCAGGGGTATTTGGTGGTACAAAAATAATGGCACGAATTCAATTCCTGTCTTTTCCAAGCAGACGGAAGGATTTTTACAAAGCGAAATGATTGATGTTGGAGAGAATGCAACACCGGTTTTATTTGATTATGATTCCGATGGATTACTTGATCTGATCATAGGAGGAAGTGTCTATCAAAGTGCAGGAGGTGCTAATAAGAATAGTTTGTTTGTGTACAGAAATACAGGCACAGTTCAGATGCCAAGATTTGAATTTGCCACTGATGACTTGGCCGGGATCTCCTCCCTGGGATATTCATCTCCCTTATTCCCTGCATTTGGTGATCTTGACGGCGATGGTGATGCAGATCTCTTGTTAGGTCTTGAAGATGGTACTATGCAGTATTTCAATAATTCCGCAGGCGCCGGAAATCCGGTGAGTCTGCAATTAGCTCTCCCAAATTTTATGAGTATAGATGTAGGTAATTCCGCCTCGCCTCAATTGTTTGATCTGAACAAAGATGGGAAACTCGACATTATCGCCGGTGAAAAAAATGGCTTTATAAATTATTTTGAAAATGGTGGGACGGGTACCGTTGCATTTTTTCCTTCAGTCCCAACAAATGATACGCTAGGCTGTATAGTCCGTCAACAACCGGCATCAACAGATGGTTTTACTGTTCCATTTTTGTATGATAGCCTTGGAAAATCACGATTGCTCGTAAGTAATTTATCGGGAAACATATTTCAGTATACAAATATTAATTCCAATCTCGGTGGTTGCTTTACTTTGGCAGATTCTGTGTTTGACTTCCCCGAGTCATTTAGGATAAAAGCCAATTTGTCTGTTAGCGGAGGGGATCTGAATGGAGACGGACTGGTTGATCTCGTTGTTGGTCTCGCATCCGGTGGCGTAAATATATTCATGCAGAGAGATCCTTTTTTATCGGTGCATAAGGCCAATGCAAAGCAACCGGGATTCGACTTCTATCCAAATCCTGCTTCAAACAAAGTTCGGATTGTCCTGCACGAGTTTAATCCGGCTGAATTTTTAGAGCTTAACCTGAACGACTGTCTCGGGCAATTGGTCTATTCGCAAAGACTGGAATCAGCAGCCGTTGATGTATCCTTAACCGGAATGGCAAATGGAATTTATTTTGTGAGCATAAAGAGTTCTGCCGGAATCCTCACGAAAAAGATCATGGTCAACACCCAACTGAAATAGTTATTTCTTTAGTATCAGTTCTGCTATTCCTGCGGCTTGAGTTCTTAGCTCCGGCACGGCGGTGGTTTCCCAAAGTGTACCTCTTAATAAAGAGCCGAGGGCAAATAATTTTCCTGTTGTGTTGCCGTTTGCATCCATGATGCGGCCATGTTCATCAGCTTTTATTCCGAGTGACATGTCATCGATTTGTACAAGGCCATCATTGAGCATTTCTTTAAAAAGCCTTGATCTGAATTTCGAAGGATCTGCTTCCGGACCTGTGCAGTTGATGACCCTCAGGACTTCAAAAACTTTTATTGACTGATCTTTTCTGGTCTTAAATGTAATTTCAACAGTAGTATTATTTATGACCGCATTGCTAATTCTTCCGGCAAGTATTTCCAGGCTACCCTCACCGATCATTGTCTGAATCCTTGCATAGACATCAGCAGGCAAACGATGCCGTGCTACTCCCCATAGATGTCGTACATGTGTCATGAATCGTTTGCGATCATTGTGGTCTAATGCATGCCATACTTCCTGTGTCTTTGAGCGTAAAGCATCGACCACAGTTTCACCACTTTTGTTTTCTGATTTGACCTTGCGTATGTGCTTACGAAAGATCTTGAATAAGTCAAGGAGTTTATAAGGTGGTTTTATTTCATCCAGTATGTCTGTATAGGGTAAATGAGGCCGGAGCGGAAGAATATGAAATCCCTTCGGAGACACAGCAATAATCTTACCCTTGAAATTCTGCTCCCTTAGACCAAGTACTACATCTACCATCGTTAAGCCTGTTCCAATTATAAGAACAGGTTTGTCTTCTGACAAATTGTTTACACTTGCTCTAATCCATGGATTTTCAAAATAAAAGCCGGAGTTTGTTAAGGGGTGATCTTCCTTAAATGGCGATCTTGGCAAGTGGTTGCCTGTAGCAAGAACTACTTTGTCGGCCTCGAGAGTTTTTCCATCGGTACGTGTTATGAAGTAATTATTTTCTCCTGCCTTGATCGAACTTACCTCAGCCATTATCAACTCGCAATTGACATGATTCGGTAATGTCTGTAAGCATTGTTCCAGAATGCTTTCAAGGTAATCACCATAAAAATTCCTCGGCACATATAATTTGGAAATTTCTTCTAATGAGAGTGACGAATACTCAGTCAATGATTTTAGCCATATTACAAAATGATTTTTTGTTTCCGGAAATGCACTCATATTTCCTGCCGCAACATTGAGAAGATGTTCGCTAGAGTAGGTGGAGAAGGCTGTACCTCTTGCATGAGGTGTAACAGAATTGAAAAGAGTAATATTAACCGGTTTAGCCGACTGTTTTACAAGTTGAACCAAGGTCATTACACCGCAAAACCCTCCGCCTATAATTGCTACGGATAAACCGGATTTATTGTTCATAAAATTAAAAGGATGATATGATCATATAATTCAAACTGAAATTTCTTCGAAGTCACTGTTTTTCCTGCAAAAAAATCATCCTAAAAAAAATCAGAACAGAATAATTTTATTCTGTTCTGATTTATAAGATTTATTTGAAAGTGAATCAAGCACCTACTTGCGAACGAATGATATTCAATGCACCACCGGCTTTAAACCATTCAATCTGATTTTCATTGTAAGTATGATTAACTTTAAACTGATCAGTTTTTCCATCTGCATGATTAAGGACAATGGTTAACTGTTGTCCGGGTTTAAAATCTTTCAAACCTAGAATATCGATGCTGTCATCTTCCTGGATTTTATCAAAGTCTGCTTTATTAGCGAAGGTGAGAGCAAGCATCCCTTGTTTCTTTAGGTTTGTTTCATGAATTCTTGCGAATGACTTTACAAGCAAAGCTCTTACCCCAAGATGTCTTGGCTCCATTGCCGCATGTTCCCTTGATGAGCCTTCTCCGTAATTTTCATCACCGACAACAATACTTCCTAATCCGGCAGCTTTGTATGCACGTTGTACGGCAGGAACTGAATCGTATGTACCGGTCAGTTGATTTTTTACCGAGTCCGTCTTACCGTTGAATGCATTTTGAGCGCCGATCAACATATTGTTTGAGATATTGTCCAGGTGCCCACGGTATTTTAACCATGGTCCGGCCATAGAGATATGATCAGTTGTACACTTGCCTTTTGCCTTTATCAAAAGCTTGAGTCCTATTAGATCTGTACCTTCCCATGGACGGAATGGCTCGAGCAATTGAAGTCGGTCTGAATCGGGAGAAACTTTTACTGTGACTTTAGAACCGTCCCTCGCCGGTTCCTGATATCCGGCATCTTCAACAGCAAAACCTTTAGCCGGCATCTCGATACCCATAGGTTCCTTGAGTTTAAATGCTTTTCCGGTTGAATCTGTCAGCGTATCGGTCATCGGGTTGAAGCAAAGATCACCTGCGATTGCCATGGCAGTCACTACTTCCGGTGAAGCCACAAAAGCATGTGTATTAGGATTTCCATCATTCCTTTTTGCAAAATTTCTGTTGAAGGAAGTAATGATCGAGTTCTTTTTATTCGGATCATTTGTGTGCCTTGCCCATTGACCAATACATGGTCCGCAGGCATTGGCTAATACCACACCACCCATCTTCTCAAAAATTCCCAGGTATCCGTCGCGATCAACAGTATATCTTACTTGTTCAGATCCCGGAGTGATGGTAAATTCCGACTTAGCTTTTATTCCTGCATCGACCGCCTGCTTGGCAAGAGAAGCAGCCCTTGTTATATCTTCATAGGAGGAGTTTGTACATGATCCTATAAGTCCTACTTCCAGTTCACGAGGCCATCCGTTTTCTTTAACGGCAGCGGCAAATTTCGACAAGGGCCATGCAAGATCCGGAGTGAATGGTCCGTTTATATGCGGTTCAAGTTCGCTGAGGTTGATTTCTACTACCTCATCAAAATATTTTTCCGGATTTGCATAAACTTCATCATCTCCACGCAGGTGCCCGGCAACCTTATCGGCAGCATTTGCTATATCTGTTCTGTCTGTACCTTTGAGATATTCTGCCATCTTTTTATCATAGTTGAATATCGAAGTCGTTGCACCAATCTCGGCACCCATGTTACAAATTGTTCCTTTACCGGTACATGAAAGACTTTCTGCTCCCGGGCCGAAGTACTCAAGAATTTTGTCGGTACCTCCTTTAACCGTAAGCACACCGGCAACTTTCAGGATTACATCTTTTGCTGATGTCCATCCGCTTAATTTTCCTGTAAGTTTTACGCCGATCAACTTAGGAAACTTAAGCTCCCATGGCAGACCTGCCATAACATCACAGGCATCGGCACCACCAACACCAATAGCTATCATTCCCAATCCGCCGGCATTTACTGTGTGCGAATCAGTGCCGATCATCATTCCACCCGGGAAGGCATAATTTTCGAGAATTACCTGGTGAATAATTCCGGCTCCGGGTTTCCAAAAACCAATGCCGTATTTATTTGACACAGAAGCAAGGAAATCGAAAACTTCTTTGTTCTTGTCCATAGCAGTAGACAAATCTTCCTTGGCGCCCGACTTAGCCTGAATTAAATGGTCACAGTGAACGGTAGAAGGGACGGCTACATGAGGCCTGCCGGCTTGCATAAATTGCAAAAGCGCCATCTGAGCTGTCGCATCTTGCATCGCTACTCTGTCCGGATTAAAATCAACATATGAATTGCCTCGTTCGAAGGCCTTGGTCGGCAGGGCTTCGGTGAGATGGCTATAAAGAATTTTTTCTGTTAGTGTTAATGGTCGTCCAACCATCTTTCTTGCTGCCGCCACACGTTCTCCCATGCGGTCGTATACTGCTTTTATCATTTCTGCGTCAAAGGCCATAATGCTGTTTTTTAAGAAGCGCTAAGATACGGAATTTAGACGAAAAATTGAAGAAATACCGGTATATTTCTTCAGATTAAGAACAAATTTCAACTATACATTTGCCTCTTGAATATTTTTTTCTTGCCCTTTGTAAGAAAACCAAAGTATATAATCACCAATTCATTACAAGCGACTTATATTTAGTGAATAAAAGATCAGGCATGGCATCACAATACCAATTCAATAAACATCCGCAGAGATACAGATCATTTTGTTTTAATATTACTTTCCTCATTTTTCAACTCTTGTTTTTTATATCTGTTCTGTTTTTAATCTACTCCGGAAATCCCTTTGACGTATTCAGCTGATAGCTTTGAAAATTACCGGTTTGGCCAAAAGGATTTATTAAACTGTTCCGGTGCAGACATAATTTCTAATCTTTCACAACTGTATGAACGACTTATTTAGTCTTTCAATTTCCTTCCGCAAAGCTTGTTGGTATGTTTGTGAATGCTCGTGAATTTTCCGGTTACATATATCTTTTTGCCATTGCATTCAAAAAAGCGGATTGAACTGTTACTGCCTGCCACATCCTGTAAAATCTTACAAATGCAAGTTTAGCCGCTAATGCGTAGAGGCATTTTTATTAAATGCGAGTATACAAAGTAAATGACAGCATGAAGAATAAGGCAACAAAAAGTTATTTTGCTGAGGGTCATCAGCGAAGGATCTTTGGCTTTCCTGAGAAAACCTTATACCGGCTAGGGGTGTTCCTGTTTTACATCCTTTTGTTTTTTGCAGTGAGTATCATATCAACGAACATGTCAAAGCACGAGAATCAGACAAGTAGTTCGGGTTCTGAAAAATAAGCCGGGTATTTGCAATCTTTTGAAAGCCCCTTGAATGATCGGCATTGGGTCCTATGGTTTCTGACTCTTTCCGTGAACTCAGACATATCCACGAAAATCAAAGCTGATCTCTCAGTCCTTGAACCTTGTGAACTGATATTCAGCGCTTAAGCCTAAGTGCATGGCATACTTGATAGTTCTTGGCAAGTGATCTTCCCTTAGTTTGTAAAAATTTTGGCCTTTTTTCAAGGATTTAGAGGAATAAATATGTGAATTCCCTTTTCAGCTTAAATTGGATATTACCCTGCTTATTCTATCTTTGCACGCTTTAAAAAAAGTTTAAGATCAATCATTTTTATACCTAATCAATACAATACCCATGCAAAGCAAAGGTGCTATTAAGTTATTTGCCATTCTTCTTATTCTGGTATGCCTTTACCAGTTGTCTTTCACTTTCGTTACCCGCGGAGTTGAGAAAGATGCAAGAGAATATGCAAACGGAGATCCTGTCAAGGAAAGATTATACCTCGACTCAATCAATACACAACCTGTGTATCCGGTTCTTGGTCTTACATACAAAAAGTGTAAGGAGAATGAGCTGAATCTTGGCCTTGACCTCAAAGGTGGAATGAACGTGACGATGGAAGTTTCTCTTGTTGACATGATCCGTTCTATGGCTAATAATAGCAATGATCCTACCTTCAACAAGGCTCTTGAAAATGCAACCAAGGCTCAGTCTAACAGTCAGAAGGATTATGTCACTCTGTTCGTAGAGGAATTCACAAAAATAGATCCTAATGCCAAGCTTGCAGCCATATTTGCAACAAAAGAGTTACAGGACAGAATTAACTTTAATTCGACAAATAACGAAGTAAAAAACGTTATCCAGACAGAGGCAAATGCAGCTTTTGATCGTACCTACCAAATCTTAAAAACCCGTATCGACAAATTCGGGGTTACTCAGCCAAATGTTCAAAAGCTTGGTAACGGACGAATTCTCGTAGAGCTTCCCGGGATCAAAGAACCGGATCGCGTCCGTAAGCTTTTGCAGGGTACTGCCAAACTTGAGTTCTGGGAAACTTTTGACAACACCGAAATTTATCCTGTTTTGGAAGAGGCAAACAAGGTCCTCAAAGCTATTGGCACTCCAAGTCCGGATACCACAGCAACTGTTGCCGCATTGAATTCCGATGAGCTGACTCCAAGAAATGACTCATTAAAAGAGGTTGCGTCGGATTTAGATACTACTAAAAAGAGCGGACTCCTGGATCAGCTGGGAACAGCTGCGAATGACACATCTGCATCTGATACTTCTTCTGCTGCACAGTCCTTCGAACAATTTTCAAAAGATAATCCTCTCTTCGCCTTATTGCAGCCTTCAATAGAACAGAATGAACAAAACCAAAGCCAGCTCAGAAAAGGTCCGGTTATTGGTTCTGCATTTTCTAAAGACACAAGTCGTATTAACGAGATCCTTGCAATGGATCAGATCCGTGCGAAGTTCCCACGTGAGTTTAAAGGCTTGTGGTCTGTTAAACCTATCGATAAGGATGGTAAAGTTGTTCAGTTAATCGCTATCCGTATGCCGGTACGTGACCGACAAGCACCTCTGGATGGTTCTGCTATCGTTGATGCAAGAAAACAAAAAGGTCAATTTTCCGATAACTGGGAAATATCAATGGCGATGAATGCAGAAGGTGCCCGAATTTGGAAACGCCTCACTCATGACAACGTTAATAAATCAATTGCCGTTGTGCTTGATGATTATGTCTATTCATATCCAAATGTGATCCAGGAAATTGCCGGCGGAAACTCCAGCATCACCGGTCAGTTCACTCTCGAAGAGGCAGATGACCTGGCAAATATTCTTAAAGTAGGTAAACTTCCTGCTCCGGCCCGTATCGTAGAAGATACTGTAGTTGGACCAACACTTGGTCAGGAAGCTATCAATGCAGGATTCATGTCTTTCGTGATTGCCTTGTTGGTTGTATTGGTCTTTATGATCTCTTACTACAACAAAGCAGGTATAGTGGCGAACATTACCTTGTTTGTGAACATGTTTTTCATCATGGGTATCCTGGCATCCCTTGGCGCTGTTCTCACGCTTCCGGGTATTGCAGGTATAGTCCTTGTAATCGGTATCGCTGTCGATGCGAATATCCTGATCTTCGAACGTGTTCGTGAAGAATTATCAGCAGGTAAAGGTACACGTCTTGCGATCAGTGATGGATTCAAGCATGCATTTTCTTCGATCATCGACTCGAACTTAACCACATTGATCCTCGGTGTCATCCTTTATTCATTCGGTACGGGTCCTATTCAGGGATTTGCTACAACTCTTATCATAGGTATCCTGAGTTCATTGTTCTGTGCATTGTTCATCAGCCGTATCATCTTTGAATGGATGCTGGGTAAGAACTACGATATTACCTTCTGGAATAAATTTACCAAAGGTGCATTCACCAACACTAAGATCAATTTCGTAGGACGCAGAAAATCATTTTACATTATTTCTGCAATTGTTATTGTTGCCGGCATAGCCTCCTTTGCAACCAAAGGACTGAACTTCGGTGTAGACTTTAAAGGTGGTCGTACATACGTAGTTAGATTTGATAAGCCGATCACGACAGTAGAAGTTATTGATGCATTGAAAGGTCCTCTCACCAAGTCTCCTGAAGTAAAAACCTTTGGAACCTCTAATCAGGTGAAGATAACGACAAGCTATCTTATTGATGATGCCTCTCAGGATGCAGAAGATAAAGTGACGACTCAGCTCGAAGCTGGATTAAATTCTATTCAGGGCTACACACACGATGTACTCAGTTCACAGAAGGTTGGACCAAATATCGCCGACGATATCAAGACTTCTGCAGTATGGTCTATCCTTGCATCTTGTATTTTGATCTTCTTATTCATCCTCCTTCGTTTCAAACGTTGGCAGTTTGGACTTGGTGCCGTTGCCGCACTCGTGCATGACGTACTTGTTGTTCTTTCAGTGTTCAGTATCTTTAATGGTATTCTTCCTTTCTCACTTGAAATTGATACCCACTTTATTGCAGCGATCCTGACTGTAATGGGTTATTCCATGACAGATACTGTTGTTGTATTTGACAGGATCAGAGAGTTTGTTGGAATTCACCATCATTCAAAAGATCAGCCGGGAGTTATCAATGATGCGATCAATGCTACATTAAGTAGAACGATCAATACTTCTTTGTCACTGTTCTTTGTACTCTTCTCGATCTTCATCTTTGGAGGAGAGGTTATACGTGGATTTACCTTTGCATTGCTGATCGGAGTGCTTATCGGAACTTATTCATCTATATGCATTGCCAGTCCGATCGTAGTTGACTTTGCCAAAAAAGTAAAGGCTAAGGTTTAAGGATTCATAAATTATTCATCTTCAAAAGCCTGTTTGTACTCTACAATCAGGCTTTTTTGTTTTAGTGATTGAGGAAAGGTTTTGACTGGGGGAAAATAATTACCTTTGTAATATAAAATTACAGATCCAATGAACTTATTATTCATGAACCTCGGAGGAGGTGAAATTTTCTTAATCCTGATGGTAGTGCTTTTATTCTTTGGTTCAAAAAGAATTCCGGAATTGGCAAAAGGTCTTGGAAAGGGAATGCGTGAGTTTAAAGACGCAATGGGGGGTATCGAAAATGAAGTGCGTAAAGCAGCCAATGATACAAGCTCAGCCGTGAAAAATACACTGGAAGACCCTAAGAAGGAAGAATAGTTTTTTCCTTCTTCATCTCATCCGGAATTTATTGTTATTTATTTCTTAAAGCGGACCTTTTCAGGAAGAACTCGGAAACTTCATCACGTGACAGTGCATTAAAGGTCATGTTTTTTGTCAGAGCACCTTTTCTCGCCGTACATACGCCATAATACATGTCATGATATCCTTCTTTGCGATGAGCATCAGGATTGATTGAAAGCATCACATTTTTACTGATCGCATATTGAATATGCCTCCAATCTATATCCAGTCGGTATGGGTTAGCGTTAAGCTCCAGGATTACTCCATTTGCTGCACATGCATCGATCACTTTCTTATGGTCAATAGGATAGCCTTCACGAGCTAATAAAAGTCTTCCTGTCGGATGTCCTAATATGGTAGTGAAGGGATTTTCAATAGCCGTGATTAGTCTCTTAGTAGCTTTTTCTTTGTCCATGCGGAGGGATGAGTGAACAGAGGCTACAATAAAATCAAAAGTCTTAAGAATATCCGGAGGGTAATCCAAAGACCCGTCAATGAGAATATCGGATTCAATTCCTTTGAATATTTTAAATGGCGCCAAAGATGCATTGAGCTTTTCAATTTCCGCATGTTGCATTATTATCCGTTCAGGTTGCAGTCCATTAGCATAAAATGCACTTTTACTGTGATCACAAATACCCAGGTATTCATAGCCAAGTTCCTTACAATATTTTGCCATCACTTCAAGTGAATGTTCTCCATCACTGTAAGTGCTGTGATTATGAAGTATGCCTTTGAGATCTTTCAGCTCAAGAAGTACCGGCATAGCTCCTTTGGCTGCAAGCTCGAATTCAAATATTCCTTCTCTAAGCTCTGGTTCAATAAAAGGAAGTTTTAATGAAGTGTAAATTTCCTCTTCAGATTTAGCTGAACCTATGTCTGTCAAAGCATATTTCTCTTTCAAGATCTGCAGATGATCTTCGCCCGCAGTTGTTAGAAATAGCGTAGAGTAAAAATTATTGTCATCAGCCCTGTAAATATGTAAAGGTAATTTACCTGCGACCATTGATTCAATTCTATTTCCGGCAGACTTGACTGAACCATCATCGATCAAGGGGTGGTCCTCAAGGAATTTTAAAAATGACTTAAGGTCAGGTATTGAAAGCACAAATTCGAGTTCTTCCAGGATCTCACATCTTCTTCTCAAGGCTCCTGTGAATGAGATCTCACTTATCAGTCCGCTTTGCTTAAAGTCTTTCTCCAGCTGTTGAGCAATGATTTCTATGTTGGCATATAAAAATTTACCTTCATTGCTCCGGCTGTATTCAATCGACTTAATGATCAGATCCTGTGTCTTTGTTCCAAAACCCTTTAATTCAACAAGTCTGTTTTCATTGCAGGCATACAACAATTCTCCCGGTGATTCAAGTCCCAGCTCATTCCATAATACCTTCACCTTCTTGGGTCCGATACCTTTGATAGCGAGCATTTGAACAACACCCGGCGGTGTTTTTTCGAGTAGAATATCCAATTCCTCAAAAGAGGAGTGATCAAGATATTCCTTTATCTTCCCTTGAATTCCTTTTCCGATTCCATCAAGTCTTGCAATTTCTTCTTCCTGCATTTCTGAAAGAGGAGTGGTAAGCCTTTCAACTTTAAAGGCTGCATTTTGCAATGAGCGTGCTTTGAAGGGATTGTCATCATGTAATTCCAGCAATGCTGCTGCAAGCTTAAAGGCTCGTGCAATTTCTTTATTGGATATCGTTTCAGATTTAACGGTCATTGCAGGAATTTATGTGCAAAATTTTGCCGAGTATTAGATATGCATTAATACACTTCCAGCTCGAAAGGAATTCTAGCCTGGATGCCATTATTGCGTACTATATTTTTCAGTTGTTCATAGTACTTGTACTGATCTCCGAGCTCTTGCTTCGTGAAATAGGTGCCAACCTCTGCATTCAGGTCCTCCAATATCTTTTCAAAAAATTCTTTCTGCTCCGGTAACTGAACGATGCGGTATTTTTCCAGCTTTGCCATGCGGGCCGCAATCTCAATGGCATCATTTGTGCCTCCAAGAACATCAACCAATCCGAGCTTCAATGCTGTCTCTCCACTCCAGATCCTTCCTTGACCGATACTGTCCACAAACTCCTTTGTCACATTTCTTCCTTCTGCAACATGAGTGATAAAGGTTTCATAGATCTTTTCGATCTGCAATTGTATCAAGGATCTTTCTGCAGCTGTCAGTGCCCTCGACATTGTTCCGATATCTGCATACCTGCCTGTCTTCACGGTATCGAAGGTGATGCCGAGTTTATTGTTAAACATATTTTTGGCATTCAACAAGAGTCCGAATACTCCGATAGATCCTGTGAGTGTATTTGGTTGAGCAACGATACTGTCGGCAGCGCAAGCAATGTAATAGCCTCCGGAAGCTGCATAGTCACCCATGGATACTACGACAGGCTTTACTTTTTTGGTCAGAACGACTTCACGCCAAATAACATCAGATGCAATAGCGCTACCGCCGGGTGAATTTACTCTCAATACGATAGCCTTGATACTGCTGTCCTGCCTTGCCTTGCGAATGGTTTCGCCCATTTTATCCGAACCTATCTGATCATTGCTTCCTTTGCCACTTACAATATCACCGTAAGCATAGATCACTGCAATTTTTTGGTTCGAAAATTCTCTCTTGCCTTTCACATAAACTTTATTGTACCTGGACAAAGAAACCAGCTTCACTTTTTTGCCTGAAGTTTCCCCGCTTTTCTGATATAAGGCATCTTCAACTTCGTCGTAGTACGCAACGCTATCGATCAGGCCGGCCTCCATGGCTGCAGCGGCATCACGAGCTGTAAATTCATCTGCAGCATATTGTAATTCGCCAATTTCCAGGTTGCGGGAGGCAGATACGTTTTCAAGAAAAGTATTCCAGAATGAGTTGACGAGAGTTTTTACTTGCTCCTTATTTTCAGGGCTCATTTTGTCATTCACAAATGGTTCGATGGCACTCTTGTACTTGCCATGACGAATTACCTGTGGTTCGATTTCCAGCTTTTCAAGCGCTCCTTTGAAGAACATAAGTTCAGCACGGAATCCTTTGAAGTCAATGGATCCTTCCGGATGCAAAAATATTTTATCGGCTACCGAGGCAAGATAATAGGCGCCCTGACTAAGATCTTCACCATAGGCATAAATGAATTTCTCGCTTCGTTTAAATACTATCAATGCCTTTCGGATCTCTTCAATCGTCGCCATCCCCGCAGAGACGCCTGATAAATTTAAGAAGATCCCGCTTATCTTATCGTCCTCTCCGGCTTTCTCAATGTTTTTTAAAATATCATTTAGCCCGAGATTTTTATCACTGCTGAAGCTTGCAAAATTAAATTCTTCAAGAGGATTGTTAGAGGTTCTTTCTTCAATCGATTTGTCTAGTGTAATTTCAAGGATCGAGTTTTTTACGATCTCAACTTTAGTTTCTGTAGAAACTGAAGAGACCATGACAGAAACTATAAACAAACTGATCAGAAAAAAAACGAACAAGGATAAAATAAATCCGAGCATCGAAGCAAACATAAATTTAAAGAACTGTTTCATGGTAGATTTTTAAGGTGATTTATTTGCAAAGATAAAAGTCTGGATCGAATCTGTTTGTGCTATCCTTAGATTTCCTTAGGTTTGACAAAAATTCATCTATGAACCTCTACGTCTTATCGCTGGGAAGTAATTTGGGCGACCGGATTGCTAATTTGAGACAAGCAAAGGTTCGTTTAGCAAAGGAATTAGGTGAACCGACAGGTCAATCTTCTGTGTATGAAACTGCTGCATGGGGAAATGAAGATCAGGATCCTTTCTACAACCAAATTATTGAAGGCTCCACAACTTTGAATCCTCAGGAGCTGCTCTCTGTAATACTTAGTATTGAGAAGGAATTTGGACGAGAAAGGGTGCTTAAGTGGAGTCCCAGAACTATAGACATAGATATTCTATTCTTTGGAAAAGAAATTATCACTACCGAAGAACTTGTAATTCCGCATCCAATGTTTCATTTACGAAAATTCACTCTGGTGCCTCTCGTTGAACTTATGCCTGACCTGCAAGACCCCAGGTCGGGTAAGACAATGCAGGAATTGTTGAATGTTTTAAAAGATAATCTGGAGGTTAAAAAGATCAATGAATAAATCTCTCAGATATGATTATGTAGTTGTCGAAGGCAACATCGGTACAGGGAAGACTTCTCTGGCGACTAAAATAGCTGAAGAGTATAATACACGACTTATTCTTGAGCGTTTTGCAGATAACCCTTTTCTTCCCAGGTTTTATGAAAATCAACAGCGATATGCTTTTCCTTTAGAGCTTTCTTTTCTTGCAGACAGATACCAGCAATTAATGGATCAGCTATCAAACCAGGATCTTTTCAAAACACAAACCGTTTCTGACTATGTTCTCAGTAAGTCATTGATCTTTGCTGGAATTACCTTGAAGGAAGATGAGTTTATCTTATATCAAAGGCTTTTTCATATCATGAACCCACATCTTCCAAAACCCGATCTCTTAGTTTATCTCCATAAAAGTGTAGCAAAGCTTCAGGAGAATATCAGGAAAAGGGGGAGAGATTATGAACAGAAAATAGAAAACGAATACCTTGAAAATCTGGAAGGTGGATATTGGGACTATTTTAAGCAACAGCAAGGAACCAGGATCCTGGTGATTGATACTGATAATGTTGATTTTGTTTCAAATTCGCAACATTTTCTCGAAATTCTTGATCTGATCAATAAAGATTACCGACCCGGAATCCACCGTATTATTTTGGGAGATTCGTCAGAAAGTCAGTATTGATGCGGGTTTTACCTTGACTGGCATGCATATATGTTTATTTTTGCAACTAATATTGTTGATTCTCGTAAATCTGGCATTGAATAATAGTTGAATTTTAATGTCATGCATTATTTGAAATAGCCAAAAATAAAGCTGACAATAAGATTTGAGCCATATTAGCTTGTCCAATTTTAAAGAACCTTAAACGGTCTTCAACATGATTTTATCAAGAAAGTTAATCGTTTTTACTGTGCTTCTTGCGGGAGTATTAAATGCCCCTGCACAAGAAGTCACAACCTCCACGGAGACCACTCAAAGTGCGAAGGTGAGCCTGAAAAGTGGAAACATGCCTAAGGCAAATAAATTCAGAACCTGGGACGTTGCGCTGCATGGCGGACTACTAATTCCCAATACTGATCTGACTACGACAGATTTCAATGCTTCAAATCTTATCACTCAGATTGGTTATGGTTTGAGCGTCAGTAAATTCTTGACCCATTCTTTTGCCATTCAGGCATCTTTCCTTCGCGGAAAATTGAAAGGTGATGAAGAAGGTACAGGTAGCAATTCAAAATATAATTTCGAGACGGATCTAAATTATGTTGCCAGCGTTAGGGCCTATTTCCAGTTTGGAAATGTATCCTTCCTTAAGCGTAACCCGAATATTGCATTCTACGGTTATTTGGGAGTAGGTGCGATGCAATTTTCTCCATCAGTATTTCGCGATGACTCAACAGTTGCCCGAAATTACTATGTGCAAAACAACCTCATCGATAACTCTGTCGATTATAGAGAAACTACTGAGTTGGTGTATCCAATCGGAGTAGGACTTAAATACCGCATTGTGAAACCGCTTTCGCTTCATTTGGAATATGCACTACATCTGAGCAATACAGATAAGATCGACGGTTGGTACCGTCTCCTCTCTGAGAATGATAATTTTACTTACGTCAACTTAGGATTAACATACCACATTGGATTTAAGGACAAGCCTATTCAATGGGTAAATCCTATGCAGACAATCTATGCTGATCTTTATGATATGAAGGATAGGGTAGATATGCTCAGTGGTG
>Ga0116142_10001701_pt1 | contig 25813 bp, 22 predicted proteins | sample AD_UKC033_MetaG_FD_89785 | JGI IMG/M metagenome (GOLD analysis project Ga0116142, IMG submission 89785) | Active sludge microbial communities of municipal wastewater-treating anaerobic digesters from USA - AD_UKC033_MetaG | ecosystem: Engineered > Bioreactor > Anaerobic > Digestate | place: USA... | reverse complement strand
TATTGAAGTTGTACCACCATTCTATCCGTGTAATCTGAATGAGCTAAGAGCCTATATCGTGTCCAATGCAACATCACCTGGTTTTTACTTTTTGGTATTCGATGATAGTGGACCGAATGGAGGCCCTGGAGTATTGCTTGACTCACAGTTTGTTGGAAACGTAGCTCCTCCAGCGGGTGGGGCATGGTATAATGCAATTCTTCCAAACCAAATTCCAATTACTAGTGGAAGTGTTTACGTTGCTTGGATGATGGGAGGTGCTGACATATCAATTGGTCAGGATCAAACTGCACCATTCTCAAACAGAACTTATGAGATCTTAGGTTCAACATGGGCGATCTATAGATATCGTGAGATTGAAGATGTGATGATCAATGCTTATGTTGGTTCTGGAACGACAAGTGTTGAAGAGTTGGATGCCAATGGCGACATGAAGGTTTATCCTAACCCAAGTACTGTTGTAGCTTCTGTACAATATATGTTTACTAGAACTGCCGAAACAAAGCTTGAGGTTTTCGATTTACAAGGACGATTGATTCAACAGCATAATCTGGGTTCTATTTCTGCCGGTAAAGGATCTTACAACTTAAGTGTAGATCAATTAGAAAAAGGAATATATGTTGTTCGATTAAGTCACGGTAATGATGTTTACTCCGATAGACTCGTTGTAGTTAAATAATTAGAATAACTTAAATTAAAAAGCCCCGCTTGATGAGCGGGGCTTTTTTTTACTTCTTAAGTAAGTCTCTTATTTCTGTTAAGAGCTTTTCCTCTTTACTAGGCTCTGGTGGAGCGGCTGGTGCTTCTTCTTCTTTCTTTTTCATGTTGTTCATTGCTTTAATAACCATAAAAATAGCCAAAGCAATAATTACGAAGTCAAAAGTAGTTTGAAGGAATGTACCATAATTGATTGTTACAGCTTCAACACCTTCGCTTGCTTCTCGGAGTGTTGTCTTCAACTCGCTAAAATTAACTCCGCCAACTGCTAATCCGATAGGAGGCATAATGACATCGCTAACCAATGAGCTAACAATCTTACCGAATGCGCCACCAATAATGATACCAATGGCCATGTCCATTACATTGCCACGCATGGCAAAATCTTTAAATTCTTTGATAAATCCCATAGTGTTTTATTTTAAGGGTTAGTAGTTTAAAAATAATTAAAATTTATATGAAAATCCTAGTCCAAATACTTCTTTGAACTGAGTTCGTGGTGCGGCTCTATCTGGAACATCATCTCCATTATCATCAATGGCAACTAATGTGTTGTCGTCATAAATTAATGAAGTATTCAAGGTGGCATTGATGTACTGATTTACTTTAAAGCTTAATAGTACATCCCACAATACATCGATATTTTGCGGCTCTTCAATGTAATTACTAAACAACTCGAGCTTTGTTTTTAAGGCAACATTCTCAAGCAAATCTTTAGCATACTGAATGCGAATTAATCCACCAATCTCGGTACGTGTCTTTTCTCCCTTTTTTACAATATTGTTATTGCCATCATATTCAGCAGGGTCCACACCATAAGCGCCAACATCAGCTAAATCTTGATCATTAACAATGATCAATCTTAGATTGGCTGGAGCAATTAAGCAACTAAAGTTATCGTTCGGCTTGTAATCCAAACCAAGACCAAAATTTAGGTAAGCCGGAGCTAGAAAATTTGAAATTGCAATGCTATCATTCGGATAATTATAGCCTTTTGCAAACTGTGTTTTGAATCCAAGAATAGCTGCATAATACCAATCTTTAAAAGCTTTGTATCCAACTTTTGAAGAGAATGCAATCTTGTCATCACTTTTTCTCCAATCGGTACTTTTTTGGTAAATCTCACCAAAGGCAAGTTCCAAATCGTTTTCCCAAATCATTTTATTCTTCTTATAATGTGCACCTCCAATAAACAAGCTATTTAAAGCTACTGAGTTTTCACCTCCAGCGGCCCAATTAGAAAAAGAAGATTGAGAAAAATTTAGTCCGAAAACTCCGCTTTTTGTCCAGGCTTTAGTCGTGTCTTCTTGTGCACTTGAACTCCCAAAGGAGAGCAACAAGCAAGCGGATAGAATTAATGTAAGCAATCGTTTTGTCATATAATTAAAATTTAAGATTAGACCAATACAAAAGTGGCCCCATAATAGAGCATGATGTCAGATGTCTGTGAAAGGCAGCACAAAAATATATTTCTCAATTAAATATTTCAATTTCAAATAAACTATTCACAAACAATTCACCTGGATAAATAATTTGAAGTACAAATATTAATATTTGTAAATTCATTAAGTATTATAAAAACATGAAACTTGTTATTACAATTAAATCATAATTAAATGAAACAAAAACATTCATTAAACCCATCAGATAAAAAAAAGTTGTTCGCTATTATAAAGCAAAGATTTTCATTAAACAAACATCGACACAAAGGAATTGAGTGGGAAACGATTGAAGATCGATTAAATGCAAATGAGGCAAACCTATGGTCATTAAATCAAATGGAAGAGAGTGGAGGCGAACCAGACGTCATTGGCTACGATAAAGAAAATGACCAATATTTAATTGCGGATTGCTCTAAAGAATCACCAAGTAAAAGACGAAGTATATGTTATGACGATGTTGCGCTTAATGAACGTAAAGAGCATAAGCCAAAGGCTTCCGCTATGGGTATGTCGAAAAAAATGGGAACTTTATTAATGGATGATCAAACGTATATTTTACTTCAAAACATTGAATCGATTGACACCAAAACATCGAGTTGGCTTCAAACTCCTGAATCAATCCGATCAAAAGGAGGAGCAATTTTTGGCGACAATCGTTATGGCACTGTATTCATCTATCACAATGGCGCTCAATCGTATTATGCTGCTCGAGGATTCAGAACTATGTTAAAGATCTAGAAGAGAAATTACTATAGCAAAGATTTCATTTTGTTTCCCTTCACTATTGCAACCGCTTTTCCTTTCATGGTTCTGTTCATGAAGGGTGAATTCATCGATTTGCTTTTATTGCAATTTTGATCCATTACCCATTCTAATGAAGGAGAGAAGCAGGTAAGATTTGCCTCTGCATCAATATTTATTGTTGGGACATCCAATCGCAATATTTTTCTCGGATTGATGGCCATTGCTCTAATAATGGATTCTTGCTTTAAGTTATCCTCAGGAAGTGCTTCATTTACGAGTGAATAAGATGTTTGAAGATTTATCATTCCAAAAGATGCAAAATCAAATTCAGTTTGTTTGGCCTCTAGTTCGTGCGGATAATGACAGGAAGAAATAATATCGATAGAATTATTAAGAATAGCTTTGCAGAGATATGATGCGTCTTTTTTATTTCTGAGTGGAGGAGTTAATTTATAATTAGTATCGTACTCACTTAAGAATGAATCGTCTAATAACAAATGAGCTGATGATACTTCGCAGGTAACCGGAATATTTTTCCTTTTTGCAGCTTCAATTGCTTTGACTGATTCAGTAGATGACAATGGTCCTATATGCAAAGGAGTGTTTAAATACTCAGCTAAAGAGATATCTCTATTTACCGATAGAAGTTCTGATAAACTTGGACTTCCTTTAAATCCAAGGTAAGTAGTATTCAAACTTTCGTTAACCAAAGCTTTACCACTCAACCCTCTGTCTTCGGGATAACTCAAGAGTGGAAGATTAACATTAGACGCATATTGCATGGCTCTTTGCATTAAACCACTGTTCATTACGCTTCTCAAATCGTCACCAATGGCAGAAGCACCGCCCTGTTTCATATCAAACATTTCAGTAAGTTCTTCTCCTTTTCTATCGAGTGACAAAGCTCCACATACATGGACATCAACAAATGAACTTTGACTCTTTTTTAATATAAATTCTACTGCCGATCTTGATTGAATGGCAGGCTTGGTATTGCTGCTCACCAAAACACCTGTAAAACCACCATACATGGCAGCTTGGAGCGCATGCTCAATCGTTTCTTTTTGTTCGTAACCGGGTTCACCGAATGAAGATCTAAAGTCGAACCAACCGGGAGAAACATGCAAATCTTCTGCTTCAATCACCTGATACTCTTTGCTGATTTTTATTTCAGCAGCAATTTGCACGATAACACCACTTTCAATTAGAATATCTCGCTTCTTTAAATGATGAGTAGAAGCAGGATCAATTACTTTAGCGGACTTAATGAGCACTTTCATGATTTAAGAAATTTGATAGCGGCTATTTCCAAAGCTATAAAAATTAAACACAATACGATACACCATTTCCATAATAGTATGCCATCGCTGATTTGTGATATTTGCTTAGTTATGGATACTTGTGGTTTATAGTCCACAATATTCACCTGGCTCAATCCGACTCGTTTCAGTTTTTCTACAATCAGTTCATTTTCCAATGTAATTGGATCCGATTCTTCTTTATTATAATTCATAGAGAAACTGGAAATATTTTTGCCCTCAGCAACTACATTATAGTGACCGGCCATAGAAATTTGAGCGTGTAGAAACAATGATGTTTTACTTGCTGTTGATTTATGTCTGGGTATGAAATCAAACGATTGATCTTGACTTTGAATTCGATAAACCGCCTCACCACTGCTTAATTTAGAAGAGATATCAATGATATTATCAACCCCAATTTCGTAACTAGAGATTCCAATGTCTTGACTAAGCAAAGCCATACGAAACATAGCAGGTACAAAAATGGCATGTCGTATAAAATTATTCGACTCATCTATAGACTCACCATTCCATAAATAGAGTTGGCCAGCTTCACAGGCATAACTGCTCAACATCGGCAATCCGTTTTGGAGTTCGATAAGCGTTGTTCTATTGGATCGACTTCCTAAAGATTGAGTGAAATAGGATCGAACAAAAGGCAAATCAATGTTGGAACTTTCTTTCTCAAAAACACCTTCGAAAATTGGGTCTTTATAATTGATGCTTTTAACTTTCTCTTGATTAACCGAACGTGCATTTAACGGATCAATATTCCATGTGTTTAAGAAAGCATTATATGAATTTATATCAGCAGTTGAGTCTAATAGCAAACAAATCGATCCTCCATTTTTTAAAAACTTATTTAATTCAAGCGACAATCCCGAAGATATTTGTTGCAGTCTATTGAGCATAACAAAATCTGAGTTTTGAACAGCTGCATAATCAATCTGTCCTACAGCATAAGCATTAAATTGAATGTATTCTTGTGGGCTGAATAGTGCTCTTAAATATTGTTCGTCTTTTATGTTTTGATTGATTGAAGAAACGCTTAGGCGCTCTGCCATGAAAACACTCATATAATAGGTGTCATCAAAGGTGATTGGATTATCTACAATTTTAATATCAATTTGCTGCCAACCGCTTTGCTGAGGTGTAAGGGTAAGATTTGATTGAGCGGTAGATTGCGCCTTAATTGATAAACTTCCCACAATTTTTTGCACTCCATTCACACTCACTTTTATACTTACATCTTCTGCATCCTCATCACTGTAATTTCTGAGTTGTACAACAAATGATGCCGGTTTATTTAACTGTAAAATAGGCTCTTTGAAATAACAAGTGTCAATAGCTATATTGTTTACCAATGATGATTTGATTGGAACTATAGTGTATTGTATTGTTGAATCGATATCCAAATGCTCGAATTCAAAAATACTTTTTTGAGCATCACTTATAAAAAATGCCAATTTCTGATCAGTACTGCTATTCTGTAAGGCCGATTGTTGACGTTGATATACCTCTGAAAAAGATTTGCTGGCTGGAGATATTTTCAATTCATCCAACTTATCTAACATTTCTTCCTTGCTGAGTAATCTCTGTTGCCAGGCAAAAAAATCATTACTGAGTAAATGAAAGCGATCACCTTCTTTAAACCCTTCTACTATTTCTCTTGCTTTTACAATAGCGGTCATTAACATTGAGCCATCGGTACCGGATGATTCCATGGAAAATGAGTTGTCAATAAATATGCTGATCGTTCGCTGAGCAGCTATATCTAAAGCATTGCTCTTTTTAATATACGGTTGAGCAAAAGCCATTACCAGGAAAAAAACCGCCAGTAAACGACAAGCAAGAACAATCAGATGCTTCAATCGACTTTGATTCTTTGTTTCTTCTTGTATCTCCTTCAAAAACTTGACATTTGTAAACAAGACCTTACGGTGTCTTCTCAAATTGAAAAGATGTATAAACACCGGTACAGAGAGTAGGAGCAAAGCCGTTAGAAAAGAAGGATAAACAAAATTAATTCCCATTCAGGATCGTATTACGGTATAAGTCGTTGCGAAGATACAAATTCGCAACAGTTGGTTTATTAACATACCCATGTGAGTTTAATAATATTTCAACTGCGAACCCATTGTGGATGACAATTATATTTGTTTACAACGTTCCTTATTTGATATGAATTGTTTAACGCTTTACGAATTGTTTTATGTCCAGAAAAAAATCAACAGAGCAATCTCGGAAGGTATTTGTTATTGATACTTCCGCTATTTTATATGATCACAACGTAATTTTTAATTTTAAAGAGCATGATGTTGCAATACCCATCACGGTATTAGAAGAAATTGACCGCTTTAAAAAAGGTAATGATGTTATCAATTACGAAGCTCGAGAATTTATCCGATCAATAGACCGCCTTTCAAATTCCTTTAGCCTTACCGACTGGATTCCGTTGAATGGTCCCACCAAGGGAAAATTTAGAGTTTTAATGCATGATCAGGGAAAATTTAATGTGGACAAAATTTTTGGCGAAGCTAAGGCTGATCATAAAATATTAAATGCTGCTTTAACAGTCCAAGATGAATTGGGTGGAAGATCCGTTATTCTAGTTAGCAAAGACGTAAATCTCCGATTAAAAGCAAGAAGCTTGAACCTTCAATCTGAAGATTATTTAACCGGAAAGATCAGTGATATAGAAGGATTATATGAAGGCAAAACCTTGTTGGAAAATGTATCGAAATCTAAGATAGACGATTTATACAACAATGGATTTATCAATTGGAAGGAAATAACTAAGAAACAGCCACTTGCGAACCATTACTTCATTCTTCGCTCAAAAGATGAATCGGCATCCGCTTTAGCTTTTTTTAATCCAGAAACGGAACGCATTGAGCGCATTCATAAATCAAATGCTTATCATATTAAACCCAGAAATGCAGAGCAGGCTTTTGCCATGCATGCAGCCATGAACGAATCGAGTCGATTGGTTACTATACAAGGAGTGGCAGGTACCGGAAAAACACTGATTGCATTGGCATCGGCAATTGAGCAAAAACAAAAATACCGACAGATTTACTTGGCCAGACCCATAGTACCTCTAAGCAATAAAGACATAGGCTTTTTGCCTGGCGATATTAAGTCAAAGATCAACCCATATATGGAACCATTGTGGGATAATTTAAAATTTATTCAAAGCCAGTTTAAAGAGACTGAAAAGGAGTATCAAAAGATTACAGAGATGGTAGAACATGAAAAACTGCATATAACTCCTTTAGCCTATATTAGAGGAAGAAGTTTATCAAACATTTGTTTTATTATTGACGAAGCCCAAAACCTGACACCACACGAAGTCAAAACTATTATTACCAGAGCAGGTGAGGGGACTAAGATAATTTTTACGGGTGATATTTTTCAAATAGATACGCCTTATCTCGATTCGCACAGCAATGGCTTGAGCACTTTGATTGACAAAGTGAAAGGACAACCCATTTACTCACACATTACATTGGAAAAAGGAGAACGAAGTGAATTGGCAAATTTAGCATCACAATTATTATAAGTACTGATTCACTCCCATACCAAATAAAGCGTAATCGTATTTGATAGGGTCCGTAGGATCATAAGTTCTTAGCACAGAAGTAATTTCTTCTACTGCCTTCCAATCATCTTGTTTTCTAGTTAAAAGTCCTAATTTTCTAGCCACTCTTCCACTATGTAAATCAAGCGGTAAAAACAATTTAGATGCCGGAATTTCATTCCATATTCCAAAATCTACTCCCTTATTGTCTTTTCTCACCATCCAACGCAAAAACATATTAAAGCGCTTGCATGCCGAATTCTTGAATGGATCGGAAAAGTGTTTGTGCGCTCTATTTATTACTGCAGATTCAAACAGTTCTCTCCTAAACCTGTTTATGGCTGCTTTTATACATTCGTTTTCACTTTTATAAGAAAATATAAAGGAATTTTTAATTGAGCCTTGTACTGCTATGAGTCTTTTGAGTTGTAGCACAAAATATTCTAAATCACTATCATTAAAAGTTCTATGCACAAATCCTTTTATATATTTAAAGTCGGTCTTCTTATAATTAGATATGAAATCAAATGGTTGTCGATTCATTCTATTCATAAGCTCATTTAACTTATTCAGAATAATGATGCGTGAACCCCAAGCCAATAATGCAGAAAAAAATGCACTCAATTCTATATCGCTTTGATTCGAAAAACTATGAGGAATGGAAATAGGATCATTCTCTATGAATGAAATAGAATTGTATTCTTCGTACTTTCTTTCCAATAGATTTTTGAGAGAATCGTTTGAAATGTTATTAGGCATTAAGGGAGAAAGCGGCTTAGATAATAATACGCACTTAAGGAATGGTGTAGAAAAATATTCTCTCCTGTGTCAGGATACCATTGCTCATAAGCCTCATTGACTGGCAAAATAATACTGGTACCGGTGCGAACATAATTATTACTGCAATAATATTTTGGTGCTTTATAATCTGGTAATTGATCTTTTACAAATTTAGAAACTACTTTCCCAAGATATCGCTCATATCGTCTCTGTGCTTTACGAGTGGGTTTATCCAACTTTCTAAACGCATATTTAGCAGCCATCTTTTCCGGGAATTTCAGTTTTCCTAATAATTGATCAGCCTTTCTAAATGGACTCAGCACATTAAAATCATTTACTGTTTGTATAGATACCGGTGTTTCTGGAACCCAATCTTTTGGATTAATAATATTGAATGCTCGATTCATATTATTCCTTTCGAATTCGTATGCAAAAAATAAATTTCCCGGCTTTGGCGCTGCACTGCAATAAGTCTTGAATTGAACATCGAGTGGTATTTCAATCTTTTTCTGAAGTTGATTTAAATAGGCAGTTAACAAGAAAGCAATCGCTCCTCCTTGACTATGACCGGTGATAATAAAATTTCTGACACCAACTTTATTCAGAGCTTCCATATGCATCACAATATCATTTGCCATATGAGCCAAAGCCAGTAACCAACCTACATGAATAGCAGCTTCATTGTTCTTCGCTAAAGAATAGTCAAATCGCATGCTTTCTGAAATTTCTATTGAACCCGTTGCTGGTACCATTGCAGCATAGAAATTTGATAGCCAACTATTGGTACTTCGAGTTGTGGCACGCAATGAGATTACAGCCGTTGAGTCGGAACTAAACCATAAGTCCCATCGATTTTCTAATCCAACAAGAGGAGAGCGATAAATCAATTCGTAGTTTTTCTGAAAAGGAATTTTTCGGTTGGTGAATGGTGTGTCGATTTGCCGTTCAGCAATAGCCAACATATCCATGTATTCTTCTTTAATGAAACCTTCTCTAAAAGAATACTGTGCTTGAGCAGTAAAACAAAGATTCAAAAGGATCGCACAAATAAAAATAAAATGCTTTAACATTGCTCCAAGATAAATAGGAAAAAAGAATTACATCAATACAACTACTTTGATCAAGCGTTCGCTAACAATTCCTTTTATCCGAACAAAATAAATAGAAGGGGGGAGTTCATTCACATAAAGCGTATAGAGTGCCATACCCTCTTGTTTTTTATATTCTGAATGTTTTACAATTCTACCCGATTGATCAATTATATGTATATCATATTCGCCTGCTGCGGCTAGATTTGAAAAAAGCAGATTCATTTCGTTCTTAACCGGATTATTGACTAACTCAACAAAAGAAATATGCCGGTCCACTTTTTGGGCAATGGTTTTTAGCGTATGAACATGTCCGTCTTTATCAACTTCTTTTAATCGATAATATATGATACTATTAAACCCAGGGTTATGATCAATGAAATCATATTCTTTAAACTTGTTCGAATTTCCTGCTGCATTAACCCTACCAAATTCTTCAAAATTGTCTGCGTCAAAACTTCGTTCCAAAATAAAGTAATCAGCATTTTCTTCACTTGCTGTTGACCAATCCAATTGTATGCTTTTATTGTTTATTGGGGTAGCTTTAAATTCAAGCAACTCAACCGGCAAAACGACACATGGACATAAAGTAAGATTTTGTTGTAAATCTCTTATTATACTTCCAATAAGCTGTCCATTCCTATATTCATATACTCTCACTGCCATACAATAAACTCCTTGTGTCAAAGGCCATACGCATGATAATCCTGTAGTAGAATTCATTGTCATTAATGGACTTGAATTAATAGGTTGCACTGGAGTATAACCTGCTAAAAATGTAACGGGGTTGGTGGCGGTTCGCATTGGTGTTACCAATCGATACACCAATGAATCACCATCAGCATCTGTAGCACTCATATCAAAACAATAGGGGTTATTGATACATTGATAGGGGGCAGGTTTATTTAAAAACTTTGGAGAAGTATTGCCTGAAAAATTTAGGTTGTTTAAATAAGCATAGAAATATTGCCCAGCTGAACCGGGTGCAGAAATATTGGTGATAGCTGCATTTCTGCAGCATACAGAATAACTTAAACGCCAATCGGTACAATTTCCTGTTAGGGTAAAAGAAACTAAGTATATATACTCCCTTATTCCAAAAACAGAACCCCCATTGCATGTAGAAAGGCCAATGATACATATAGGTGGAATTTCAACACCGGCCGAGGAAGATAAAGTCATTGTGAAATTCTGATTCAATCCACATGAGGTTGAACTTGCATTCAGCGTTATACTATTTGGAACATTAATTCCTGAACAATCTCTATAAAAATATAATCGTGCTTGATAATTATTACCACCTAACCAAACGTAAGTTAAATCTGCAGCTACAGCATGAGAAGCATTGACATTTTGAAAAGGAGCCAATGAAAAAAGAATAATAATAAAAGACAGTATACATTTATTCATCCTATCCACAGATCATTTGATAATTCAAATCTATTTAATTTAAATCTAATTCACAACACTGATTTTCAAATTATTAATCTTTATTTTCCTTTAAACCCGATCGAATATGAAGATCACGCTGTGGGAAAGGAATTTCTACATTGTTTTGTCTAAATAAACGGACAATTTCAGCTCTGATATCTGCCAATGTTTGTTCTATTCTAAACAAATTCATACTCCAAAAGAAAAGATCGAAATCTAAGGAAGAGTCGCCAAAATTTCCCAGGCGAGCTATGGGTTTTCTATCCTTATTACAATGCTCATGATTAAGGGCTGCCTGTGCCATTAGCTGCATTACTAAATCAATATCAGAACCATAGGCAACTCCGACAGTAATTTTGAATCTTGTTTTCTCTTTATTATGACTCCAATTAATAACTTTATTATTAGTAATGATTGAGTTAGGAACAATCACGCTGATATCATCTCTATTCAACACTTTACTGGTTCGTATTCCAATTTCTTGTACTTGAACAACCATTCCTTCAATTTCAATAACATCATTCACTCTAATAGTACCTTCTATCAATAGTATGATACCACTTATAAAATCATTAAAAGTATTCTGCAATCCTAATCCAATTCCTACTAAAAGCGCAGCAGAACCGGCTAACAGTAAAGTAAGTTTGATGCCCACCATCTCGAGTATAAATACAATTGAAATTATCCATACAAAGTAGCGGCAGATTTGAAATATTGAATGCGATGAACCTTGATCCATTAAACCAAACTTTACTCTCTTTTTAAACGCCATTTTTATGGCGAGCAGAATAATTTTGGCAATTAAATAAACAACAAGCACCATTATAATGCTATGCATATTCAATTCAAACGAATTGTACTTGAATAGCTGAAGATCTAGAATTTCCTGTAAACTCATATTTTTAACATATTATTTCTGTTTGCAAATTAAACTAAAAAAAGAGTGAAATTCGTTTCTTCTTTATGCGGCTTGATTATACCGAATAGATACTTAATTTAGCCGTATCAAACAACCTAATCGTATGGCATTATCACTCCTAAAGATTTTTTTACCAAAGGATAGACTTTTCTTTCCATTGTTCGACAAAGCTGTAAGCAATTTGCAGGACGCGTCAGTTGTTTTGTATCGGTTAGTTATTCAAGAACCGGGAACTGATCGAAGCACATTAATTCGTGAGATAGAAGAATTAGAACACAAAGGAGATGAAATAACTCATGAAATATTTCAAGAGTTAGGAAAGAATTTTATTACTCCTTTTGATCGTGAAGATATTCATCGTTTGGTTACTAGTATTGATGATGTGCTTGATTACATTCATGGATCAGCAAAGAGAATTGAGATCTATAAAGTAATGGAGTTCTCTACAGAGATTATCAAACTAGCTGAACTGCTTAAAGTACAAACGGAGGAATTAAGAAGAGCGGTACATGAATTAAAAAACATGAACAAGATGCGTGATATTACCGACTCTCTTGTTCGGATAAACTCAATTGAAAACCATGCCGATGACCTATTTGATGCAGCGGTCGCTCGTTTGTTTGATGAAGAAAAAGATGCCATACAGCTGATAAAGACAAAAGAAATTTTAGCTGTTCTAGAAACTGCCACTGATAAATGCGAGGATGCCGCGAATGTCATAGAATCGATTATTTTAAAAATGAGCTAAGGCAGGCTTTATGGAATATTTCTTTATAACCGTAATAGTTTTAGCGCTCATCTTTGATTTTATCAATGGATTTCATGATGCTGCCAATTCAATTGCAACCATAGTTAGTACAAAAGTTCTAACCCCTTTTCAAGCAGTCATATGGGCGGCTTTTTTCAACTTTGTAGCGTATTGGATATTTGAATTAAAAGTGGCAGATACCGTAGCAAAAACTGTTAAAGCTGAACACATCACATTAGTTGTTGTATTCTCAGGATTGATTGCAGCCATTATTTGGAATTTACTTACCTGGTGGTGGGGAATACCCAGTTCTTCGAGCCATACACTAATTGGAGGATTTGCCGGTGCAGGAATTGCAAATGCTGGTGGGCTTGAAGCAATCCAAATGTCAAAGCTAATGCCTACCATTTACTTTATAGTTTTAGCACCAGTATTAGGTATGCTCATTTCAATAATTGTTAGTGTAATTACCTTAAATATTACTAGGCGTAGTAACCCTCACAAAGTGGATGGTATTTTCAGGAAATTACAGTTACTATCATCCGCAGCTTATAGCCTTGGGCATGGGGGAAATGATGCTCAAAAAGTAATGGGAATTATTGCTGCTGCTATGGTAGCTCAGGGCATGATAAACGATACACACGAATTACCTGTTTGGGTGCCTTTAGCTTGTTATACATGTATTGCCCTAGGTACTTTGTTTGGAGGTTGGCGTATTGTTAAAACCATGGGACAGAGGGTAACAAAACTTACTCCATTCGAAGGTTTTGGAGCAGAAACGGCAGGAGCAATCACATTATTTTTAACACAACATTTTAAAATTCCTGTTAGCACCACACACACCATTACAGGATCTATTATTGGAGTAGGATTAACAAAAAGAATATCTGCCGTGCGATGGGGTGTAACGCTTAAACTAATTTGGGCTTGGGTCTTAACCATTCCTGTTTCGGCTGCAATGGCAATGTTGATCTATCATATTTCTAAGAATATTTTTTAAGTAGATATATTCTTTTGTTATCGTTTTACAAAAAAGGTTGCATTTTTGCTTTGAATAATATAAGCCTTAAATTCCATGAATAAATTTTACTTTCCAAACATTTGTTTTGTTATTATATACTTTATTATGATTGGCAAATCAGATGCTCAACCCAATAGTTATTTTCAACACAATCCTCAATGGTTGATAAACAGTACATGTGCGGTTCCATTGCCATGTATTAAGAAGGACACATTTAATTATTATATTCAAGGAGATACTCTAATCAATTCTATTGCTTACAAAAAAATATTTCGCAAAGGAAAGTTTACCTATTTTTGGATGGCTCCGCCACCTGTTATGTGCTCAGGAACCACTTTTTATACAGATTCCATTGCATCATTTTTTCTACGTTCTCTTGGTAAAAAAATGTTTATTAAAACACCTCTAGATACAAATGAGTACTTGTTATATGATTTTGACTTGTCTCTTGGCGATACCTTACCCGTAACGTTTAATAATTTCAACTCAGATATTTACGTAACGCATGTCGATAGCATTTTTACCAATCATGGCTATTTAAAAAAATTTACTCTTGGAGGGAATAATACTGCCACTTATCTAATTGAAGGCATGGGTAGTAGCCAGGGCCTAATAGAACCCATTGGTGTTATCTTTGATTGTGGTTTTGTTTTAGAATGCTTTAGTTTGAACGACTCCGCTTGGTATCCGGCACCAGGAAATAGTTGTAATCTGATTTTGGGTATAGAATCGTCAGTTGAAGATAAGGATTTCCAAATTCATATAAGTCCTAATCCTGTTTCAGATTATTGTATCATTCAATCCAATAAATATTTGTCCAATGCAGAGATAAACGTGATAAATTCCATAGGAAAAATTGTACTAAGTGAAAATGGTTTATCTGGTAATGAATTGAAAATCCGATTGCCAAAAACTTTGTCAGGAATTTACTTCGTTCAAATCATGATGAACAATACGGCTATACATTCATCTAAAATCATCGTTATAAATCGGGGAGAGGAGTAATAAAAAGCAGGGTTTATAGCCCTGCTTAAAAGTAGTGATTCCGACAGGACTCGAACCTGTAACCGACAGCTTAGAAGGCTGTTGCTCTATCCAGTTGAGCTACGGAACCTGATAAATTGGTGCGCAAAAATATAATTTTTTTAATTATTGTCCTTCTTCAGCAAATACTGCTGTTCCACTTGCGGTTACCATTAGCATGCCTCCGTTACTCCCCACTGTTTCGTAGTCTAAATCTACACCTACAATTGCATTGGCACCCATATTAGCGGCATTCTCTTTCATTTCTTTCAACGCAGTATCTTTTGCTTCTCTCAACACTTGCTCGTAAGCACCACTGCGTCCGCCAACAATATCTCGAATGGAAGCGAAAAAATCTTTAAAGATATTTGCCCCAATAATCGTTTCACCTGTAACTATTCCGTGATACCGAACGATACGTTTACCTTCTATACTATTGGTTGTTGTAACAATCATTTTTTTGATTTTTAAATGGGCTGCAAAGGTAATTAAAGCTTACTTTTTATGAAATAAAAGCAGCTATTATCTTTTGGTGGCTCGTATAGCATATACCATCGGTAGCTTGTTTTCAAATCCTTCTATTCTATATTTTCTGTTTGAGATTTCTACGCATTTACTAAAACAATCATAAGGGGAGTAGTCGTATTCGTCAAATCGCTCTATAGTTAGCCCGGCTTTGATCAAACTATTAAGAATCTCGCTGATGGCATGATTCCATCCAATTGTTTTTCTCTTTTCTGAGGATTTAGAATCTGCGTAAGAACCGGACTCTTCTTCTTCAATGGGCCCCGAATTAAAATATCGAAATTTGAAACTACTAAAGTTCTCATCAAACATCCAAATCAAGGGATGAAAATCGGCCATTACAAATAAGCCTCCTGGCTTCAAATGTTCTGAAATTATATTCGCCCATTGATCTAAATCGGGCAACCAACCTATAGTGCCATAACTTGTAAATACAATATCAAATGAATTCAGTTTTTCTTCTTTTAGTGAATAGATGTCTTTGCAAATAAAGCTGGAGGGAATTTTACTCATTTCAGATAATACGTGAGCCTTTTCAATAGCTTTCTCAGAAAAATCAACCCCTGTGCAAGTAGCACCTCGTTTAGCAAGTGCCAAAGTATCCATTCCAAAATGACATTGTAAATGGAGTAAACTCTTTTCATTGATATTTCCCAATAAGCTCAACTCGGGTTCATTCAATGGATCTATTCCTTCTAAAAATCCTCGAACATTATAAAAATCTGAATCGAAATGTTTTTGAACAACTTGATTCCAAGCTAATTTATTAATCTTAAGGTAGTCACTCATTTTTGTAAGTTAATTCAACAAAATAGAGATATAAATATCAAAAAAAAAAAGAGCCGCTTTTAGCGACTCTTTATCATAGAATTAACTTTCTTCTTTTTTCTTTTTTGATTTCGAGGGTTTAGCTCCTGTGATCTTTAAATTATTTTTCTCCTTATCAAATGTAATATCGATTGAATCTCCTTCACCAAATTCAGATTTAATAATTTCCTCTGCTAATGGATCTTCAATGTATTTTTGAATGGCACGTTTTAAAGGTCGGGCTCCAAAGTTGGAGTCATAGCCTTTGTCCACTAAAAAGTCTTTAGCTTCATCATTCAATTTTATTTTCAGACCCAACTCTTTAGTTCTACTATAAAGATGCTCCAATTCAAGATCGATGATTTTGTGTATATCTTCTTTCGTTAAGGAGTTGAATATGATAACATCATCAATACGGTTTAAGAATTCAGGGGCGAATGCTTTCTTCAAGGCATTTTCAATAACACCACGAGCATGCTCATCGGATTGAGTTTCTTTTGCATTGGTGCTAAACCCAACGCCTGCGCCAAAATCCTTTAATTGTCTAGAACCAATATTTGAGGTCATGATGATGATGGTATTTTTAAAATCAATTTTTCTTCCTAAAGAATCGGTTAATTGACCATCATCTAACATTTGTAACAATAAATTGAATACATCGGGGTGAGCTTTTTCAATTTCATCCAATAATATTACTGAGTAGGGCTTACGTCTTACTTTCTCAGTCAGTTGTCCGCCTTCTTCATACCCAACGTATCCGGGAGGCGCACCAATCAATCTTGATACAGCAAACTTTTCCATGTATTCACTCATATCAATTCGAATAAGTGAATCTTCATTATCAAATAAATATCGAGCAAGAACTTTGGCTAGTTCTGTTTTTCCAACCCCTGTAGGACCTAAGAAAATGAAAGAACCAATGGGTTTTCTAGGATCTTTTAACCCAACTCTATTTCGTTGTATCGCTCGAACAACTTTTTTAACTGCTTCATCTTGTCCAATAACTTTACCGGTCAATTCATCAGCCATTTTTACAAGGCGAGTTGTTTCTGTTTGAGCTATTTTAAATACGGGAATACCGCTCATCATTGCAACTACTTTAGCAACATCATCTTGTTCAACAGAGTAGTGCTGGTTTTTTGTATCGTCTTCCCATTTATTTTTTTCTGTGTCCAATTGCCTCTGCAATTGCTTCTCAGTATCTCGTAAACGAGCAGCTTCTTCGTACTTCTGATTACGGACATTCTTATTCTTTTCTTCTTTTATGTCCTGGATTTTTTCTTCAATATCCTCAATTTCTTTTGGCACGTGAATATTAGAGATATGAACTCTCGAACCGGCTTCGTCTAAAGCATCTATAGCTTTATCCGGCAAATGTCTGTCGGTAATATATCTTGCGGTTAGCTCAACACAAGCTTTAATAGCATCATCTGTATAGCGCACGTGATGGTGATCTTCATACTTCGCTTTTATGTTATTTAATATTTCTACCGTTTCTTCCGGAGAAGTAGGGTCGACCAAAACTTTTTGGAAACGTCTATCCAATGCACCATCTTTTTCTATGTATTGACGATATTCGTCTAAGGTAGTAGCACCTATACATTGTATTTCACCTCTAGCCAAGGCCGGTTTAAACATATTGGATGCATCTAATGACCCTGAGGCTCCACCGGCACCAATTATGGTGTGTATCTCATCAATAAATAATATAACATCTGGAGATCGCTCCAATTCATTCATTACCGCTTTCATTCGCTCTTCAAACTGTCCACGGTATTTTGTACCGGCAACCAAAGAAGCTAAATCCAGAGTAACGATTCTTTTGTTGAACAATATTCTACTAACTTTTCGCTGAACAATTCTCAATGCAAGTCCTTCAGCTATGGCACTTTTACCAACACCAGGTTCACCAATCAATATGGGATTGTTTTTCTTTCTACGGCTTAGAATTTGAGAAACTCTCTCAATTTCCTTTTCACGACCAACTATTGGATCCAATTTTCCTTCTTCGGCCGCCCGTGTTAAATCTCTACCAAAGTTGTCCAAAACCGGAGTCTTTGATTTTGGGTCTCCAGCTTTACTTCTTCCTGAAGAATAACTCGATCCTTCATCTCCCTTTGAATAATCATCGTCATCGGCAGGGTTCAATGGCGATTCAGATTTGAAATTACTCAGCATATTCTCAAATTGTTCTTTTAAATCGTTATATGTTATACCGTAGTGGTTTAAGGTTTGAGTCGCAATGTTATCTTCATCCTTTAATATAGCCAACAAAAGGTGCTCAGCTTCAATGATCTCGCTTTTAAGCGTTTTAGCTTCCAAATAGGTAATCTTCAATGCTCTTTCCGCTTGTTTGGTTAATGGAAGTTGTGTTAGATTTTGAGAAGCAGAACCGTTGCTTTTAACCGCATTTTCAATACTTTTTCTCAATTCCACCAAATTGATATTAATTGCCTTAAGGTATTTTATTGCAGCACTTTCTCCTTCGCGGATTAAACCCAATAATAAATGCTCTGTGCCCAGATAATCATGTCCTAAACGAAGGGCTTCCTCGCGACTATAAGCGATAACATCTTTAACTCTTGGTGAAAATTTAGCTTCCATATTATTCTGTATCCTTTTTCTATTTATATTATAACGAAAGAGTCTTGTAAAAAGTTCTGTTTACTAAATGACCGCCTTCCTGACAAACTTAGCCATTAATCTACATAATGATATTAACAAACATTGCATTTATTAACAACATAATTAACCTCTAAATATGTGCCACTTAATAGTTACCTTTGCGTGTTGTTGAATAAAAACGAATTATGACATTTTTTTGATGAATCTGTCATTCAACAGCTTAAATAAATAGAAACGAACTGACAAGTTTTCACAAGTTAAAATATGGAATCAAAGGTTATTAAGATCAATATTGAGGAAGAAATGAAAAGTGCCTACATAGATTACTCTATGTCGGTTATTGTATCGCGTGCTTTACCTGATGTACGTGATGGACTAAAACCTGTTCATCGCAGGGTGCTTTTCGGGATGCAGGAATTAGGTGTTTTGTCAAACAGAGCACATAAAAAATCAGCTCGTATAGTAGGTGAGGTTTTGGGTAAATATCATCCACACGGTGATGCTTCTGTTTATGATACAATGGTCCGTATGGCCCAAGATTGGTCACTCCGATATCCATTGGTTGATGGGCAAGGTAACTTCGGATCCATTGATGGAGACAGTCCTGCGGCTATGCGTTATACCGAAGCTCGACTAAAGAAGATAGCCGAAGAAATGTTGGCTGATATTGATAAAGACACTGTAGATTTCAGAAACAACTTTGATGATACACTTCAAGAACCAACTGTATTACCTGCGCGAATTCCTCAGCTGTTAATCAACGGTACAAGTGGTATTGCGGTTGGAATGGCAACCAATATGGCCCCTCATAACTTAACTGAAGTTATCGATGCCATCACAGCATATATCGGCAACAAAGAAATTACGGTTGATGAGTTATGCCAAATAGTAAAAGCACCTGATTTTCCTACGGGTGGAATCATCTATGGATATTCGGGAGTAAAAGATGCATTGCTGACCGGTAGAGGTAGAGTAGTAATGCGTGCTAAAGCGAATATTGAAACCAATAAAGATGGACGTGAAAGAATAATTGTAACTGAAATACCTTACCAGGTTAATAAAGCAGACATGATTCGTAAAACTGCTGATTTGATTAACGAAAAGAAACTGGAAGGCATTAGCGATATAAGAGACGAATCGGATAGAGACGGACTACGTATTGTTTATGATATAAAAAGAGACGCAATGGGAAGCATTGTGCTCAATAGTCTTTTTAAACATACCGCATTACAAAGCTCTTTTGGAGTAAACAATATTGCCTTGGTGAAAGGACGTCCAATGACGCTTAACTTGAGAGACTTAATCGTTCATTATGTAGATCATCGTCATGAAGTATTGGTAAGAAAAACCAATTACGAACTTAATGAAGCAGAGAAAAGAGCTCATATCTTAGAGGGTCTCCTGATTGCTCTGGATCATTTAGATGCAGTGATCGCCTTAATCAGAGCATCACAAACACCAGAAGAAGCAAGAGAAGGATTGATCAGCAATTTTAGTCTTTCCGAATTACAAGCAAAAGCTATTCTTGAAATGCGATTGCAAAGGCTGACCGGCTTGGAAAGAGACAAAATAAAGGATGAGTACAATGAGATTCAAAAGATGATTGAATATTATCGAGATGTATTAGGAGATGAGAATCTTCGATTCGATATTATTCGAGATGAAATGGCTGAAATCAAAGACAAGTATGGTGATCAAAGAAGAACAGAGATCGTGTACAATGCGGATGATATTTCAATGGAAGATTTAATCGCAGATGAATCGGTTGTAATCACTATATCTCATTTGGGATACATAAAACGAACCCCTTTAAATGAATACCGAACACAAAGTAGAGGTGGCAAAGGCGCACGTGGTTCTGCCACTCGTGAAGAGGATTTTGTAGAGTATATGTTTGTAGCAAGCAATCATAACTATATGTTATTGTTTACCGAGCAAGGTAAATGTTTCTGGCTCAGAGTTTTTGAAATACCGGAAGGAACAAAAACTTCAAAGGGAAGAGCCATACAAAATCTGATACAGATTCCAGCAGAAGACAAGGTTAAAGCATTTATTAATGTAACCACCTTAGAAGACGAAGACTATATAAATAACAACTATATCGTGCTATGTACCCGTAAAGGTACCATAAAGAAAACTACTCTTGAAGCATTTTCAAGAGTGAGACAATCTGGTATAATAGCGATCAATGTAAGAGAAGGAGATGAATTACTTGAGGCACGTTTGACAAATGGCAGCAATGAAATTTTGTTGGCTGCACGAAATGGAAGAGCCATCCGATTTAATGAAGAAACCGTTCGTGCCATGGGTAGAACCGCTTCGGGAGTTCGTGGAATCAACATAACTGAAAAAGATGAAGTGGTTGGAATGGTTTGCATTGAAGATAAAAGTCAAAGTATACTAGTCGTATCAGAGAATGGTTATGGAAAGCGTAGTGACCTGGAAGATTACAGAGTAACCAATCGTGGTGGGAAAGGTGTTAAAACCCTTAATATAACCAACAAAACAGGCGACCTGATTGCAATTAAAGTAGTAAGCGAAAAGGATGATTTAATGATTATTAATAAATCCGGTATAACCATACGAATGAGTGTGGCTGATTTAAGAGTGATGGGGAGAGCAACACAAGGAGTTCGACTCATAACCTTGAAAGATGATGATCAAATAGCTTCTGTTGCTAAAGTAGAAGAAGAAGATATGGAAATGGATGTCGAGACGAGTTCGGAAGAAAATGTGAATTTATCATTAAATGAAAACGATGAACACAACAGCGGCACGGAAGATGATGTTAATGAGTCGGAATCAGAATCATAATTTCTGAATAAATAAATAATATAAACTAATAACAAAATGACTATTAAACGATTAGCTGTAATTATTTCAGTATTTACTTTAATCTTTTCTTTTGATGCTTTCAGTCAAAAAGCAAAACTACAAACTGCCAAAAATTATTTTGATTACGATGAGCTTGATAAAGCGAAAGAATCTATTGATGAATGTATAGCCCACGAACAAACAATGAATTTAGCTAAGACCTGGTATTATCGCGGCTTGATTTATCACAATATGTATATCAACGAAAAGTTTAGAAATTTAGATAAAAATGCGCTTTTCGTAGCTATGGAATCTTACAATAAAGCCATGGAATTGGATTCGAAAGAAGATTATAAAGTAGATATACTTAGGAACAAGCAAGTTATTGCCAATCAGTTTTTTGATCAAGGTGTTAAGCATTTCAACGAAAATAATTATGCAGATGCACTAGTGTCATTTGAATCCGTTTTAAAATTGGCACCTGCTGATACTCAGGCTGTGCTGAATTGTGCATATTCTGCCGATAAATCTGAAAATATTGAAAAAGCAAAAGGCTATTATGGAACATTGATCAAAATGAACTATGATGATCCAAAAATATATTTGTTTTTGGCCCGCATTCAAAAAAGCACGGGTGCAGAGCAAGATGCCATCAAAACCATACAAGAAGGCAGAAACAGATATCCGAACAGCAATGAATTGCTTATAGAAGAGTTGAATAACTATCTATCTGCAGGAGACAATGAAAAAGCAGAGAAAGCGCTAACTCAAGCCATACAAGCTGATCAAAGCAATGCACAATTGTATTTTGCCCAAGGAACGATATTAGATAAACTAAATAAGAAGACAGAAGCATCAGCAGCTTATAAGAAAGCTATCGAGTTGAAATCGGATTATTTTGATGCGTATTATAATTTAGGAGCAATGTATTTTAATGAAGCCGCTGAAATGGCTAATGAAGCTAATAAAATTCCACCGAGAGAATTTGATAAATACAAAGCTGCGGAGGCAAAGTTTAAAGCTAAGTTTAATGAAGCAGCTCCATACTTAGAAAAAGCTCTTGAACTCAATCCGGGGGATGACAGTACGATCCAATCCTTGAAGCAATTATATGCTCGAACGGGAGAGACTGAGAAGTACAATAAATTGAAATAACATTCTTTTTTAATAAGAGCCGGAGAAGTAACTCCGGTTTTCTTTAGCAATGTATATTTAACATAATATAAATTATAGGAATATATGAGTTTAATTTTGCGATTAAAAAGATACATTTGCACCTCAATAAATAGATAGAACAGAAATGGATAATTCAAGCATAATTTGTCCACAATGTCAATCGCCTTATGGTTACCAAGGTCAAAACGAGATTTATATGTGCCCGGAATGTGGAAACGAATGGAATCAGATTTTAGAAAATGAAATAGCAACTCATACAACGGATGAATTGATTGTCAAAGATGTAAATGGTGTTTTATTGCAAAACGGAGATTCAGTTATATTAATCAAAGACCTTCCGGTTAAGGGCGCTCCCAAAAATCTAAAATCCGGAACCAAGGTTAAAAACATACGATTGGTTGATGGCGATCATAATATTGATTGCAAAATACCGGGATTTGGATCAATGGCATTAAAATCAGAGTTTGTAAAGAAAACAGATTAAAACTTGTTTTTGAATAAATATTCGAAGCGGAAAGTAATGCCGGGTATCTTACTTCACAATGCCCCTACAACGCGTTCCCGTAAAAACCTTCATGGTTCATTACTTTCCCGTTAGCTTCGAACTTTTATGAAATCAACCTACTGCTTGGTTGATGGATTTTGAAAAGCATATACCTTGTTAAACAAGAGTATAATGAAGTTTCTCTTCCTTTTGTACGTTTTTCAGATACAAATGTACAGCCTATTTTCACTATTTATGGTGGTCATTAATGCCAAATATGCGGGTCAAAAGTGCCATTTATTAAAATTTACTTAAATTTGATTCAAGATTAATAAACCTCTCCATGAAACACATTAGTATTTTAATTCCTAATGGCTCTTTATTAGCCGCTCCGCTAATGGGTGCTTACAAGATTTTTTTAGAAGTGAATCGTTTTTACCTAAATCAAGGCAAACATATTCCATTCAAAGTTGAGTTTATTGGCAGTAGAAAGCATATGAAACAATACGATGGTGCGATTGAGTTTCATTGCCATAATTTAATTAAAGACATTGCAAGCACAGATCTAATTGTAGTCCCTTTTACGGAAGATGACCTTGACGTGTGCATTTCTCAAAATCAAGCAACCATTGATTTTATTCGGGATCAATATAAAAGAAACATGGCTCAAATTGCAGCAGCCGGTAGCGGAATATACTTCCTAGCTGCTGCAGGATTGCTGGATGGTAAACCCATTAGTTTCAAATGGCTTGGTGCCGATCAATTGCATAATGCATATCCGGAAATAATATTTAACGAAGGCTTGGACTTTTGTGACTATGATGGAATAACCACTTGCGGCTCAACTTATCAATTCATAGCTATGATCTTAAATATAATCGAACGCTTTTGCGGAAGAGACACTGCTTTATGGATTGCAAAGATTTATGATCTTGATATGAGCAGAACTGACTCTTTGAATGCGGCCATATTTGATGGAATGAAAGATCATAACGACATAGAGATCATTAATGCTCAGAATTATATTGAATTCAACTTTTATAAAGACTTGAGCGTTGAAGAATTAGCAGACTACTGCAACTTTAGTAGACGTAATTTTATTAGACGTTTTAAAAAAGCTACCAAAACAACTCCTCATGACTATCTGCAACGAGTAAAAGTAGAAGCAGCCAAAAAGCTATTTGAACGTTACCATTCACATGTCGATCAGGTTATGAATTTGGTTGGCTATTCGGATCCAAAAGCATTCAGAAACATTTTTAAAAAAATCTCCGGTGTAACACCTATAGATTATAGGAAAAGATATACTCCTTTATAATTTTTTGGTTCAAACTTTTCGATTTAGTATCTTCGTTAGTGTAAACACTCAAATACATTGATGGGGAAATGAAGAATAGTGTGTACATAATATTGTTCTGTATGTTTTTCACTTACAATCTATTTGCACAAGGATCATGGAGCAGCACCACTCCTCTACCCTTTGCCCGAACAGAATTTGCTGCCTCAACTTACAATAACAAAGTTTATATTTTTGGTGGAACGGATACTTCAATGAATGCACTATCAAGTGTTCATTCTTATGATCCTTCTAATGCGTCTTGGTCTTTTATCTCAAACATGCCAACCCCAAGAGAGGAATTAGCCGTTGTAAATTTGTTCAACATATTTTATGTCATTGGCGGTGGATTTGATCCCATTCCTCTATCTAAGATGGAAGCATTTCATCCGGTGAATTTAAATTGGTTTCCGATGCCAAACTTACCGAACGGAAGACGGGAACACATGGCTGAAATAGTGGATGGAAAAATTTTTGTTTTTGGAGGCATTGGAACCGTTAATGCTGGCATTAAAAATGAAGCCTATGATATCAGTACAAATGGATGGACAACTAAAAGTAATTTACCATCCGAAAGAAAGTATGCAGCGATTGGTACTATAAACAATAAGATTTATATTGCTGGAGGAGATGGTCCTGGAGGTCCTACCAATGAAGTTTTAGAGTACGACTTCAGCTCGGATTCATACAGCATTAAAACGCCTATGCCTGCCAGCATAAGACGTGCCGGGTTTTGTGTGATGCAAAATAAACTTTTTGTCATAGGAGGAAACGATGGCAATCAAACTCTGTCATCTGTGCATGTTTACGACCCTTCTACCAATTCTTGGAGCAACTCCCCTGCTCTACCCAATCCGAGAGAGAATTTAAGTGCAGTTACTCTCAATAATAAAATTTATGCAATGGGTGGATATGATGCTAATGATGTAATGTTGGATTGGGTTGAAGTATTCGATCCTCTTACTTCTTCAGTTGAAATAAAACAATCATCTTTTAATACTTGGTACAATGACGGTTCGCTATTCTATTCATCAAATTATTCTCACGCTTTGGATCAAATACAACTGTTTGATATAATGGGTAAACTAAAATATACTTATTTGATTTCTGAGTATACTTTTGGACATCAGCAATCCTTTACTATTCCATCAGTTCCATCCGGAATTTATACGTGCGTTTTTAAATACAATAATCAAACCTTAGGAATAAACAAATTGATCATCATCAATCCCTAAAGTTTAAATTCCACGTC
>Ga0116142_10001698_pt1 | contig 25846 bp, 18 predicted proteins | sample AD_UKC033_MetaG_FD_89785 | JGI IMG/M metagenome (GOLD analysis project Ga0116142, IMG submission 89785) | Active sludge microbial communities of municipal wastewater-treating anaerobic digesters from USA - AD_UKC033_MetaG | ecosystem: Engineered > Bioreactor > Anaerobic > Digestate | place: USA... | reverse complement strand
GTATTTTACCGGTAGATGTTTTAATAAAGTCTGCGCCAGCATACATCGCTATATCAGATGCCCGGCGTACTTTATCAAACGTACCCAGTTCACCGGTTTCTAAAATTACTTTTAATCTTGCATCGCCACAGGCTTCTTTAATAGCTGCTATTTCATCAAATACAAAATTGTATTCACCGGCATGAAATTTTCCGCGGCTGATGACCATATCTACCTCATCAGCCCCTTCATTCACGGCGTATTTTGTATCTCTTATTTTAATGTCCCTTGGTGCCTGACCGCTTGGAAAGGCGGTGGCCACAGATGCTACTTTTATTCCGGAATCACCTAAGGCTTTCTTTGCCACTTTTACCATGGAAGGATAAACACATATCGCTGCAACTGCCGGAATATCAGCTACTGCATCATGCGGGTGCATGGCCTTGTAGCAAAGCTGTTTCACTTTACCATCAGTATCTTTTCCTTCCAGGGTGGTAAGGTCAATCATATTCAGTACCAGCTTCAACCCGTTCATCTTGGCTTCATTCTTAATACTGCGTTTGGTAAAACGGGAAGCCCTTTCTTCCACACCCACCTGGTCTATCCGGGGGGAAAGGCCAAAATCAGGTAATACAATTCTTTCCTTTGTTACAGGCATATTTCTGTTTTCTTGGTCTTCAAAAGTAAAACTATTTATGGGGATTAATAATGTGGAAAGAATAAGTGTAACTCACTGAAAGGTAATTATAACTTTTGCGTCAAAGGTCCGTTTACAGCCGCTCATCCCAATGCCGGTGATTGAACAAGTTTTTTAAGTAAAATCGTTTTTCGATAACTTTCATTAAAATCAAACAACTGTATGAGAAAACTGAAGAGACTAGCCGGGGCAGGATTGTTCCTACTGCTCGCCTGCGCATCTTTTTCCCAGCCTACATTTCCGGAAAATGGAGTGGCCGATCCCAGACATGGACACTATGCCTTTACTAATGCCACCATTGTAAAGGATGCCACTACCACACTTACCAATGCCACCCTCGTCATTAAGGATGGTAAGATCATTGCTGTCGGAACAGGCTTAAAAGCCCCGGCAGGTGCAGTAGAAGTGGATTGCAAGGGCAAATACATTTATCCCTCTTTTATCGACCTGTATGCTGATTATGGTATTGCCCAGCCACAAAGACAGGGCGGCCAATTTAATTTCAACCAGCAACCGCAATTAGAAACTGCGGTGAAAGGAGCTTATGGCTGGAACCAGGCTATTAAGAGTGATGCGGATGCGTACAGGGTGTTTGCCGTGGATGATGCGAAAGCAAAGCCTCTTCGTGAAGCAGGTTTTGGAACGGTACTTTCCCATATCAGGGATGGTATTGCCAGGGGAACAGGGGCTGTGGTAACATTGGCCAATGAGAAAGAGAATTTTGTGATCGTAAAGGAAAATGCTTCTGCTCATTATTCTTTTAATAAGGGCACTTCTACTCAAAGCTATCCGGGTTCTATGATGGGTATGATTGCACTATTGCGTCAGACTTACCTTGATGCACAATGGTACAAGACCCAACCACCTGCTGAAGGTCTTAATCTCAGTTTGAAAGCATGGAACGAAAACCAGGGATTGCCCCAGGTTTTTGAGGCAAATGATAAATGGAATAACCTGCGGGCAGACAGAATTGGCGATGAGTTTGGTGTACAATACATCATCAAGGCCGGGCAAAACGAGTATCAACGCATAAAGGAAATGAAGGCGACCAATGCCACTTTCATTTTGCCACTTAATTATCCCCAGGCACAGGATGTGGAAGATCCCAATGATGCCAGGTTTGTTTCACTGGGTAACATGAAACATTGGGAACTGGCGCCAGCTAATGCAGCATCTTTTGAGAAAGCAGGAATTCCGTTTTGTTTAACTACTGCTGACCTGCGCAGTGTAAGCCAGTTCTGGACAAACCTTCGCAAAGCAATGGAGTATGGGTTAAGTGAAAATAAAGTAATGGAGGCTTTGACAAAAACACCTGCTACTATCATGGGTATCTATGATAAAGTAGGTAGTCTTGATGCGGGAAAACTCGGTAATTTCTTAATTACCAATGGTCCTCTTTTTAGCGAAAAAACGATTATTCTGCAAAACTGGGTGCAAGGAATCAAATACACAGTAAAAGAAGATGCTTCCAGTGTCGCCGGCACTTATACATTGGCTGTTACTACTCCTTCCGGAAAGGAGATCTATACTCTGGATGTGAAAAATGCGGGTAGTGTGACTATGTATGCGAAAGATACCCTGAATTCCAGATTCAGTTTTGATGGTAAGCAGGTAAAGATCAGTTATGCTCCCATGTTGCGTCGTCAAAGGCCTGCGATGAATCCCGGGCAAATGCCTGATACGACACGCAGACCCGGTGGTGGTTTTCCCGGAAGAGGCGGAGCATCAGCGGATCAAACACTACCTGTAACTGCTACCAGATTAAGTGGTATCAGCAGCGGCACAGAATGGAGCGGTACAGGTACAGATTCTTTGGGCAATCCTTTAACATGGACAGCCAGCCTTGTAAAAGCGGCTGAAATAAAACCAGATAGTATAAAGAAAAAAGACATTCCCGTTGTTGGTAAAATAACATATCCACTAGAGCCATTTGGATGGGACGAAAGCCAGCAACCCAGGCAGGAAAATATTCTTATTAAAAATGCAACTGTATGGACGAATGAAAGTGAAGGAGTATTGGAAAATGCAGATGTATTAATTAAAAACGGAAAAATTTCGGCAGTAGGCAAAAACCTTACGGATGCCACAGCAAGGGTGATAGATGGCACCGGGAAGCATGTGACTGCCGGTATTATTGATGAACACTCACACATTGCTGCTGCATCTATTAATGAAGGCGGGCAGTCAGTTACTTCTGAAGTGAGGATCTCAGATAATTTAAATCCTGATGATGTAAATATCTATCGCCAGTTGAGCGGCGGAGTTACCAGTTCCCATATTTTGCATGGTTCTGCCAATGTAATCGGCGGACAAACCCAGCTTATCAAGCTTCGCTGGGGTGCTAATGATGATGAGCTTAAGTTTAAAGGCTGGCCGGGCCAGATAAAATTTGCGTTGGGAGAAAATGTAAAGCGTTCCAATTTTAATGTTCCCGGGGGTAATAACCGTTATCCTGATACAAGAATGGGAGTGGAGCAGGTGCTGATCGATGCATTCACCAGGGCTAAGGATTACCAGAAAGCATGGAAGGAGTATAATATAGCTAAAGAAAAATTGATCAGGGAGAAAAAATCAACCGCTTCGCTGGTGATGCCACGCCGTGATCTTGAACTGGATGCGCTGGTTGAAATTTTAGAGAAAAAGCGTTTCATTACCTGCCACTCTTATGTGCAAAGCGAGATCAATGGTGCAATGAAAGTAGCAGAGCAAATGGGTTACACGGTTAATACATTTACCCATATTCTTGAAGGATATAAAGTGGCTGATAAAATGAAAAAGCATGGCTCTTTTGCTTCTACTTTCTCTGACTGGTGGGCATATAAAATGGAGGTAGAAGATGCTATCCCTTATAATGCAGCGATTATGCAGAAAGTCGGATTAACTGTTGCAATTAACAGCGATGATGCAGAGATGGCCAGGCGGCTGAACCAGGAGGCAGCCAAGATTGTAAAATATGGTGGCGTAACAGAGGAAGAAGCGCTGAAAATGGTTACACTTAACCCCGCTAAAATGCTGCATGTGGATGACAAAGTGGGAAGCCTGAAAGCAGGTAAGGATGGAGATGTGGTATTATGGAGTGATCATCCGCTTAGTATTTATGCAAAATCATTATATACGATCGTTGATGGTACTATCTATTTTGACAGGCAGAAAGATGAACAGTTGCAGAAGCAGGTAGATGCAGAAAGGCTTCGCCTGGTGAGAAAGATGAACGGGGAAAAAAGAAGTGGTGCACCAACTATTCCGGCACAACCCAGCTACCAGATCATGCATACCTGCCATGATCATGGGCATAGCCATGGTTTACTGGTGATTGATGCAGATGATATTACTAACGAATAAAACAAACAGCAATGCGAAAAATATTTTTAGCCATAGTAGCCCTCTTCACCATAGCAGCAAATGCACAGGAAACCGTGCTGCCTGCAAAGGAGCAAAAAGGTCTGATGTTTATAAAGAATGCAACTATTCATGTGGGTAATGGAAAAGTGATAGAAAATGGAATAATAAAAATCAAGGATGGAAAGATCGAGGAGGTGGGAACCAATATCGCTATTCCTGCAGATGATGTAAAAGTGTTTGATGTAAAAGGTAAGCATGTATATCCCGGTTTGATCTTGTCAACAAGTAATCTTGGTTTGTCAGAAATTAACTCTGTCAGAGCTACCCAGGATGTAAGAGAGATCGGGGATATGAATGCGAGTGTCAGGGCTATTGTAGCGTATAACTCGGATTCGAAAGTAATTAATACACTTCGTTCAAATGGAGTGCTGCTGGCCAATATAGTGCCGCAGGGAAGCTTTGTGGCAGGTTCTTCTTCTGTTGTTCAGCTTGACGCATGGAACTGGGAGGATGCAGCTTATAAAACCGATGCAGGAATGCATGTTTATATGCCATCATTGCTGGCCCGCCCGGGTGGTGGCCGGTTCGGTGGGGGTGGCGGAGGAGCCGGTCCACAGGCGCCGGCATCTGATCCTGTAAAAGAAGGACTGGGGAAGATTGAGGGATTGAAATCTTTTTTCAAAGAAGCTAAAGCCTATCATGCTGCGCCTGCACATGAGGAAACAAACCTCAAGTTTGAAGCAGTTAAGGGATTGTTCAACAAAAGTCAAAAGCTGTATGTCCACGGAAATACAGTAAAACAAATACTGGTCGCACTGGATTTTGTAAAAGAGTTTGGATTTGATGTAGTGATCGTTGGAGGCAGTGAAAGCTACCAGGTAGCTGATCTGCTGAAACAGAACAATGTTTCAGTTATTTTGCAGCAGCCACATAGCTTGCCTACTGCTTCGGATGATGATGTGGACCAGCCGTATAAAACTGCAGCTGCCCTGCAAAAAGCCGGTGTATTATTTGCTATTTCAGATGATGATGCGCAAACAAGGGGTCGTAATCTGCCTTTCAATGCAGGTACTGCCGCAGCATACGGTTTAACAAAAGAAGAAGCCCTGGCTGCTATTTCACTGAATGCGGCAAAGATTATGGGGGTGGCAGATAAAGCAGGAAGTATAGAAGTTGGCAAGGATGCTAATATAGTAGTGAGTGAGGGTGATTTGCTGGATATGCGTACCAGCAATGTAACAGATGCTTTTATACAGGGAAGAAAAATTGATCTGACAGATAAACACAAACTGCTAAATGAAAGATTTGAGCAGAAATATGAATTGAAAACTAAAAAAGGGTTTTAAAAGCTCTTTTATATAGAAGCAACCGGATGAGCTGATTTGTTCATCAGGTTTTTTAATGATTATGATGTTCGTTATTATCATCTAATTCGATATGCTCTCCGCAATGAGGGCAACGGTGCGTTTTCTTTATTTTGTTTTTTCTGAATTCTTCCTGGAAACCTGCAGCCAGAATACCCGCAGGTATGGCAAAGAAGGCAATACCGGTAAGCATAATCACACTGGCCATTGCTTTACCAAGGTTGGTAAGCGGATACATATCTCCGTAGCCTGTGGTGGTAAGCGTTACTACCGCCCACCAGATCGTATGAGGTATACTTTTAAACTCGCTTGTTTCTTCGGTAGGATACATATGTTCTGCAAAATAGATGATACAGGCGGAGATAATAATAAGAAACAGTGCCAGTATAAAGCTAAGCATCAGTTCATTTTTTCTGCGTTTAAATACATTGGCAATCATATGTACTGATTCTGTGTAGGCTGTAAGCCTGAACAGTCTGATTACCCGCAGCAGCCTTAATATCCTTAGTTCCCGCAAATCGAATCTTATGCCAATGAAATATGCCAGGATAGATGGGAGAATGGCAAACAGGTCAATCAACGCTCCGGGTGATAGGATATACTTTACCCGCCCCCAAAAGCTGTGTTTATATTTTTCTTCATGGTTGCTGCTCCATACCCGAAGGATGTATTCAATAGAAAAGATGATTACCGATACAAGATCGAAATAGTAGAAAAATTCGGAGTATTTATTATGTATTTCTTTAACCGTTTCAAGGATAACAGCCAGGACGTTAAGGATTATCAGCACAATGATAAAAACATTGATGATCTTGTCCCAGCGTTTATCGCCTACTATTTCGGGGTGCAGCAGTCCATGCACTTTCTTTTTTGTACCCTTGTACATTTTACCTGCAGGTTTTGGTCTTTCTAAAGATAAAATAAATCCCCCTTGCTTTAACGGCAAGGGGGATTTATTATCTGAACTTCAAGATATTTTATGAATCTTTCCCGTGGCAGTGCTTGTATTTCTTACCGCTTCCGCAGGGGCAGGGGTCATTACGGCCAATTTTTGGGCCAACGGTTACAGGTACCAGTTTATCTTTTTCATTGGCTGCATAATCATCGCCAACTGCATCTACTTCGTCTTTATTCGCTTTCATCTTACTCATGTCAGTTTTTTGCTGACGGCCCTCTTTCAAAGGAGCATCTTCCTGCTGAATGGGTATGGATGAGTGACTCAGGAATGAAACAATATCTTTATTGACATCGGCATTCATGTTCCTGAATTGATTATATGCTTCCATCTTATAAATAACCAACGGGTCTTTCTGTTCCAGGTAAGCCGTCTGCACACTTTGTTTCAGATCATCCATTGCCCGCAGGTGTTCCTTCCATGCATCATCAATCACCGCAAGAGTTATTGTTTTTTCAAGAGAGTTTGCTAATTCTGCACCATTTGTGCTAAGTGTTTTATCAAGATTGGTAAGAACATTCAATCCCTTTCTTCCATCAGTAAAAGGTACCACCACATTTTCTATATGGCTGCCCTGTGTCAATCTTATATTTTTGAAAACAGGAATGGCCTGCTTCTGAATATCTGCTTTATGCTGGTTATATCTTTCAGTGGCCTCATTATAGAGGTGATCTGACAGTTTATTAAGATCAGCTTTTTTAAATTCTTCTTCAGAAATGGTGGTATCCAGTCCAAAATTGACGATACAGGCCATTTTAAATCCTTCATAATCTTCTTGCTCCCTGAATGAACTTACCAGGCCTTCTGCAAGGGCAGAGAAGGAAGTGTCAATATCCAATGCAAGTCGTTCGCCAAATAAAGCATGATTACGTCTTTTATAAACAGCATTACGCTGCATGTTCATTACGTCATCATACTCCAGCAAACGTTTACGTATACCAAAGTTGTTTTCCTCCACCTTTTTTTGTGCCCGCTGTATACTGTTGCTGATCATGCTGTGCTGTATCACATCACCTTCTTTGTATCCGAGTTTGTCCATCAGCGAAGCAATACGTTCACTGCCGAACATTCGCATCAGATCATCTTCCAGTGATACATAGAATTGTGATGAGCCCGGATCACCCTGGCGACCAGCCCGGCCACGCAATTGCCTGTCTACACGACGGCTTTCGTGTCTTTCGGTACCAATAATAGCTAAGCCACCTGCTTCTTTTACACCGGGACCGAGTTTGATATCTGTACCACGACCGGCCATATTGGTTGCAATAGTAACGGCGCCTGCCAATCCTGCTTCCGCCACCACCTGTGCTTCCCTGGCATGTTGTTTTGCATTCAATACATTATGCGGGATCTTTTTTTGTTGCAGCATCCTGCTCAATAACTCACTTACTTCTACAGAAGTAGTACCTACAAGACAAGGACGGCCTGCATTGCGAAGGTTTTCAATCTCATCAATGACGGCTTTATATTTTTCTCTTTTCGTTTTATAAACGAGATCTTGTTTATCATCCCTGACCATTTTCAGGTTGGTGGGCACATTTACCACATCCAGTTTATAAATGCTCCATAATTCAGCAGCTTCTGTTTCCGCAGTACCCGTCATACCCGCCAGTTTGTGGTACATACGGAAATAATTCTGTAAGGTAATAGTAGCATAGGTTTGTGTAGCCGCTTCAATCTTCACATTTTCCTTGGCTTCTAATGCCTGGTGTAATCCATCGCTATAGCGACGGCCTTCCATGATACGGCCTGTCTGTTCGTCTACAATCTTAATGGCCCCATCAATTATTACATATTCCACATCTTTGGCAAACAATGTGTATGCTTTCAGTAATTGTTGAACTGTGTGGATACGATCAGCTTTTTGTGCATATTCGTTCAGAATAATTTCTTTCTGCTGTAGTTTTTCATCAGCTGTTGCAGCATTTTTTTCTACTTCAGCAAGTTTAACTCCAATGTCTGGTAAAACAAAGAATTCCGGGTCTTCACCGGTTTTGGTGATCATAGCAAGACCTTTATCTGTAAGCTCTACCGAGTTATTTTTTTCGTCTATATGAAAAAGCAGGTCTTCATCAACAATGTGCATATTACGCATCTGGTCCTGCAGGTAATAGTTCTCTGCTTTCTGCATTTTTACCCGTATCCCCGGTTCACTCAGGAACTTAATAACCGGACCATATTTTGGCAAGCCACGATGTGCTCTGAACAGGTAGAGGCCACCACTTTTGGGATCATCATCACCTTCAGCGATGCGCTTCTTTGCTTCATTAAGACAGTTACGGATAATTCTTTCCTGCTCCTGGACCAGTTGCTGGATCCTTGGTTTGTGAATATGAAATTGCTGGTCTTCTCCTTTAGGAACAGGGCCGGAAATAATTAGAGGAGTTCTTGCATCATCAATCAAAACAGAATCAACTTCATCCACCATCGCATAGTGGTGTTTACGTTGTACCATTTCTTCCGGTGTATGTACCATGTTGTCACGCAGATAATCAAAACCAAATTCATTATTGGTGCCATAGGTAATATCTGCGAGATATGCTTTTCTTCTTTCTTCACTGTTTGGCTGGTGTTTGTCTATACAGTCGACAACTAATCCGAGCCATTCGAAAATTGTTCCGTTCCATTCCTGGTCACGACGGGCCAGGTAATCGTTCACTGTTACAATATGAACACCTTCGCCGGGTAATGCATTCAGGTAGGCGGGAAGTGTAGATACAAGGGTTTTACCTTCACCGGTTGCCATTTCTGAGATCTTTCCCTGGTGTAATACAATACCACCAATCAATTGAACATCATAATGCACCATGTTCCAGGTAACTTGTCCGCCGGCAGCTGTCCAGGTATTCTTAAAAATTGATTTATCACCATCGATAGAAATATAGTCCTTCTTTACACTTAAATCTCTGTCTAATTGTGTGGCAGTGGAAATGATCTCGGTATTTTCTTTGAAGCGGCGGGCTGTCTCCTTAATGACTGCAAAAGCTTCCGGAAGAATTTGCTCCAGTGCTTCTTCTATTTTCTTGTCCCGGTCTTTTTTCAGTTTATCCACTTCCTGGTAGATGGTGTCTTTGCCAAGCAGATCGTTAAAAGGCAATTCCTCTGCAGCTGTATTCTTTTGAGCAATTTCAGCGTCAATTTCTGTCAGGTGTTCTTTGATGCGCTGACGAAACTCCTGTGTTTTATTGCGAAGCTGATCATTGCTCAACGATTGGTAAGCAGCAAAAAAGTCGTTGATCTTTGCAACATATGGCTCAATCTTTTTAACGTCTTTTTCCGACTTACTGCCACCAAAAATTTTTGAAATAAAACCAAGCATAAAATAAGTGTTGTTGGGTATTCCCTGGTTGTAATAATTAATGGAATTTAGAATGTCAAATAAGGTGCTACAACTTGCTTTAAGCCAATTTGACAGAACATCCCCCTTTTACAGGGGCAGCAAAGATAATGTAATTGGTCCAGCGGCCATAAGGTCTGAATGCTAAGCTGTTCAAAAAATTTTATGAAGAAAAAACACTCTTTACTTCTTTGTGTACAGGTTTTTACATTGTTTCTGTGTGCTCAAGCGCAAGATCATGTAATAACCTGGGATGCAGATACACTGCAATGTATTTTCCCCGATAAGCCCCGGAAAGAGGGGGTAAAGCCTGGTTCGAAATACGAGAATGGTCATATTCGGTTGCTGGCGCATTTTGAGAACGATTCAATACGGGTAATTGAGGCCGGGGACATAAAAGGATATTCCCGGAAAAAGCATGGTAAATCCTTGTTATGTGATGGTGTTTTTGAGTCTGTCGAGGTGACTGAGCAGGAACAACGATATATTTATTCCGGCCGCAATGATGGTAAAAGATGGTATTTCCTTAACAGGATTTTCTCGGGCAAATATGTATCACTATATGTAATGTATATAAGCAGAACATCGGGACCACCTTCTCCTTTCTACTTTGTAAGAAAAATGGATCATGAGAAGATAAAACCTGTATTATTAAGGAACTGGAAACAGGTTTTTGATTACCTGTATGATCCTGTAATCAGCACAGACTTCAAAGCTGAAAATTATAAGGGGAAGCAAAAAAATTATTTGCATATTGTGAAAGAATATAACCGTCTTAAAGAGAGGGTGTCAAAAAACCAATAAAGGTTTAAAAGTGCTTACTTAATTTGCAGGGATGTTCAATCTATCACACTGCTATAACCGGAAGAGCTTTCTTATAGCCATGTTAGTTTTGGTTCTCATGAGCTGTGGAAGGACGGATAAACCCGCTACTCAGAAATTTAACACCGACTGGGTTTATTTTAATTACACAATAAGTGCGGAAGAGGGGGATGATAATCTAACGGTACTGGTCCGTTTCCTGATGGGAGAAGACGATGAAGCAGTCTCAATTCCTGGCGGGGCTTCTGTAATGCTGGACGATGAAATATTGAACCCGGACAGTTCTAAAAAAGCAGGAATTTTCTACGAAGTACATAAGCCCATTACTTCTTTTGCAGGCAAGCATATTATTACATACACAGATGCATCCGGGAAGCAGTATAAGCATGAATTTAATTTTCAGCCGCTTGTTCTTTCCACCTATGTTCCGGATACTGTTCAACGACAGGATATGCCACTGGAGTTGCTGGGATTAGAAGAGGTGGATTATGTCAGAATCCTTGCTACAGATACGTCATTTTTGAGTGATGGAATAAACCGACTGGACACTGTAAAAAATGGGCAGCTGAACATTTCAGTCAACGACTTCAGTAAACTGGTGAACGGGCCAGTTCAACTGGAGCTGAACCGGGAGTACGAAATTCCTGTAGAAAATGGCATGGGATCGGGAGGGAAAATTGCTATTACTTACCGGCTCAGGCGGGAGTTTATTCTTAAGGACTAAGCTGAATCAGAAGGATTTACACAAATAAGTCACATGCAGTTCACTAAGGGATTTTTATTTTAAGATGCTATGGAATTTTAGCCCTCAGACCATACCTTTGCGGCCAATTTAAGTAAGATTTATGGCAGGTCAGTTAAAAGAGGTTCGTAACCGGATTAAGTCGGTACAAAGTACACAGCAGATTACCAAGGCCATGAAAATGGTGAGTGCGGCGAAACTGCGCCGGGCCCAGGATGCCATTATTCAGATGCGTCCGTATGCACAGAAACTGCAGGAGATGCTCAGCAATATTGTAAGTAATAGTGAAAGCGGAACAGGTATGTCTTTAGCTGCTGAACGCACAGCAGAGAAAGTATTGCTGATTGTAATTACCAGCGACCGTGGCCTTGCCGGAGCTTTTAATGCTAATATCATTAAGCTGGCAAAAGCAACTATTGCAGAGAAATATGCTGATCAGCATAAAAAAGGTAATGTTACTATCTGGAATATCGGTAAGAAAGGATACGAAAACTTTATCAAGGCCAATTATAAAGCTGATGCCACATTCAAAGATATTTTCCTGAACCTGACCTTTGAAAATGTTCAGAAAGCAGCACAGGCAGCTATGAAGGCGTTTGAAGAAAAAGAGTTTGACGTAGTAGAGATCGTTTACAGCCAGTTTAAGAATGCAGCTACACAACGGTTTGAAGTGGAAAGATTTTTACCAATTCCTAAGGTGGGAAACCTGCCTGCGGGCAAGCAGGAAAAGCCGGCCCGTAAAGCTGATTTCATTTATGACCCCTCTAAAGAGCTGCTTATAGCAGAGCTGATGCCAAAGATACTCAACACACAACTATATAAAGCCGTTTTGGATTCAAACGCATCAGAGCATGGAGCCCGGATGACAGCCATGGATAAAGCCAGCGAGAATGCTAACGAAATGCTTCGTTCGCTGAAGATTTCTTACAACCGTGCAAGACAGGCAGCAATTACAACTGAACTGACAGAAATAGTAAGTGGCGCAGCTGCGTTACAAGGCTAAAATGTGAGAAACTAATTTTTGAATTGTTAACTTTTTCATGAAGCTTGCGGCTATTGTTGCAAGCTTTATAATTTTGAAACAGATATGGAGATTACGAATCTGATACCGCATATTGAAGCATTGATCTTTGCCAGCGATAAGCCATTAACTACCCTCGAAATAACCGAACTGGTAAATAACGCTTTTGGCTTTATGGAAGATAAAATTTCATTGGACCAGGTGGAAGCAGCAATTGAAGGAATTACAGAAAAATACGCCTCGGAATTTTACCCTTTTGAGATGAAGCAAAGTGGTGGTGGCTGGCAGTTCCTGACCAAAAAGGATTTTCATAAAACGATTGCACAACTTAATGGCGATAAATTCCTGAAGCGTCTTTCCGCCGCTTCGTTGGAAACCCTTGCTATTGTAGCTTACAAACAACCGGTGACAAAAGGTGAAATTGAAGCGATCCGTGGAGTTAGTTCCGATTATGCTGTTCAGAAATTATTAGAGAAGGAACTGATCATTATTACAGGTCGCAATGAGAAATTACCCGGTCATCCTCTGGTATATGCTACGTCAAAAAATTTCATGGATTATTTCGGGATCAATTCTGCGGATGACCTGCCGAAGATCAAAGAAGTGCTGGCAGAACAATTGGTAGAGCCAACAGTCATGAAAGACGTAAATCAGAAAGAGGAGGATGATTCAAAATCAGAAGACACAGATGGTATTGATGAGATCGAGGCGCTGGCTGTAACAGAGGGTGGCGAACTGATCGTTAATAACGAACAGGGAGAAGGAGAGGAAAATTGATCGTAGTACATAAACTATTATTATATGAGTGGTTCAGTACTTACTGAACCACTTCTTTTTTATCTTCGCCAGCCTATGTCAGAAGAACTCTCCCACGAACAACTGGTAGCATTTGCCAATCAATTTGGTACACCGCTTTATGTATATCATGCAGAAAGGATAAAAGAGCAGTATAATAAATTGCTGACCTCTTTTGCAGGTACCGATGTTCGTTTTTTTTACGCAGCGAAAGCACTTACTAATATCAATATACTCCGTTATATAAAAAGTACAGGCTGTAATATTGACTGCAGTTCTATTAATGAAGCAAAACTTGCTGTATTAGCCGGGTTTGAACCGGAGAATATCCTTTACACCTCAAATAATATTGCTTTTGAAGAAATTGAGGAAGCGCAGCAGATGGGTATTCATATCAACATTGATAGTATCTCAAACCTGCGGAAGTTTGGTTTGAAATTCGGACACCATTACCCGGTAGGCATCCGGCTACGGCCTAATATTATGGCTGGAGGAAATCTAAAGATATCGACAGGTCATGCTGACAGCAAATTTGGTGTGCCACTGGAAGATATCGAAGAAGTATTAGAGGTGGTAAAGGAAACGGATCTGTTCATCCGCACATTGCACATACATACAGGTAGTGAGATACAAGATGTGGAAGTATTTGCCAAGGGAATTGAAGTGCTGTTTGACGTGGTTAAGCATTTCCCGGAATTAGAGGTTATTGACCTGGGCGGTGGATTTAAAGTGCCTTATAAACCAGGAGATGAAGGAACCGATATTGAGTTATTAGGAAAAAAAGTAAAAGAAGAATTTGAGTGGTTTGAAAAAAAATACAACCGCCATCTCCAGGTTTGGTTTGAGCCAGGAAAGTATATAGTAAGTGAAGCGGGATATTTTATCTCGAAAGTAAATGTCTTAAAGCCTGCCGGCGAAGCGATTTTTGCGGGAGTAGACACGGGTCTCAATCATCTCATCCGCCCGATGTTTTATGGTGCCTACCATGAAATCGAAAACATTACTAACTCCACAGGAGAAAAAAAGTTGTATAATGTAGTAGGTAACATTTGTGAAACGGACACTTTTGCAGAAAATCGTTTATTGCCCGAAATAAGAGAGGGTGATTATCTTGTTTTCAGAAATGCAGGAGCCTATTGTTTTGAAATGTCGTCTCATTATAATTCACGGTTCAAACCAGCAGAGATAATGATAAAGGATAACAAAGCTTATCTGATTCGCAGGAGAGATGAACTTAAGGACCTGTTAAACGGGCAAACGGAGATCAGTTCCTGATCAATTCTATTGTACTGCTCTTACAATTACCGTAGCTATTGTTTTAGACATTACAGGAAGTGTTCCGAAAGGCGTTTCGGTATTGCCATTAGAATCAGTGGTGGTCGTTTTCTCCCTGATTATACCAGTCACTTTATCAAGAGTGATCTTTCCGGTTGATTTGTTTTTCATGGTGGTAGTTGTTTCGTTGCCCATCATTTCTGCTTTCATAACAGTAGTGGAACTACCTGTAAAATCAACCATGATCGTTGTGTCAGTAATAGCTGTAATTACATAAGTCACATCAAATTTTTCAGTTACAGTCTCACCTGATTCTGTCCATGAATCACCCACTCCCACACCGCCTTCTTTCTCAGGTATTACTCTGAATACACTGCCTTTACCTTTTTTAGGAGGCTGCACAATCTCAACAACATCTTTCATCATGCTTGTAATGATTGCCATACGGCTATCATTGAGTGAAGAGGCAAAACTATCAGGCATGGTCATTAATACTTTTCCATAAGGGTCAATAATCATATCATATTTTTTCTCCAGCATCTCTTTAACCGGTTTTCCAAATTGTCCATTCAGGTCTTTAGGTATATCGGAATCGAAGGATTGTTTTTGGCCCATCCCGTCAAATTGAAATGTTATCCGTTTTACTGTATGATTAAGTGTATGGTTGTCATCTGTGGTGTTTGTTATTTTGTAAGCATGAGTTCCGGTGGCATCTACATTAAAATCAATGGCCTGGCCCATTGCTTGCTGGGCAATAGTGGTCTTTGTTTGTAGAGTGATCTCGAAGATTTGCCCTTGTTGAAATTTTAATCGCCCATCTGATCGCTGTGCTAAAATAATACCTGAGGTAAGCAGCAGGATACAGCTAAAAGAAATTTGTTTTAACATATACAGAAATGAAAAGGATTAGGAGAAATAAGTTATTTCAGTAAAGTTGACGAATCTATGCCATAATCGTTGCAATCCGGTGGAAAAATAATTGTTATTACATGTTATCTTCCCGGTTGATATTTCATCTTAACTTACTACTTTTAAAATAACATTTAAACCTTAAAACTGTTTTTTATGCCTATTAGAATGACTGACGATCCGGTGGATCCTAATCAACGGGATGATGATGGCGGCGGCGGCAACCGTCCTAATTTTCCGGGCGGAGGAGGAGGATTAATGTCCCTCTTGCCTTTGCTGATGGGCTTGTTTAAGGGTAAGGGAATTATTCTGTTATTGGTACTTGCAGTCGGGGCCTACTTTATATTAGGAAAAGGCGGGGGTGGTTGTAATGTGGCACAGGTGGCGCAACAGCTGTTTTCAAAAAGTGGCTATAACTTTGATCCTGCTGAATTTAATAAAGCTTCAGTATATGAAGGCCTGGAGGATGATGCCAGCAAAAATCCTTTGCCTGAAGCAGTTTCTTTACTTCGGTTTGCCCCCAACAGGTCAAACCAGGGAGAACAGGGCAGCTGTGTGGCATGGAGTTGTGCTTATGGGGCGCAAACTATTTTGACTGCTGCCGCTACTGGTGCTGATCCTAATACCATACGCTTCAGCCCTTCTTATTTGTACAACCAGATAAGATTAGAAGGTTGCCAGGGTTCTTATTTACAAAGGGCTATGGAGGCCATGCAGAAAAATGGCGGTGTACCCCTTAGTCAATATCCGTACACTGACCAGGATTGTGAGAGGATGCCAACCTCGGCTGATATCCAGGCAGGAAGACAAAATGTTATTCACGGCTTTACCCGTATCACCAACGGAGATAATATAAATGAGATAAGTGTAAGAGGCATAAAAGAACACCTGGCCAAGGATGCTCCTGTTGCCATTGGTATGATGGTGGGGCAAAGCTTTATGCAGAATATGATGGGGCAGGAGCTGTGGGAGCCCAGCGGTATGGATGCATCACAAATGGGAATGGGCGGACATGCCATGACAGTAATAGGATACGATGACAGGAAATTCGGCGGAGCATTCCAGGTCATGAACAGTTGGGGTCCCGAGTGGGGAAATAATGGAGTGGCATGGGTAAGATATGGTGATTTTAAAACGTATGTAAGAGAAGCTTATGGTATCGATCCATTGCCAAAAAGAAGCAATGTGGCAAATATTCCTTTGGAATGTAATATTGGGTTAGTTAAGAATGATGATAAGCAGAATATAGCTTTACGGATAAAAGGGAATAATTTATTTGAAACCGTAACACCAATTAAAGTTGGTACCCGTTTCAAAATGTCAATAGAAAATGCAACAGAATGCTACATCTATGTTTTCGGACAAGAAGCAGATGGCAGCAGTTTTGTTTTATTCCCCTACCTGAAGCCCGGTGAAACAGTTTCCAAACATTCACCTTATTGTGGAATTACCGGTTATCGTTTGTTTCCCAAAGCACAATCGCTGGAAGCCGACAGCATTGGTACCAAAGACTATATTGCCATTGTAGTAAGTAAAGATGAGCTCGATTATAATCGTCTCAACCAGGCTATCAGCCAGAGTCGCCAATCCACTTATGCAGGCAAAGTAAATGAGGCACTGCAAAGCATACTGATTCGTTCTGCCAGGTTTAACAATACCAACGATGGAAGGATCTACTTTAAAGTGGATGCCAATGATAATAAAGCGGTGGCAGCTATTGTGGCGTTTGATAAACAATAATGTAATGGCAATAAATATTCATACAGCTGAATTTATAAAAATGCTGAAACATCCTGTTAAGTTCAGGATGTTTCTGTTTTCGAAACTACCGGCCGCATATTTTGCCGGAGTAAGAGTAAGGGATGCAGATGAAGCTAAATGTGTAGTGACAGTGCCATATAAATGGCTGTCGCAAAATCCGTTTCGCTCTACTTACTTCGCCTGTCTTAGCATGGCGGCCGAAATGAGTACAGGAGCACTGGCAATGGCGCACCTTTATAAAATCGATCCGCCTGTTTCTATGCTAGTGGTAAAAGTGGAGTCTGAGTATTTTAAAAAAGCAACAGACAGATCGTCTTTCATTTGTGAAGACGGAGCACTATTCAGGAAAGCAATAGAAGAAACAATTGCTACCGGTGAAGCCAGATCGGTCAGAGCAAGATCGGTAGGAACTAATAAAGCCGGTGAAGTGGTAGCAGAATTTTATATTACATGGTCATTTAAAGTAAAATCAAAATAATGAAAATCGCATTTCACGGAGCCGCCAGAACGGTGACAGGTTCGAAACACCTGTTGACATTAAAGAGTGGTAAGAAAATATTACTGGATTGTGGTATGTTCCAGGGATTGGGAAAAGAGACCGATGTCCTGAATCGCAGTTTCGGTTTTGATCCCCGGGAAGTAGATATGATGATCCTTTCCCATGCACATATCGATCACAGTGGTCTTATACCAAGACTGGTGAAGGAAGGATTTGCCGGCAAGATATTTTGCACACATGGCACAAGAGAACTCGTCACTGTTTTATTGGAGGATTCTGCTGAGATACAGGAAGATGATATAAAATATATTAATAAGAGGAGGGCGGCTTCGGGACAACCTTATTTGAGACCCTTGTATACTGTGGAAGATGCACAAAATGCCACTAAGTATTTTGAGGAAGCAGATTATGGACAGTGGTTTGATGTGATGGAAGGAGTACAGGCTATGTTTACAGATGCAGGACATATCATCGGCAGTACCTGTGTGCACTTAAAAGTAGTTGAGGATAAGAAAGAAACGAGAATCACTTTTAGTGGAGATATTGGTCGTTACCGTGATGCAATCCTCAAATCTCCCGAAACATTTCCTCAGGCAGACTATATCATTATGGAATCAACCTATGGCAACAGCCTGCATGATACTCATGTAACCACACCGGATATGTTACTGCGCTGGATTGAGAAAGCCTGCCTGCAAAAGAAGGGGAAGCTTATTATGCCTGCATTCAGTGTGGGCCGCACCCAGGAGATTTTGTATTCGTTAAATCAGCTTGAAATTGAAAATCGCCTGCCTGAGCTTGATTATTATGTTGACAGCCCCCTTAGTATTGAAGCGACGGAGATTATTAAAAAATATCCCAACTATTTTAACAAGACTATTCAGCGTATCATGCAGAATGATAATGATCCATTCTCCTTTAAAGGGCTGCGATATGTAAAGACGGTTGAGCAGTCAAAACTGTTAAATTTTCAAAACGGCCCAATGGTTATTATTTCTGCCAGCGGGATGGCCGATGCAGGAAGAGTGAAACATCATATTAGTAACAATATTGAAAATAGCCACAATACTATCCTGCTTACCGGTTACTGTGAGCCCCGTTCTCTGGGAGGTAGGTTGCTGTCAGGAGATAAAGATGTAAGCATTTTTGGAGTAATGCATGAAGTGCATGCGGAAGTTGGTTCTATCCGCAGCATGAGTGCTCATGGAGATTATGAAGATATGAGCCAGTGGCTGGCATGCCAGGATCCCCGGCAGGTTAAAAAACTATTTCTTGTGCATGGAGAGTATGATGTGCAACAGGATTTCGCAAAAAGACTTATAAAGAAAGGGTTTACCGATGTAGATATACCTGCACCACATTTTGAAGTGGGGCTGGCTTGATGACCGCCGTATACTTTCACAAGTCTTTAATAAACTACTGCATCATTTTTCCGTTTATTATTTGTCGACTGAGTTTTAATTAACATTAAACGGAAAGCTATGAAAACAATAAGTAAGCTGTGCGGATTGTATGTGTCTTTGCTATTTCTTCTCGCAAGTTGTGGTACTACCGCACATATAGAAAAGGATGATAAAGCTGATTTTAGCCGCTATAAAACCTTTGCCTGGATAGATAAAGATGGGGAGGGAAAGGATGATCTGAATAAAAAGAATGACCTTACCGAAAAGCGAATCCGGGATGCAGTCAATGCGGAATTAGAGAGATCGGGCTGGAGAGAAGTGAAAAACAGGCCGGATGTTCTGTTGAGCTATGATGTACTGGTGGAAGGAATAACAAAAGAAAAAAATACTCCTGTATATTCAAGACCTTTCTCAAGGGTAATATATAATCCATATACCCGCCGCTATACTACCATTTACTATCCTTCACAATTTGTAGGCTATGAACGGGATGAACGGCCTGTTAAGGAAGGCACCGTTACTATTTCAATGATTGATACAAAGACGGATAAAACAGTCTGGCAGGGATGGACAACAGAGGAAGTAAATAGCAGAAATCTTACTTCAAAAGAAATTCAATATGCAGTGAGGTCGATCTTTAAAAAATTTGATATTGCGAAAAACTAATTAATAAAGGACGGTTCGATAATGATGTAAAAAAACCCCTGAAAAGGGGTTTTTTAGTACCGGAGAGCAGACTTGAACTGCCGTCCGCCGAGGCGGATATGAATCCGATGATTAATGAATTAAGGTATTAATAAAGTCTCTTCCGATTCCTGATTTTAGCCATTGCAGCAGTCTTACTATCAAATTGTTCAGAGTAAATTAATTTCCATGGTCTATATCTGGCTGTCCAATCTTTGCCCAGCTTGTTATGGGATAACAATCTTTCGGGAAGATTAGAGGTAAAACCTGTATAATGCTTGTTATGTTTTTCAGAGAATAATATGTAAACAAAGAATGGCATAAAATTAAGGCCCCGGAAAGGGCCTTACTGTACCGGAGAGCAGACTTGAACTGCCGACCTTCGGGTTATGAATCCGATGCTCTAACCAGCTGAGCTACCCCGGCGAATGGGCGGCAAAAATAGCCATTTCGGGCTAAAGATTGAAATGAAATTTGCCCTTAATTTTATGGTATTACCATGATTAAACTACGTCTTGCAAAACCCGCTGACTCAGGAGATATACTTGCTATCTATGCTCCTTATATTGAAAAAACCTCTTTTACTTTCGAAACAGATGTGCCATCCCCGGAAGCATTTGCCGAAAGGATCAGCTCATACCTGGAAAGCTGGCCCTGGTTGGTGTGTGAAGTAGATGGAGTAATAGTGGGGTATGCCTATGCTGCCCGCTACCGGGAAAGAGTGGCCTATCAATGGTCGGTTGAATCCTCGGTGTATGTACATGATGATCATCAAAGAAAGGGTATAGCAAGAATATTGTACTCTGCTTTGTTCAAAATTTTAAAAAGGCAGGGATTTCGTAATGTATATGCGGTTATCAATCTGCCAAATGAAAAAAGTGTGGCTTTTCATGAAAGTCTGGGCTTCAGTTATTTTGCCACTTACGAACAAGTAGGATACAAGTTGGGTCAATGGAAAAATGTTGGCTGGTGGAGACTGATAGTAAATGAATTCGACCATGAGCCTTTAGCTCCCGTATTATTTTCCCTGCTTGATAAAGAATTTTTGCCTGCTTTGTTCGAACAGCAAACAACATCTTTATAGCATTAATCAATCTTTATTTCAAATAGACTTAGCGAAATACAACTGTAATAAGCAGGCAGATCAGCTGTTGTGTCAGGTGTTATGGTCTCCAAAAAAGTGAAACCACATTTTACATAGTACTCAATTAGTTTCGGATTATCACCCCAGGTATCCATCCGTATGAATTGTTTGTCCAGCCGGCGTCCATGTTCTTTGGCCCAATCAATTATTTTACTTGTATAATTATTGCCCCGGTGTTTTGGGTGAGTAGTAATACGGTGAATATAAACAGAAGGATCATTATTCCGATCGCCCCAGATAAAGGGGTCATCATAGACTGTTAGAAAAATACAGACTATGGTATCATTATCCAGTATTTTCCATTGACGGCGTTCTTCAATTTCAATTTTGATCATGGCAGGGTCAAAAGATTGCCAATGCCTGTTCGATTTTTCTTTCTGGTATTCTCTTGCTGCATCATACAAACTAAGCATCATAGGTATGTCAGCAATGGTGCAGTTGACGATTTGCATACTGTAAACTTAATCAGAATTTTTGGCCATAATAAAAAAGCCGCCCCCCGAAAGAAGCGGCTTAGTTATAGCTGGCAATCGTCTAAAATCTAAAAGCAATACGGGCAAACAGGCGACGTCCGGCTGTTCCCATTTGCACCGCATCCCAGGCACCGCCTGTTTCAGTGTTATAGGCCCAGTCTTTAGCCCCTTTCACCACGCCAAAATCAGGGTGTGCATTCAACAGGTTATCAATTCCAAGATGCAGCGTTAGTTTTTTAAATAAAGGATGGCTGGCATAAATATCGGTTACCAGTTTTCCGGAATAATCAAACTGATCAGGCACATCACCACTACCATTATCCAATGGAACAGTAGGTGATATTCCTAATCCATCCTGTCCATAACCCAACAAGGTTACTTTTCCAAAGTAAGTTAGCCTTGTCCCTAGTGTAAGTTTCTTCCTTCCATACTCAAAACTGAACGCTCCTTTCATTTTGGGTGCAGAAGCCAGGATAAATTTTTGTTCCCTGTCGCTCAAAAAAGTCTGGCGCAGAAATGCTGAACCACTGAGTTTGGACGGAACATTGATTTTATCAATCTCCATGTTTTGAATATTACCTGCAAATAAAGCACGGTAGCGGCTGTCGCCAACTTTCTTATTGTAGTCAATCACCACATCAATACCAGAGTTGGTTGTATTAACAGCATTCGCAAAGAACTGTGCATAGCTAACATTTAATGCTGCCATTTGCGAAGCAAGACCCGGATCAAGACCTGGGTCACTGCCATCGAATTGCCCGCTGATCACAACCCGGTCTTTTATTTTGGTCATATAACCATCCAGTGTAACATTCAGATTAGCGGTAGCCTTCCAGGTAAAGCCTACACTGGCACTTATACTTTTTTCTTGTGTAAGGTCAGGTATGCCTGCGGCTTTGGCTAATGAACTGTAATTCGGGGCAATCTTTACTTCGGCAATATTACCGGCCTGTACGGTGGTAAAAGTAGAACTGAAATTGATCTGTTGCAAAGAAGGAGCTCTGAAGCCGGTACTGAATGAACCTCTCAGGTTAACATTTTTTGAAGCTTTTACCCTGGTAGCGAATTTATAGTTATGTGTAAATCCAAAATCACTATAATTTTCGAGGCGAACTGCGAGGTTGACTAACCAGGCTGGCACGATATCAAATTCTGCATCACCATAAAATCCTAAAACATTACGCTGTGCATTCACTTCATCATTGGGCTGATATCCCGGAAACCCTTGTGCGCCGGTGGCCTTGTTGCCAGAGAGATCATAATTGGTATAGGAAGCTTCTTCACCGGCAAATATTTTATAGTTTTCATAGCGATACTCTACACCTAATCCAAGGTTAAAGTTTTTTGCAAATTCCCGGCTAAAGTTCAGGTTGCTGGTGTTTTGTAAGAAAGAAAAACCACCATCATCAAAATGTCTCTGAGCTGAACCAAGGGAAGCATTGAAAGTTTTGTCGCCATAAAAATGAAAATTATTTTTTCCAACAGTGTTGCTCAGGTCCCAGTTCCAGTTGCCCCAGGCCACTCCTTTAAAACCTCCTGTTATAGAAAAGTCTTTGATCTTTGTTTGTATATGGGGGCTGTACCATATTTCTCCGTCACTGCCTACTCTCATTACTTCGGGTACAAATATCAGATCCCCCATTGCATCGGTGGGAAACCGATCGGGTCTGGCTGACCAGTTGCGGGTGAATGCGTAGGCATCAGATGATTTACTATTGTGCCCGCCAAATGAGTAAAAAGATGTTTTCCCTTTACCCGGCAATTCAAGATTATAAAAAGTTCCAAAGGTGTTAACGCCTGCATCTCCATGGCCACGACGATAGATGTTTAAATACATTGCTTCATCATCAGTCTGGTAATTGGCTGTTTTTAATGCCTGGCGGAATGTTTTAGAAGTGCTAACTCCATCAAAAGTAAGATTGATAAATCCTCCTTTTTTACCTAAAGGCAGGCCAAAATTTACATTAGCAGCGATTGATTTGCCATCAAATTTTCCTGCATGTTCATAATCCTTGTGTAAACCAGATTCAAAAGCCGTATTGAATTTAGGATCATAATAAGCAGCTACACCTACAGATCCGTTTATTTCATTAACTGTTTTTTTGGTAACCAGGTTGATAACACCTGCGATAGCATCAGAACCATATTGAGCTGAGGCGCCATCTCTTAAAATTTCAACCCTGTCAATGGCGGACGAGGGCAGTGAGTTGAGGTCAGTACCGGTATTGCCACGGCCTCTTGTTCCGAACATGGCTACGAACGCAGTCTGGTGACGACGCTTGCCATTTACCAGAACCAATGTCTGGTCAGGGCCAAGACCACGCAAAGTTGCCAGGTCAATATGATCGGCCCCATCGCTGCCACTTTGTTTATTGTAATTGAAAGAAGGAGCAGCATAATTTAGTATAGAAGTCAGATCCATTCTGGCAGTAGGAGCTGCAGCCTGTGCTACATTTATCACATCTACCGGCGCTGTGGTTTCAGTTTTTACCCGTCCTGCTCTCCGGGATCCTACCAGCACCACCTGTCCAAGTTCTTCGATAGATTGGGCAAGGGTAATATTGACTGGTCCCGAAACATTTGCTTTTATGGTTTGCTTTACAAACCCGATGGAGGATATCTCCAGCTCATCATCGGAATTTACTGTAAGACTAAAAGTACCATCGGCACCGGTTAAGGCCATTTTACCGGTTTTTTTCGATTTTACAGTTACACCTGCAATGGGCAGGCCATTGGCATCGGTTATTTTACCAGTCACAGCTTGCTGTGCTATTACCGCAATACCCGTAAATAAGAAAGAGAAAAATAGAAAGAGAGCCTTTCTCATATTGATTAGTTTGGTTAAAAGATAACTTAAATATAAAGTAAAATATATTTAAATGAAATGAGTTTCTGTTAACCAATGTGGATATTGGTTTGACCTGACGGTTTTTTCAAAGTGCTGCCAGCATATAGATGGCAGCACTTTTAGTTACCTGTTTTAATTGCGTAATGTCTGTGAATGAATTTTATTGTGCAGTTGTTTCGACTTGCCTTTGTGTAGCTATCTTACCGGGATACAGTTCCAGCGCTTTCTCCAGGCAGTCCATCGCTGCATTAATTGCATCAAGGTTTAACACATAGGCCAGTCGTACTTCATTTTTACCCAATCCGGGGGTACCATAGAATCCGGTGGCAGGCGCTAACATGACAGTTTGATTATTATAAGAGAATTCTTCGAGAAGCCATTGACAGAATTTGTCGCTGTCATCAATGGGTAGCCGGGCAATTGCATAGAAAGCACCGCCGGGGTTTGGACAGAAAACGCCGGGCATTGCATTAAGACGGCTTACCAATAAATTTCTTCGCCGCAGATATTCTTTCTTAGGGGCGTCAAAATAACTGTCCGGCAGATCCACCGCTGCTTCACCCATAATTTGTGCGAGCCCGGGGGGGCTTAATCTTGCCTGGGCAAACTTCATGGCAGCATCATATACCACTTTGTTTTTGGTCACCAATGCACCCAGTCTTGCTCCGCAGGCACTGTATCTTTTTGATATAGTATCCATCAGTACCACATGCTGATCCAGCCCTTGTAAATGCATGGCACTAACATAATCGCCATCATAGCAAAACTCACGGTAGGCTTCATCACTGAACAGGTATAAGTTATGTTTGATACAAATATCTTTCAGTGCTTCCATTTCTTCGCGGCTGTAGAGGTAGCCGGTCGGGTTATTTGGGCTGCAGATAATGATTGCTTTGGTTTTATCTGTGATTACTTTTTCGAAATCTGCAATAGGGGGCAGGGCAAAACCTGTTTCTATCCGGGATGTGATGGGAACAACATTAACACCAGCGGCGCAGGCAAAGCCATTGTAGTTGGCATAAAATGGTTCAGGAATGATCACTTCATCACCCGGGTTGAGGCAGGTAAAAAAGCCAAACATGATGGCTTCACTTCCTCCTGTTGTTATCAGTATCTGGTCATGAGCTACTTCGATACCTACTTTTTTATAATACTGTACCAGTTTGCGGCGATAACTTTCATTACCTGCGCTATGACTGTACTCCAACACTTTGATGTCAGCATGCCGCACCGCATCCATAATAGCTGGTGGTGTTTCTATATCGGGTTGGCCGATATTCAGGTGATATACTTTAATACCTTTCTTCTTGGCTGCTTCGGCATATGGCACCAGTTTCCTGATTGGGGAGGGGGGCATTTGATTACCCCTTTGCGAGATTGTTAACATTGGACAAAGGTAGGGTTCATTGATGAATGACTAATACCTGTAAAAACTGCCATTTATCAGGCAAAGTTTTTCATTAGAGCCAGGTGATTCATTTGAAAGGGGAATTAATAGTGGTTTGAAGAAATAGCTTATGAACTATAAATAATCTCATTAGATTTTTAATGGGCAATAGCATAGGACAAGGGGTGCTGCGTAAATATTGGAATAACTACTTCTGAATTACAACAATTTTTTTTAAAGTGAAGGAGATTTCAGCTTTCCATTGAAGCCTGTTCAATCAGTGTAATTACTTAGAAAAATCGGCCACGAGGATTGAAAATCACTAATTTTTTGACATTAATCAACCCAATTACTAAAAAAATGGCATTGTAATTGTTAACTTTATATGATTAAAATCTAACTATATGAT
>Ga0116142_10001697_pt1 | contig 25886 bp, 12 predicted proteins | sample AD_UKC033_MetaG_FD_89785 | JGI IMG/M metagenome (GOLD analysis project Ga0116142, IMG submission 89785) | Active sludge microbial communities of municipal wastewater-treating anaerobic digesters from USA - AD_UKC033_MetaG | ecosystem: Engineered > Bioreactor > Anaerobic > Digestate | place: USA... | reverse complement strand
GGTGGACGTGGAGGTGCTGGACCCAGTGATGGTTGATCTGAATGAAGGGCCGCACTTTCTCATCACTGGATCGTCGCAGAGCGGCAAAACCAGTTTTCTTCAGACTTGGCTGCTTGCCCTTGCGGAGCACTTCCCGCCGGAAAGGCTCCAGCTCTTCCTGGTTGATTTTCGCCAGACGGGGATGTTCGCTCTCCAGAACTTGCCCCATACCAGGATGTACATCACCAGCGACGAATCGCTGAACGAGCAGCTCACGGCGCTTAGCGAGCAGATGCAGATGCGCCGGCGTGCGTTGGCGCAGGCCAGGCGCGATGCGGGCGGCACACTGGATGAGCGGCAGTTCCTGTCGCGCTACCCGGCGCTAGTCCTGGCCATCGACGACCTCAGGGAGCTGCTGGGTGAGTTGCAGGAGACAACCAAGGCCAGGCTCGAACAGATGCTGCGGCGAGAGAAGGGCATGGGTTTGCACATCCTGGTCGCAGAGACGACTTCTGACATCGCGGGCGGCTGGGACGGCGTCGTCAAGGTCTGCAAGGAATTGCAGTGCGGTTTCTTGTTCGGCACGACCGATCAAGATGCCCTCCGCCTGTTCAACGCCAAGCTGCCTTACGGCGAAGCAGACAAGGTCCTTCCTCCGGGACAGGGGGTCTTTGCCCGCCGTGGACGGCTCAGCAAGCTCAAGGCAGCCACGGCTCAGGCAGGGCAGATTTCCTTGGCCAATCAAGTCGAACGCCTGAGGAAGAGGCCGCGTTCATCTTCAGAGCAACCCCGCTAGCCATCTCGGAGTAGGCAGGGTGAACGGAGGGTAAATGGGAAGACGAATCCGCGTAGATCCCGACCGTCTGCGGCACGTGGGCGGTGTCCTCTCGCGGGCCAGTGAGGACCTGCACAGCGTGGAGAGGCGCGTCAAGTCGGCGACCTCGAACATGGACTGGGAGATTCGCAGCAGCGGCCACGTGGACGGTCAGGCCAATGAGGCTCGCCGGCGAGTGGCTGCGCTGGCTGAGCAACTGAGCGACCTGGCGCGGTACCTGAACGCCAGGGCTCAAGCCTTCGAAGAGGCCGACCGACGAAGCCCGAGTCCCATTCCGCCGCAGATCCGATTCGAGCGACCAGGCAGCAGCGGTGGGTCTGCGTTTGTGCCAGGTACCGTGCCAGGGCGCTTCCACGTGGATGCCCCAGGCGGAGGACCGGAAGCGGCCCTGACTTCTGTTGCGGCAGTGGTGGGGATTATTGGGTTGGGGATTATTGGGGCGGGGGCGGTGTTGGTGCCCGGCGTATTTTGGGACAGGAAGGCTTCTGCCACGGCGAGCGATCGCGATCAGGTGGAAACGGCGATGGCCGGGTTGAAGGATCTCCAAGGGCTCAAACCGGACAAGTGGAGCAAACTGACCGGGGAAGAACGCCTGCAAGTGCTGCAGACGGTAGAGAACAAACTTGCCGAGGCACAGGGTAGACCCGCGGTAACCATTGAGCTGGCCGACCTCGACGCGAACCAGCGGGGGGAGTTTAGCGACAACGAGAAGATACGGATAAATAAGGATCACCTCAGTAGCGGAGACCTCCATTCGGTCCTCGACACGGTTGGCCATGAGGGCCGTCACGCCTACCAGTGGTGGGTAGTCCAGAACAAAGGCGTGGAGGAGGAAGAGCAACGTTTCAAAGAGTGGTCGGACAACGTTGCCGATGGCAACTACCTTCGCGCTGAGGAAGTCGGATTCAGGCGCTATCGTCTGCAGCCGGTCGAATACGATGCGTTTCGCTACGGCGACCTCGTAGCGGACAAACTGGCCCCTCAGTGGTGGGGAGGCGAGGTTTGGGAAGAAACTGAGGATTGGTGGGGCATACGAGACCCCCACAACTGAGGCGCTGACGCAAAGCCATTGAGGTGACAATGAACACACGAGAGGAGCTGACACAGTTCTTGCACGAGGAGTTGCGCTACTCGCCGCGCGCCGCGCAGGTGGCGGCCCAGGATCTGCTTTCCAGCCAGCCCGAGATACGAAAGGCCTTTGACCAGTGGCGCGCAACGGGCGAACTGCCGGAGCTGGAGGCAGAGGGTTACTCCCTGCGCCTTCTGGTGGAGGAATACGGCCTCAAGCCGGTGGGCGCACTCCTGACGCTGGACTGGCTGATGGTGGAGCCCGAAGAAGCACGCGCGGCCATCCTGCGGGGGCGCGACCAGGTGGCGGTACCTGCGACAAGGGTCGACCGGCAGGGAGGCTCGGGATGAAATACCGTCTATCGACGGTGGAGCAGGCGGCCCTGCTGGTGCTGCAGCAGCCCGGCCTGGCAGAGCAGGTGACGCGACAGGGGGGAGTCTCAGCAGGCGCGCGGCTGGCAGCGCTCAATGGTCTGGTGGGCCGCGGTTACGCCACGCGAGATGACGGTCACATCTCGCCTGTTTCGGGTCTGGCTGTCCTGATAGCGGTTTGCTCCTATCCCAATCTGACCGTTGCCGCGGTGTACAGCCAGTCCGGCGAACCGGCCGACCTGCGACAGTACCACTGGACGAGAGAGGTGATCGCGCTCGATGCGCTGGTTCCTGGGGGACACGAGCTGGAGCGACTAGTTCCAGATGACCTGGTACCGCGTCTGACCCGGCATCTGCGGCTCAAGGAGCAGCCAGCCCTTGGCGTGCAAGGAGCCCGGATGAGCGTGCAGGCTTTCGAAGAGGCTCGTCAGGCGGCCAACCAAGGCGACCGAATGGCAACTGCCGCAGCGGTGGGCAAGGAAGGGCTCTCTGGTGAACAGGTGGGCGTGATCGCGGGTGCTCTGTGCGATTCGACCGCGATGGCGGCCGTTGCGCTGACGCGCTGGGTCGAGCCGCGGGCAACGTACAGGTGGGTGATGATGCACGCCCCACAGGGAGTGATGCAGGTGCGGTACATACCCGGTAAGAAGGTTGAGCTAAGCGGCCGGTCTGCCAGCGAGCTGGCGGCCGAGCTGCGCCAGGGGGTAAACGGTATGATTGCTGACTTGAGTTGAGGGAGCACGGGAGGGTAGCGGCGATGCCGTCTGCACGCAGAGCCGAAGATTCGAGGAGGATGCCGTGGCACGAAAACATGTGAGGCGGTGCGCATTGTGGCTGAACCTGGCCGTGCTCGGCGCGTTAGCCGCCGGCTGCCGAACCGCCATATCCACCCCGGTACCGAGTGCCACTCCGCGCCCGGCGCCGGCCACGGCGACCCGGACACCTGCTATCGTGTCAGATCATCGCCCGCTCGACCGCACTGGCATCATGCTGGTCTATGTGCCTGCGGGCAGATTCCACATGGGCTCCACCGCAGAGCAAATCGACAGTGCGATTGCACTTTGCGATTCGTATGGTGTCTCGTGCGACCGCAGGTGGTTTGACGGCGAGCTGCCGCAGCATAAGGAGAGCGTGCCGGAATTCTGGATTGGTCAGACTGAAGTGACCAACGCCCAGTATCGTGACTTTGTTAAAGAAGAGGGCTATCAGAGGCGGGAACTCTGGTCCGACGAAGGGTGGTCATGGCGTAAAGACAACAACATTACGGCTCCGCTTGACTGGCGGAATCCTGGGGAGGATGAACTCGACCTGCCGGTGGTGGGAGTGAGCTGGTACGAAGCGGAGGCCTTTGCCAGATGGGCCGGCGCGCGCTTGCCCACCGAGGCTGAATGGGAGTATGCCGCGCGCGGCAAGGATGGCCGGGTGTTCCCCTGGGGGGATGAGTGGGATGGAAGGCGGGCCAACTACTGCGATCCCGAGTGCCCGCTTGCCAAAGGGTCAACCAAAGGGGATGACGGTTTCGAATGCCTGGCGCCGGTGGGGAAGTACTTTGATGGTGTGAGTCCGTTCGGCGCGATGGACATGGCCGGCAACGCCGCAGAATGGGTGAAAGATGAGTACGGAGCCTACCGTGGCGCCAATTCGGCGGCTCAGGGCGGCGAACTGGGAAAACGTGTGCTACGCGGGGGTTCGTTCGAGAGTAATCCGCACGAATTGCGCTGTGCCAGTCGCGACGCCCGGGGCGCAGGTGAGCGGTCCGCTCAGGTTGGTTTCCGCCTCGCCAGCCGCACCGGCCTGGCTGTGCGTATCCCTGATAAGCTGCCGACCGAAACGCCGACGCCAACGAGAACCCCAACGCCGACGAACACCACTACGGCAACACCGACGCTAACAGACACGCCAACCGCAACGCCGACGCCCAGCTCCAGCTCGTCGCCGAGTCCAGCTGCGACGCTATCACCCACAATGCAGCCCGTTCCCGACGATGCTGATCCGGGCACGACCAAGCCGCTTGGAGCTACAGGGGTGATCCTGGTGTATGTTCCTGGCGGCAAATACATCATGGGCTCCACCGTGGCACAAATCGACGAGGCGTTCCAGGAGTGCCTCACCGTGAACCCGGCGTGCAGGCGAGCCGACCTGGAGAACGAGTCGCCGGAGCATAAAGTGAGTGTTGATGCCTTCTGGCTGGGTCAGACGGAGGTTACCAACGAGCAGTACCGCCGGTTCATCGACGCGGGCGGCTACGATGAGCGGGGTTTCTGGAGCGAAGACGGATGGAGGTGGGCGAGCAACAACAAGGTGCACGGCCCTGAGCTGTGGGACGAGTTAGGCCTGAACGAGCCAGAAAGGCCGGTTGTCGGCGTAAGCTGGTACGAGGCAGAGGCATACTGTCGGTGGGCTGGAGGCCGCCTGCCCACGGAGGCCGAGTGGGAGTACGCGGCTCGCGGCGGGCCGGTCGGATCGGGTTTTGTCTACTCCGGGAGCAGCAACCTGGACGAGGTGGCCTGGTACGCTGACAACTCGGAAGGACAAATCCAACTGGTTCGCCAGAAGAACCCGAACGAGCTCGGTTTGTATGACATGAGCGGCAACGTGTGGGAATGGGTGGCAGACTGGTATGGCGCTAAGTACTACCGGAGCTCCCCGGGTCTGAATCCGACTGGCCCGGCACGTAGGGAATTCAAGGTGTTGCGAGGGGGCTCGGCGCTTTGGGGCGGCTCTGGACCAGCGCAGCGCGAGAAGGTGGTACATGCCCCCGGACCGGCGCGACGGTCGAACACCGTTCGCAGCCGACATCGGCTTCCGAGTGGCCCAGTAAGTGGTTCGCCTCAGAGCCAGAAAGGATCATCGCCTCTGAACTCCGCAATGATCGTGGGAGCAGAACTGATTATCGACGGCACCACCTACCATCTGGCCGAACATCCTTCGGCCCCCGGAATGCCCTACGGCCAGGAGGGTCGGGCGGCGGTGGTCTATCAGGTGCTGGCCGGAACGGAGAAGCGAGCGCTCAAGGTCTTCAAGCCGCGCTTTCGTGCTCCGGCGATGGTGTACCTGGCCGAGCAGATGGGCCGCTATTCTGACCTGCCCGGGCTGACCGTCTGTCGGCGTACGGTGCTGACGCCGCAGCGACACGCGGATACGCTGCGCGCCAATCCGGAGCTGGTCTATGGGGTGCTGATGCCGTGGGTGGAGGGTCCTACCTGGACGCAGGTGATGCTGGAGCGTCGCGAGCTGACCCGTGAGCAGAGTCTGACTCTGGCCCGCTCGCTGGCGGGCATCCTGGCCACGATGGAACAGCGCGGGCTGGCGCACTGTGATCTTTCCGGGCCGAACGTAATGCTGCCGGGGCTGGCCGGGGGTCAGGGAGCGGCGCTGGTGGACGTGGAGCAGATGTTCGCGCCCGAGTTTCGTCGGCCATCGGCTTTGCCGGGCGGCTCGCCGGGCTACGCGCATCGCGTCGCGCCCGAGGGTTTGTGGTCAGAGGAGGCGGACCGCTTCGCGGGAGCGTTGCTGCTGGCAGAGATGCTGTGCTGGAGCGATGCGGCGGTGCGGGAGGCGACCTGGGGCGAGAACTATTTCGAGCCACAGGAGATGCAGCGGGACGGCCGCCGTTACCAGGTACTGAACAGGTCGCTGCGCCGGGTATGGGGCGAAGGTCTGGGGCAGCTTTTGGAGCGGGCGTGGCATTCGGATGCGCTGAGCGAATGCGGGACGATGGGCGAATGGCTGTTGATGATGCCGGCTTCCGCGCCTGTGGCAGCCGCGCTGGTTGAGGAAAAAGTAGTTCCTGCTCCGACCAGGGCTCCGGCACCAGAGCCACCTGCGGTCCCACCGCCATCGACTGGGGCCGTGGCCAGTGCTCCACTTGCTGCGGCTCAGCCAACGGCTGGTACGCCCCGGAAGCCGCCACCGACGGGCCAACAGGCATATCGAGTGGCAACGGAGCAGCTCTTTGCCGACGCGCGGGCGGCGATGGCCCGGCAGGAGTGGCCCAGGGCGGCGGAGCTGCTGAGCGAGGTGGTCCGGCGGGATCCGGGCTATGCCAGGGGGAAGCAATCGGCAGCGGCATTGCTGGCTCAGGCCCAGCGAGCGCTTCGCCCCAATCGCCGGCCAGTGTGGCTGGCGGTGCTGGGCATCGCCGCGGCTGCCATTCTGCTGCTGCTCGGCTGGAGCTGGATGAAGGAGCGGCAGGCAGTTAGCTATGCAGCAGCGAGGGCCACAGCGGCGCACGCCATCAGCCAGGCGACCGGTACGGCGGCCGCACAGGCCACGGCCCGCGACGCCAGTAGGGCCACGGCAAGCGCGGTTGCCGCGGAGACCACACGGGCCGGCGCAACGGCGGCAGCGCAGGCCACGCAGACTGTGTCTGCTCGCCTAACGGAGAACGCCGTGGCCACGACCACCGCAGCAGCCGCAGCCGCGAGGCGGACACAGACCGCCGCCGCCGTGCCATCGGCCACCAGGACGACGGTTGCGCCGGCGGGGTTGAAATACAATGCGCCCCGGTTGTCGAGTCCGAGCGCGGGGGCCAGGTTTGTCGGTTACGTCGATATGCAGTTCTCCTGGGAGGGCGTGGCGGCAAGCCTGGCTTCGGGAGAGGTCTATGTCCTGTTCATCACCTACAAGAACGCCGACGGCAGCCGCTACCCCTATCTTCAGGCGACTACCACCGGGACGAGCTGGCGCGGCAAGCTCAATGGCTTTCTCTATGACTCAGTCCACCTGGCCAGTCCCCGCTCGAGCTGGCAGCACGGCTGGTATGTGGTGGTGATGAAGAACCCAACCCAGGACTCGAAAGGGATTGTGACGGGGACCACCCTGAGTGCAGCGAGCACGGAGCGCTTTTTCACCTGGGAGCTGGACGGAGGAGGCGGCGGGGGGGCGGACAAGCCCACGCCGCACCTGCCGGACAAGCCCACTCCGGCTCCCTACCCTAATCCGCGGCAGGCGTCTGACTCGCCGGAAGTAGGGATGGGCTCATTCCGGACTGTTGTAATTGGGAGAAACGAATCAAAGGAGACATCATGAAGAGAGTATTGGTGATGCCGGTCTGCGTGTTGATAATTGCAGTTCTCTGTCTGCCGGTTGCCGGAACCGGACCCGCCCAGCACGTGCAGGCTTCGCAGACGACTATCGTGGTTCTGCGGCAGGGCCCAGACTATTCCGGCACGTCTGATGCATTCATCGACTCGGACTATCCCAACAACAACTATGGTTGGAGCGACTGGCTGATGGTCGCTGCTAACAACGTGCGCTCGGGGCTGATCCGATTTGAACTGCGGGGCTATGTGCCCGACAGGACGCCGATTCGAAGCGCCGTTCTGGAGCTCTATGCCTATGAGAGGGCAAAGCCACTCGAACAAGTCGTCGCAACATACCGCGTACGACGACCCTGGTCAGAAAACCAGGCGACCTGGAATCTGGCTGCAACGGGCCGGGCATGGGGAGCACCGGGCTGCAACGATACGTCAACGGACCGCGACCCGCTTCCATCGGACCAGGTGACTGTTTCCGCCACCAGTCAATGGGTGAGATTGAATGTCACGGCAATGGTCCAGGACTGGGTGAACAATCCTGCTGCCAATTATGGTCTAATGGTGCGCGGCGTGTTCCTGGGCCCTCCCGCTGAGTACATGTTCCTGACACGAGACAGCGGACACACATATTGGCGGCCTACACTGCGCATCGAGTATGGTGAGGGAGGTGGCCCCACTCCCTCTTACACCCAAAGTCCGACGCAAACCCGCACGATGACCCCCACTGCTACCGGCTCCCGGACCCCGTCACCGACGCAAACCCGCACGATGACCCCCACTGCTACCGGCTCCCGGACCCCGTCACCGACGCAAACCCGCACGGCAACCCGGACGCAACCGGCTACTTCTTCCAGGCTGCATCTGCCCGTCGTACAGCTCGGCCGCCGAGAGCCCGTGTGTGACGCTTACGAGCCAAACAACAGCTACACCGAAGCCTACGGTCCGCTCGTTGTCGGGAGCAGCTATGTGGCCTACCTCTGCAGCGACGACCCTGCGGACTGGTATTATGTTGACGTCCCGGGTCCTCGCAACATCGTTGTCAACCTTGCGGTTCCTGCGGTGGCCGACTACGATCTCTATCTCTACTATGAGGGCGACTGGGTCAATTTTGTGGGCAAGTCCAATTCCTACGGTTTCGGAGTCGGAGAGCGCATCGTGTATTCGGCGCCATGGGGAGGAAGATACTACGTCCTTGTCCATCCGTTTGGCGCAAGGAGCAGCACCCATCCCTACGTCTTGAGCGTCTCGTACTAGAGCGCGTCGGTAGGACCATACTCCCAACGAGTTCAATAGCTGGATTCTGGGCGCATTGGCTACTGGCCGCTCGCCGAACGTGGCCAGTGGCTCTGACGGACGGCGCTGGCCTTAGGCCAGCGCCTCTCTAGGGGTGGCGACCTCGCCACTACTGTAGGGCTCCAAGGGAGGAACCATATGCCATTCTGGCCGACAGTCGGCCAAGAATTCGTCGTGGACGGTTTAACCTATCACGTGTGCGAGCACCCCGCGGCGCCCGGCATACCCTATGGCCAGGAAGGACGCGCCGGCGTAGTCTACCAGCTTGCCTTCAGTCAGCAAACGCAGGCGCTCAAGGTCTTCAAGCCGCGCTTCCGGTCGCCCGCGATGGTTACGCTTGCTGACCGGCTGCGGGCCTACTCTGACCTGCCTGGACTGAAGGTGTGCCAGCGCACTGTGCTGACGCCGCGCCGGCACGGCGAGCTGCTGAGGCAACATCCGGATCTGACCTACTCCGTTCTGATGCCCTGGATCAGCGGACCGACCTGGATGCAGGTGGTAATGCGAAAGCTTGCCCTGAGAGCAGAACAATGCAGCGAGCTGGCGCGAACCACCCTGGACGTTCTCGTCAGCATGGAGGAGCGCGGACTGGCTCACTGCGACATCTCGGGCTCCAATATCCTCATACCCACACTGGCGGACGCTGGCAGTCCTGACGCCAGCCGTGGGAAGACAGTGGAGCTGATCGACCTCGAGCAGATGTTCTCCTGCTCTCTGGAGCGGCCTGAAGCGGTTCCCGGGGGCTCTCCCGGCTACGCGCACGTATCGGCGCCTGCCGGCATCTGGAGTAGCCAGGCGGACCGCTTTGCCGGTGCGGTACTGGTTGCCGAGATGATCAGCTGGTGCGACGAGCGCATACGCGGCGCTGCCTGGGGCGAGAGCTACTTTGACCCGCAAGAATCGCAGCGCCGTTCGGAGCGCTACCTCCTGCTGCGACAGGTCCTGAGTGAACTGTACGGCCCGGCGACAGCTGCACTCCTAGAACGAGCCTGGTTCTCCGAGACGCTGGCTGACTGCCCTACGTTCGCCGAATGGCTACTGGTGCTCCCATCCACCGATGCGGCTAGCACCAGGGTCGAGGTCGCCGCACAGCCGTCCGACTCCCGGACGACGCGTCCTGGATGGACCCCAGACCGAGACGAGTTGATGCTGGCCGAGGGCAGCGGACGGAAGGAGTGGATGGCGCCTCTCTGGACCGGCAGCAAGCGCATCGAGTTGGTCGAGCGGCTCTGCAAGGACGAGCCGCAGCGTTCCGAGGTGACATCAGGCGCCGAGGCGGCACCCAATGCTAGGCGGACAGAGGACTCTTCCCGCGCTGCGTCGCAGAGACTCAGGCTGCTGGTGCTTGCTGTGCTATCGCTCCTCTCGGTTCTGGTGATGGCATGGATCGCAGTCAGGCAGATCGACAGCGCATCCAGGGCGAAAGCCACCGCTCTGGCAACGGCCGCGCTGGCCACAGAGCACGCCCGGTCCACGTTGTCGGTGCTTGCAACGAAAGGCGCCCTGGATACCTCGGCAACCTTGAGTGCCCTCAAAGGCAGTGCCGAGGCGACTGAGCTGTCTGTAGCGAATAGTCGAACGGCCACGGCAGAGGCGGCAGGACGAGAGGCTACTGCAGCGACCAATTCCACCCAGATGGCCATCGTCATGGTGGCTACGTCCCGGGCGTTGGGGACGGCTGCGGCCGCGCTGGCGGCCACCCAGACTGCCATCGCCGAGCCAACTCGAACCGCTGTACCATCCACACAGCCCACGAGGAGGTTGCCTACAGCCACAGCTCGTGTCTTGAGGTGGGAGGAGACCATCGATGACACAAGCGGCAGTTTTGACGCGCGCTCCGCTCAGGATGAATGGGAGCGCTACGTGCTGACAGGCGGCCAGCACTATGGCAACAGTCACTACTACAACAAGCAACTCGGAAGCGGCCAGGATGTCGCGAGTTGGACCTTTCACGTGCCATTTCCGGGGATTTATGAAGTGTACGCCTGGTGGTGGGCCGAGAGCTACCGCCCGGCGGACGTGCCATACAGCGTTCAGCATCGCAACGGCACGACCGTTATTCGGGTTAGTCAGCAGACTGAAGGGGGAAGGTGGAACCTGCTTGGCCGGTTCGAGTTCGCAGCCGGCGGCAGAGTGAGCGTTTCCGATGATGCCAGCTCGGGACGAGACGTGGTCGCCGACGCGATTCGCCTAGTGTTGGTGCAGCAGTCAGCAACTTCCGTCACCATGCTGCTAAGGGGTCCAGGGACGCCCCTCTACCTTACGGTTGATGGTGTCAGACACTGGTTTCCGAATAGCGAGACGTTCAAGGCCATGGGGTATGAGGATTCGCAGGTGATCCAGGTCGGCTGGGACGAGCTGCTCGCCTACCCGGCGGGAGATCCTCTTGCCGTGATTGCTTCGGAGCTTCACGACGGTGCGTTGGTGAAAGGCTCGGGCAAGGACGTGTACTTGATCGAGGGTGGGCGCAAGAGGCGGATTACCAACTGGTCCGTGTTCCTCTCGCACGGGTGGCGGGAGGTGGACATCGCTCACGTCAGCGATTCGTGGTTGCTTGCTATCCCGAATGGCAACGAGCTACACCAATAGGCGCTTGCCTTGCGTGAGCGATGGCCAGCCATTTGACAGCTACCTTTGCTGCGATCTCCTGCCGCTCTGCCGGCAGATAATGACTATTCCGCCCCTGGCGGGCCATTTGTCAGTAGCAGTCGACAGTATTCATCGTGTCAGTGGAAAGGGACGATATGCCATTCTATCCCGTGGTCAATCAGCAGCTCGTCATCGATGGAGTCGCCTACCGAATCGCGGAGCACCCTGCTGCGCCCGGCATGCCCTATGGACAGGAAGGCCGGGCGGCGACGGTGTACCAGCTCGCCGCCGGCCAGGAGTACCGCGCCATCAAGGTGTTCAAGCCCCGCTTCCGAACCCCTACTCTGGTGGCTGTGGCCCGTCAGCTCGAGGCTTTTGCCGGCTTGCCGGGCCTGCAGGTTTGTAGTCGGCTGGTGCTCGTCCCTCACCACCACGGTGCCCTGCTGCAGGAGCATCCGGATCTGACCTACGCCGTGGTCATGCCCTGGGTCGACGGGCCGACCTGGATGGAGGTCATGATCTCCAAGAGAGAGCTGACGCAGGACCTATGTGTCGACCTGGCCCGCTCTATGGCCCATGTTCTGACCTGCATGGAGCAGCGCGGGGTGGCCCACTGTGACCTAGCCTCGGGCAACCTGCTTCTTCCTGCTCTGGGACGGATGGAACGGCCGGCCGGCGCTGAAGCGATCGCCTTGGTCGACGTGGAGGGGGTGTACGGACCGGGTCTGGTACGACCGCGCGATCTGATGAGCGGGACCTCTGGCTATGCCCACAAGACAGCCGGCCAGGCATTGTGGGGGGCAGAGTCGGACCGCTTTGCCGGGGCCATGCTGCTCTGCGAGATGCTGGTCTGGAGCCAGGAAGTCGTGCGCCAGATGGCTTATGGCGAGAGCTTTTTCTCGTCGAGCGAGCTGCAGCAGGACTGTCCACGCTTCTACGTGCTGCGCCAGGCGCTGCGTCAGGATTGGGGGGAAGGGCTGTCGCGCCTGTTCGAGCAGGCGTGGAGCTCCCGGACCCTAGCCGACTGCCCCACCTTTGGCGAGTGGCAGGTGATGCTGTCGCAGGGAGAGGGCGGGGGCGGAGGTGGTAGCGGCGGGGCGCCTCCCGAGCAGGCCCTGGCCCCCGGGCGAGAGGCTCTGGCGCGGGGCGACTGGAACTATGCCATGGCCTTCTTTGGCGAGCTGGTTGCGCGCCGCCAGTATCTGACCCAGGCGCAGCAGCTCTTGCAGGAAGCAAAGGAAGGGGCAGCCAACGAGAGCCAGGCCGCGGAGGCCTATCGCGACGCCCTGGAGCTGACTGGCCGCGGCGACTGGGATTCGGCCCAGGAGCTGTCGGACCTCGCAGTCCGTCTGAGGCCTGGCGTCGACCGCTACACCGCGTTGCAGCAGGCGGTGGCCCTGCAGCGCAACGTCAGTGCCGAGGTGGAGGGGAGCCGCGCTGAGGCGTCCGAGGCGCTGAACCGGGGGGACTGGAGCAAGGCAGTCGCGGCCGCAGTGAAGGCGCTCAAGTGGCTGCCTGATGATGCCGAGCTGGGACGGATTCTGACCCGGGCAAGGCAGGCATTGGAGCTGGAGAGGCCGGTTCGCGAGGCGCTGTCCAAAGCCGAGCAGAGCAACTCGCGTACGGACTGGGAAGCGGTCCAGGTTGCGGCCACGGCCGCCCAACGCCGCGATCCACACAACTCCTGGTTCGCACAGCTGGTGGCCAGGGCCACACAACAGGCCGAATGGGCCGGCGCAGTGGAACAGGCCGGCCGGTTCGCGGCGCAGCGGCAGTGGACCGAAGTGCTGCGCATGCTGGAGCAGGTTCCGGATGAGGCGCCGGGCGCCACAGAGCTGCGCACGAAGGCTACGGCGCGGGCGGAGAAGGAGCTCAAACTGGCTCTCCTGCGCAAGGTGGGTGAGCAGGCCCTGCAAAAGGGAGATTGGACGGCGCTCAGGCAGGCAGCGGATGCCGCCCTGGCCGCGGGAGCCAAAGAGCCCTACTTTGCCTTCTGGCAGGAGAAGGCCACCGATGAGCTGGCCCGAGACCAGGACGCGGCCCTGTACACCGGCGAGGCGCGACGACTGGCGGCGGAGGAAAAGTGGGACAGCGCCCTCGCGGCGGTGACCAAGGCCGCCGACCTGCGACCCCAGAGCCGCGAGCTGCAAGAGCTGAAGGCCGTGATCGCCCGGCGGCAGCTCTCGGCCAGCAGGCTGTGCGCGGCGCAGCAGGCAGCAGCCGATTCGAATTGGACGGCGGTGCTGCGCGAGCTGGCTGAGGAGAACGAGACCGACCCCGTGGTGGCCAGACTGCGCAGTCAGGCTGGAGCAGAGCTCGACCGACTGGCCGAGCTGGACTCGCTGGAGAGCACGATCCGCCGCGCGCAAGACTCGGCCAGGTGGGAGGAAATGATCGCCGCCTGCGAGAGGGCCCTTGGACTCGGGGGGGCGCGGGAGCATTACGGTCCGCTCTACGAGCAGGCCAAGCAGCGCCTGGCAGCGGAGACAGAGGCACAGGCCCTGGCCGCCAGAGCGGAGGGGCTGGCCGGCAACGAGTCCTGGGCGCAGGCAGTGCAGGACCTCGAGCGCGCGGTTCAGCTCTGGCCGGCCAACCTAGCCTATGCCGAACTGCTTGACCAGTACCGGCAACAGTTGCAATGCCAGGGGCTCTACGAGCAGGGCATGGAGGCGATGCGCGCCCAACACTGGGAGAGCGCCCGGTCTGTTTTCGAGCAGCTCCCACCGGACTATAAGGATGCGGCAGACGCAGCGCGACTCGCCGCACAGAATGTGTACTGGCTTCAGCTAGTCGAGCAGGCCAGCAACCTCGGCACGCAGGGGCGCTGGCAAGAGGTGCTTACCGTCTTGCAGGAGGTTCCGCTGGGCCAGGCGAGCGCAGATGGCCTGAAGGCGCAGGCACAGGCTGAGCTGGACAGACTGGATGCTCTGGCACGAGCCGAAGAAGCCTGGCAGCAGGCGGAGCAAACCCACGACTGGCCCAACGTGATCCTCTATGCTAGAGAGGCACTAGGGCTGGGAGCCGATGCGCAGCGAATGAGCGCCTCGATCGAGTCAGCCGAGCGCAGAATCACCGCCGAGAATGAGGCTCGGTCCCTGGCAAGTGATGCCGACGCGTTGGCCAGCTCGCAGGACTGGGCGGGAGCCATCTCGGCCTTGAGCGCAGCGGCGCAGCGCTGGCCAGAGAACAGTCACTATCCGGAGCTGATCGCCGAGTACGAGCACCAGCTCGTGCTGGCCGAGGGCTATGCTGCGGCCGGAGCCGCGCTGGATGCGGGCCGTTGGGAAGAGGCTCTGGCGCATCTCTCACAGCTTCCAGGAGACTATCGCGAGGCAGCGCAGTGGACAGCCGTAGCCACGGCGCGTCGGGACCATGAGCTGGCCGTGGCGCAGTCCAAGCACTCAGTACGCGAGGCACTGGACAGGAGACGGTACGAGGCCGCCGCAGCAGAAGCGGAGCGGCTACTAGATCTGGCCGGAGACGACTCTGAGGCGCAGGGCCTGGCCGCGGAGGCGGACCAGGCTGTCAGGCAGTTCCGCGAACAGTTGGACCAGTTGAGGAGAGCGGCCGACCAGGCCGAGTCCGCCGGCCTCTGGCCCGAGGCGGCGACAGCCCTGGAGGCCTGGGCAGACATCGCGCCAGAGGATCAGGCAATCGCTGATCGACTGGAGGCTGCACGGGCTCAGGTAGAGGCAGCAGCGGCGGTGGAGCAGGCCGAGGTCGCTTTGTCGCGTAACAACTGGTCCGCGGCGCTGCGCGAAGCCCGACGAGCTCTACGTTTGACACCGGGCAACAGTGCCGCCACGACAGCGGTCCTGCGGGCACAGAAGGCACGCAGCAGGTTCATGGCGCGCCTGGCAGCGCTCGCGGCCGGTGCGGCAGGCACGATTCTGCTCGCCTTTGGCGTTTGGGGCAAAGCCAACGGTGGCGGACCGATGGGACCGCTATTCTGGACACCCACGCCGACCAATACGTCCACCATCACTCCGACGCCGACGAACACGCCTACAGTTACCATTACGCCGACCCGCACCAACACGCCAACCGTGACTCCAACGCATACCAACACTAGCACGCCGACCTACACGCCCACCCACACGCCGACCAATACCCTGACGCCTACCAGGACGCTAACGCCGACCCAGACGCTCACTCCGACCAACACCAGGACACCGACCAGGACGCCAACACATACCCTGACGCCAACGGCGACAAACACGCAGCCGCCACCACCGCCGCCAACGGACACACCGCTTCCGCCGACGCTGACGCCGATTCCGCCAGAGCCTGAGCTGCCCACGCTCACACCAGTGCCGGTTTCGTAGGAGGATCCCTGGAATCGACGCGATGGCGTGGACCGGTCTTGTGGCTGGTGCCGCTGACAGCGGCGCTGATACTCACGGTGGCTCTCGCTCCGCAGTCGACTCTGGTCAGGCCGTTGGTACAGTTTTGGGACAAGAGCGGGACCCAAACTGCGACACCGAGTCAGCCGTGGCAGAGCTGGACAGATGACGATTCGTCGCTCTGGCTGTCCCAAGGAGCCAGAGAGGTGACGGTGCGCTGTGGCCGCGAGCCGCTGCCTGGGAGCATCAACGTGACCGTGGAGGGGCAGGGCTGCTGGAGGGCGGCCTGACGAGCAAGGCCTATCCGTTCTCCCAGGCTGGCGGGTCACTGGGCATCGGGCTTGTGCCGGCGCCCGAGGCTGCTCCCGGTGGCAGTTTTCGACTGTTGGTGAGTGCGAGCGGTGCGCTGACTGAGCGAAACGGCGTGCTTTTGCAGTGCGGAGCTTATGCGCCAATCATCCAAAGAGGAAGAGTTCCCTGAGAAAGGAGGACGGTGATGCGAACCAGGTGGTGGTGGCTGCTACTCATGGGCCTGGGCCTGCTCTGGCCAACGCAGGCGCTGGCGGCAGAACCGAGGATAACGCCCGTCGTCGCTGCTCAGGGTTCGTTTTCTGGTGACTCGGCGGCTCAGGCGGCGACCCTGACTATCCGCGTGATCAATCAATCGGGTCAGCCGTCGTCTGGAGCGGTCGTGCAGGTGTTTGCAGACAGGCTTGAACAGGACGTCGCTATGTCGTCCACTGATAGCGGTGGCTATGCAAGCTTTAACGTCGACGCCGGGCAGTACACGGTCCTTGCTGTGTCAGGCAGCGACCACTTCATGGTGAGGTGGGAGCGCCTCTCGGCGCCCGGGGAGCACTGGATGAGCACGGATGGAACTGTGCCGCTGTGGGTCCACGCGCAGACTCTGGACGGCAGGGCACCGGTCTCGGCGCAGGTCTACCTCTGCCCGTTTCCGCAGGCCTTCCCTAGCGTGGGCACAACAGACGCGAATGGCTGGCAGCGCTTCTACGTGACCGCAGGTACGTACAATGTGATCGCCTTCACCAGAACCGGCGACAGATACTATGTGGTGAAAAAGGACGTCCCGGTCTATGGCATTCAGACAGTCGACTTCCCCGGAGATAGCAGTGACCTGGGCAGGGTCATGTTCGAGGTATCGGGCTTTGATTGGGCCCATTCTTATGCCTGGAACTCGTACACAAACTGGTCGCAGAGCTTTGTGCATGCCAGCGGAGACAGTATCCGATTCTCCCGCGGCACCTACCACCTCTCACCTGTACTCAGGCGAAGAATCGGTGCCGAGACCTGGGAGTATGACGTGGCTGGGTTCGACGCCTATCGCATCAACGCCGGCGATGACCTTACCATTCAGCTTGGCGGCCCTCTTGCGATCCAATTGGCTCTGGACCGCCGCTTCCGCCAGCGTGGCGATAGTATTTCCTTTGGCAACGGTATCGTGGACGGTTTCGGGAACTCGCTGCGCGGCCTGTGGCACGACATCCCCTCTGAATCGAGCCCCGACGGCTCTGCTGCTAGGTTCAGCCCGATGACTGAAAATGCAGCAACTGAGAGCCGGAGTGTTGCGGCCGGCTGGCAGTATGTCTACCCGAGTCTGCGCGTGATCGATCCGACTGGGACTAGCCGGCTAGAGCGCGACACCTGGTATAGCCACTCCTGGTCCATTCCTCCGTCAGGTGTCCCACTCGGGCTCTACTGGGCGACGTATTCTCTGGACACAGGGGCTCATCTGGGCGTCCTGTCGGCCACCGATTGGTTCTGTGTGGGTGGATGCGATCCTCCGACACCGACCTTCACACCCACCGCGACGCGCACTGCCACGAACACACCTACCGGCACTCGTACACCCACGGCCACGCTCACGCGCACGCGCACCGCTACTCCGACGATCACGTGCACACCAACCGACACAAGAACCCCATCGATCACTCCCACGCGCACGAACAGCGCGACGCCGACCCAGACGCGTACCCCCACATTGACTCCTAGCCAGACGGCAAGTCCGACTCGCACCAGAACGCCGACGCCGACCCGTACCCTGACGCCGACGGCAACTCCGCTGGCCTGTTTGTGGGGGGAGAATGACACCAAGGCTCAGGCCTGCGGGCCGCTGATGCCAGGGTTTGTCTATCGGGCCTATATCGATCCATCCGATGACAAGGACTATTACTACTTTGACACGAGCGTGACCGAGGTGGTCGAAGCCTGGTTGAATGACGTGCCAGCGGGCTGCGATTATCAGTTGTATCTGGGGTACACAGCAGAGAACCAGTGGATCGCCGTGTCGAACACGCGGGGCAACGGAGTCAACGAGCATGTGATCAGCCCGTTGCCGGTGGCGCCGGGGCGCTACTACTTGTGGGTCTACGGAGAGCCGGGTCCCATCTGCCCTGGCGAGGCCTACAGTCTGCGCGTGGGCTATTCATTTACTGGACCTACGGCCACGGCTACGTCCACCCCCACACGGACTCTAACCCGCACGCCCACTCCAACTGTCACCTCTACGGCGACACCAACCGGTCCCTGGCTTGCCTGGGTCGACACCACGGAACCGCTGGTACTCTACACTTGCCAGGCTGGCTCCGAGGCGCGAATCCGCTACGGGAACATCCCGCTGCCGGCGACGCTGACAGCCGAGGTGGAGGGTGCGGCGACGTTCCAGGACGGGCTGACCGAGACCACACTGACCCTGTCGGAAAGCGATGGCGAGCTGGGACTATGGGTGATGCCGGCCGCCCGAGCGCAGGCGGGCGAGCCGTTCTCTCTCGAACTGGCCCTGGCAGGAAGGGTGCTGCGCCACGAAGGCGCCATCCGCGGGTGCGGAATCTATCTGCCGCTAATCACCAAATAGAGTGTCGAGAGACCAGTTAAGAACAGTCGGGGGTTGAAAATGCGTTGTATGTTCACAGAAGTACTCACAACAGGCTCTCGGGGTTTGGCAGCCCTTGCGCTGATGTTGATCTTGCCAATGCACTCGATTAGAGCCGCGGGAACTCTGGCGGAGCCAGTACTGGAGCCTGGCGCCACGCACCAGGGGAGCAAAGTCGTGATCGCCCCCGAGCTCGTGGCCGAGGTGGTTGTGAACTTGCGGTCTGCGCAGGAGCGGCAGTTGCTGGAGCAACTGCGCCATACTTGCCACGACGGTTCGGAGTGCCAGCTCGAGGTGCCTCAAGGTCAACGGTCTGCTTTTGACGAAGCAGGGCTCGAATATCGGGTCAGAGACAGGGTGGTGGTCATCACGGGACGGTCCCACTCATCACGGCGGTCCGGGGCGGCCGTCGCGGGGGCCGAGACCTACCAGACAGCAGAGCGTTGGACCGTCATCAGCATTCCTGAGTCTCCAGGCGGTATATGTGGTGCCTCGGCAGCGTCTCTGGCCACGACCTCGGCAGCCCCGAGGGGTGCTCCGGTGACCCGGGTTATTGATAGGCTTCAGAACGTCCACACCTATGCGGGGGACTTGGGCGTGTCGGTGGTCAACTCACCTCGGCCTAGGACCGTGTGGAGTCGTCTCGGGATGTCGTCTGACGGCGGCGCGGATGATGGCGCCGAGACGGACGATGATGCTTACCTGGTGCGAGAAGAGCCAGCTTATTTGGACGGAGATCCAGTGAATGGGAGCTGGGGCGTTTACGCGCGGGACTGCGCTGGAGGGGACACGAGGTACGCCGTCTACTCGGTGGAACGGGTGTACTATGAGCAACTGGATACCACGCCGCCAACGGTGACTAACGTGCGCGAATCCGCCGATCCGATCAACCTCGCCGGCTGCCCGGCGCCAACCACCGTGACCATTCGCGCTGACGTGAGCGATTCGTCGGCCCTGGACTTTGTGCGGTTGAGCTACGGTCTGCCCGATGGCACATGGAGCAATGTGGCCATGAACTACGAGTCCGGCTCGACCTACGCCGCCACCATTGGTCCTTTCTCGGAGGCCGGCACGCTGTCCTACAACGTCGTGGCCAAGGACTCGGCGGGCAACCAGTCTCAGCCGGTAGCGGGGACTGTGACACTGCGGGCCTGCATGACCCCAACCCGGACGCCGACGAGAACTCCCAGCCGCACGCTGACCCCCGCCATTAGCTACACTCCTACCCGGACCCGCACGCGCACCCCCAGCAGAACGCCCAGCCGAACCCCCACTCCAAGTCCCACCTTCACGCCGACGGCCACGCCGCTAGCCTGCTTGTGGGGAGACAATGACACCAAGGCTCAGGCCTGCGGGCCGCTGATGCCAGGGTTCGTCTATCGGGCCTATATCGATCCACCCGGTGACAAGGACTACTACTACTTTGACACGAGCGTGACCGAGGTCATCGAAGCCTGGTTGAATGACGTACCCGCAGAGTGCGATTATCAATTCTACCTGGGCTATACCCCGGACGGCAACTGGATTGACTTTTCGAACACCAAGGGCAACGGGATCGATGAACATGTGACCAGCCCGTGGCCGATGCCACCAGGACGCTACTACCTGCTGGTCTACGCCGAGCCGGGTCCCATTTGCCCTGGCGAGGCCTACAGTCTGCGCGTCGGCTATTCCTTCATTGGCCCAACTGCCACGACTACGGCAACTCCGACGCCAACACGCACTCTTACTCCTACTCGTACGCCCACGCCTACCTTTACGCCAATCGGCGAGTGGGCCGCGTGGGGCGACGGAGGCCAGGAGACCTTCCTGTGCGAGAAGGGGCGCGAGCTGGTTGTCCGCTTTGGAAACATGCCTACGCCGTTCATCGCGACGGCCAGTGTCGAAGGGTGGGCTGTCTTCTCCGCTGGCAGCAGGAGCCTGGAAACTAGCATCCAGGACCGTGATGGGTCCGTGAGCCTGATGCTCTACCCGCTGGCCGGGGCCGTGCCGGGATATGGCTACGACCTCACTGTGACTGTCAACGGGCACAGGCTGGTGCGAGAGGGCTGGGTTGCCAGGTGCCTCTACCTGCCTGTTCTCACCAGGCAGTCGTGGCAGCCCTGAGATCCTGCAGGGCCGGCATTTGTGCAAGAGAAGGAGGTTAAGCGGTGTCGTTTCAGCCAACTGCGGGTGGCAGTCTGATCATCGACGGGGTGACCTGGAAGTTCGGGGAGCACCCCCTGGCCCGGGGCATGCCCTACGGTCAGGAAGGCCGGCAAGCAGTGGTGTATCAGCTGGTCAGCGGAGGTGAGAGCCGCGCGCTCAAGGTGTTCAAGGCGCGCTTCCGGGTGCCCGGGCTGGTCTTCCTCGGCGAGCAGATGGCTCGCTATTCCAGTCTACCCGGACTCTCCGTGTGCTCGCGCACCGTGCTCACCCCCCAGAACCACGCGACCACCCTGCGCGGCAATGCCGACCTCCTCTATGCTGTTCTGATGCCCTGGATCGAAGGTCCGACCTGGATGCAAGTTCTTCTGGAGAAGCGCGAGTTGAGCGCCGGCCAGAGTCTGAGCCTGGCGCGGGGCCTGGCCGATGTCCTGGCGACGATGGAGCAGCGTACGGTGGCGCACTGCGATTTGTCCGGACCTAACGTGCTGCTGCCGGAGCTGGGCGGCGGGCGAGGCCTGGCCCTGGTGGACGTCGAGCAGATGTTCGCCCCGGAGCTGCGTCAGCCCGAGACCCTACCGGGCGGCTCGCCCGGCTATGCCCACCGCTCTGTGGCTGGAGGGCTGTGGGCCGGCAACGCCGACCGCTTTGCCGGCGCGTTGCTATTGGCCGAGATGCTGGGCTGGTGCGACACGCGGGTGCGCTCGTCGGCATGGGGTGAGAGCTACTTTGACCCGGCCGAGGTGCAGCATGCCTGCCCGCGGCTGGAGATCCTGCGGGAGGTGTTGGATCAGCACTGGGGCGGCGCCGTGGCCGGACTGCTGGACCGGGCCTGGCGCTCCGATACGCTGAGCGAGTGCGCCACCCTGGGCGAGTGGCTGCTGGAGCTGCCAGGATCCGCGCCGACGGTGGACCGCCCCTCTGCGGCCCTTGCCCCCGAGTCGATCGCCCAGGAGCCGGTGCACCCCGGACCGGTCAAGCCCGAGCAAGAACTGCCACCTCAACCACAGGGCCGGAAGGCTCTGGCCGCGCCGGAGTGCCGGTCGGAGGCGGTGCCCCGGGACCGGGTGCCGCGGAGCTACCCATCAAGGCCCGCGTCGACTTTGCCGGAGGCAGAACAGGCGCTGATCCGCCTCTTCGACCAGGGCCTGGCGGCGGTGCAGGCAGGCCGCCCGGCTGAGGCGACAGAGCTGCTGAGCGAGGTCGAGCGGCGCCAGCCGGGATTCGAGCTGGCGGGGCGCAGGGCGGCCGACCTGCTGGCACAGTGTCGACCGCAGCCAGTTTCGCCGGAGCCGAAGGGCGCACTCCGCAACATCCCGGCCTGGTTGCCCATTGCCGGGGCGGTGGCAGCCCTGGTCCTGATCATCGTGGCAGTGCGCGGCTGCCCTGGTCCCACACCCCTCCCGACTCCGACCCGGACGGCCACTGCGCGAGCGGCGGAGGCGACTGACACACAGGCTGCGGCCATTGAAACGTCCTTGCCCTCACCTACAGGCACGCTCAGCGCGGCGCCGACGACCACGGCGACACCAAAGCCACAGGCACTCGTCGAGGTCACCAGCGCGGAGATGCGCGAGGGGCCTGGTTCGGACTATGCCCTGGTCAGAAGCTACGAACGCGGCATGTTGCTGGACGTGCTGGGGCGCTCGCCGGGCCAGCAGTGGCTGAAGGTACAGGCGCCGGACGGGGTGGTGGGGTGGATGAAGGCTGAGAACCTGACGGTCAACCTGACCATCGCCGACCTATCGGTGGCAAGTGCCCCTCCCAGCCCTACGCCGAAGGCAGCGCGGGCAGGGGATACGAAGGTCCTTGGTGGTGCAGGGATCACCCTGGTCTATGTGCCGGCGGGCAGCTTCCTGATGGGCTCGACAGACGCCGAGATCGACGCAGCACTGGCGATGTGCCAGAGGTTTTACGGCTCCTGCCCGCGAAGCTGGTTCGAACTGGAGTCTCCCAGGCACACCGTCGGCCTGGATGGGTACTGGATCGGTCAAACGGAGGTGACCAACGCCGAGTATCGGCGCTTCGTGGAGGCGGGAGGCTACAAGGACTCGCAGTACTGGAGCAGCGACGGCTGGGCGTGGAGGAGCAACAACGACATCCGTCAGCCCGAGTTCTGGGACGACCCCGCGTACAATGGGGATTCGTACCCCGTGGTGGGAGTGAGCTGGTTCGAGGCGGAGGCATACACCAAGTGGGTGGGGGCGCGGCTGCCCACAGAAGCGGAATGGGAGAAGGCCGCGCGAGGAACGGACGGACGAACGTACCCATGGGGCAACGAATGGGACGGAGAACGGCTGAACTACTGTGATTCGAGCTGCCGCTTTGACTGGAAGGATGTCACCGTGAATGACCGGTATGCCATTGCCGCGCCTCCTGGAACCTACCCCGGGGGAGCAAGTCCGTACGGAGGCTTGGACATGGCTGGCAACGTGTGGGAGTGGGTGCGGGACTGGTACGATGGGAGCTACTACGCGAACTCGCCACCGCGCAACCCGACCGGGCCCAGTTACGGACAGGCCAAGATACTACGTGGCGGCTCGTGGATCAACAGTCCAGCGTACGTCCGCTGTGCCATCCGCTACTGGTTCGTACCAGACTCTCGCTACTTCTATGTCGGGTTCCGTGTTGCGCAGTAGGTTCTCCCATAGTTGGTTCTGACTTCTGGCTTCTAATTGCTGGGAGGGTCTGGAGGCTACGCCCCCAGCCGCCGTCGAAGGCTTCGTGGGGCCGACACGCTCTGCCTTGAGTGTCGATTCGTTGATTGGGAGAAGACATGACACAAACAACCAAGTCCCTCGGCAAACTGGGCAAGTTCGAGATCCTGGCCGAACTGGGCCGCGGCAGCTACGGGGTGGTGTACCGGGCGCGGGATCCGGTACTGGAACGTGAGGTCGCGCTCAAGGTGATCCACCCGCGGCTGCTGGTGCAGGCCGAGTTCGTGCAGCGGTTCTTCCTGGAGGCGCGGGTGGCGGCGCGGCTGGATCACCCCAATATCGTGCCCATACACGACGTGGTAGAGTCCGGGGGCAGCCTGTTCATTGTCATGAAGCTGCTGGAGGGCAAGTCGCTGCAACGGTTCATCGAGAGCAAGGCCAAACTGGAACCGGCGCAGGCTGTGCCCCTGTTGGCGCAGGTCGGGTCGGCAGTGGATTATGCCCACAGCAAGGGGGTGCTGCATCGCGACCTGAAGCCGGCCAACGTGATGGTCCGCGAGGATGGCCACGCGACATTGACCGATTTCGGTCTGGCCAAGGCTCTGTCCGAGAGCTATGCCAGCTCGGGGGAGAAACAGGCTGGGACGATGCCCTATATGGCGCCGGAGGAGTTCGACGCCGGGTTTGGCGAGGTGGGGCCGGCCACGGACCTCTACGCCCTGGGCATCATGGCCTATGAGATGCTGGGAGGTCAGGTGCCGTTTCGGGGCAGCAGTACGCAGATTATGCACGGGCACTGTATGGCAGCTGTGCCGGCGGTGGGGGGACTGGCTCCGGGCGTGAGCGAGGTGCTAGAGCGAGCTCTGGCCAAGAAGCCGTCGGAGCGCTTTGGCAGCGCGGAGGAGTTTGTGGCTGCCTTGCGCGGAGCATTGGCGACCGCGGTGCGGCAAGAGGTGCGCCAGGAGCCTGCAGCTCCGCTCGATGTCCCAAAGGCGAACGGGGCACCGCAGGTGCCCCAACCTACCGGTGTGCCCAAAGCTGGGGCCACGAAGCTGCTGGGCACCACGGGGATCACGCTGGTGTGGGTGCCGCCTGGCACGTACTGGATGGGTGCGGCGGACAGCGACCGCGGCGCCTCGAGAGATGAGAAGCCGCGCCACCAGGTGGAGTTGGACGGGTACTGGATAGGGCAGACTCAGGTGACGAACGCACAGTACCAGAGATTCATCGATGCAGGTGGCTACAGCACGCGGTCCTACTGGAGCGACGCCGGGTGGACCTGGAAGACGAGCAACGGCGTGACGCAGCCCGGGTGCTGGGGCGACTCCAAGTGGAACGGGGCTGACCAACCGGTAGTGGAGGTGAGCTGGTACGAGGCGGAAGCCTACGCAAAGTGGGCGGGAGGGCGGCTGCCGACGGAAGCGGAGTGGGAGGCAGCGGCGCGCGGGGGCCCGCTGAGCAAAGGATACACCTATGCCGGGAGCAACGACGTGGGCAGCGTAGCTTGGTACGAGGACAACTCAGGCGGTGTCACGCACGCAGTGAAGGGGAAAGCCCCCAACGAGCTGGGCCTGTACGATATGAGCGGGAATGTGTGGGAGTGGGTGGCGGACTGGTATGTTGGGTGGTACTACTCCAGCACGCCCAGGAAGAACCCGTCTGGCCCCACTTCCGGGAGCGAGAGAGTCCTGCGCGGCGGCTCGTGGATAAGCGGTCCAACGGACGTGTGCGGTACCGACCGCGCCACGATCGCGCCAGGCCATCGCAGTAGCATTGTGGGGTTTCGTGTTGCGCAGTAGGTTCTCCCCTGATTGGTTCTGGTTTCTGGCTTCTGGGTTCTGAATGCTGAGGGGGTCTGGGGGCGTAGCCCCCCGACCGCCGCCGAAGGCAGGGACGGGGCTCTGTGCCAGCCAGGCAGCCGGTGCGGATTGGCCCGGTCGCCAGGTGACGAGCCGCCGGAACGTACACACTGCTTGACGGGTTGCTCGGAAGCGGCAGACGCCTGGCGAACAAGCACCACAGCTCGGCAAGGGAGGCGCCTTGGCCCATTGTGCGCACGGCAGCGGATTGCTGCCGGAGGAGGCCCGATTCTGCCCGCGCTGCGGGCTGGCGTTGCGGCCAGTGGGACCCCGGCCCCGACTGCGAACAGGCGTGGACGGGGCCGTGGCCCCGCGTCTAACGGATGTGCGGATCCTTTACCCCGGGCTTTTTGCAGTCGGGGCAGATGCCATCCGGGCCCAGCTTGCGGCCGCAGGTGGGGCAGAGCAATGGCTCTGCTGCTGGCCTGCTGCGGCCGAACAGGAAGTAGCCCACGATGCCCAGTGTCGCGGCAATGACGCCGATGCCCCCAACGCGGGTCCACGGTATGCCGCTGGGAGGCGCAGGCGTTGGCACGGGGGTGGGCGGGATGGGAGTGGAGGGCACGGCCGTTGGTGACAGTGCAGCCGGTGGTACCGCCGTTGGCTCAAGTTGCAGAGGCACCGGCCCATAGTCGCGACCATCAAAGGCATGCAGCACGCCACTCTTCAGGTCAACCCGCAGGTAGTGCAGCTTGCCGTCCGCCGGGACGCCAGAGCGATAGGTGAGTCGGTACTGCTGCTTGAGCAGGTCAGCCACGCTCTGGAACAGTTTGGTCAGTTCTCCAGACGTAGGCGTAGCCTGGTAGGTGCCACCGGT
>Ga0116142_10001695_pt1 | contig 25924 bp, 18 predicted proteins | sample AD_UKC033_MetaG_FD_89785 | JGI IMG/M metagenome (GOLD analysis project Ga0116142, IMG submission 89785) | Active sludge microbial communities of municipal wastewater-treating anaerobic digesters from USA - AD_UKC033_MetaG | ecosystem: Engineered > Bioreactor > Anaerobic > Digestate | place: USA... | reverse complement strand
TGTAGCCTACAATATCATAAAGAATCCAAAGGTAGGCATTGTTGTTAAGGGTATGAACGGGGTGAGGATATACAACAATACTCTTTATACCGACAAGACCACTGAACAGACCGGAAGGGGTTTGATAGATGTTCATACAAATATTGATGCCGGACTGAATGCACCATCTGCCGGCACGCAAATCTTTAATAATATCTTTTATACAAAACATAATACTTTATGTATTAATGTAATGGACAAGGAGAGCCTGGAGGGATTCAGGTCAGATTACAATATCTTTTATTCCGAATCAGGGTCTCCCGGATTCAATGCAGGAGGTGTTGTCGTGACCTTCGCTGAATGGCAGGCGCTTGGGTATGATCTCAATTCCGTTGTCATCAATCCGCGATTCAATGACTTTACTGACTTTGTCCCGACAGAAAGACTGGATTACGGGACAGATCTTGGTGATAATTTTGCCGAAGGACTGGCAATCAATGCTGAATGGGGTGCTGTAAGTCCAAAAACTGCTATGCAGAATGGCAAATGGCAGGCAGGTGCAAGAATTTATGAGGCTGAAGTGAATGACACAACCGTTTTACCGCCGGGAGAAACAAAAATATATCCCAACCCGGCATTTGGTTTCTTTTATGTACTGACAACTGATGAGAACCGGGCTTACAGTTCGCTCAGGTTATTTGATGCACACGGGCGCCTGGTGCACAATGTTCCCCTGGGATTTAACAGGAAAAACACCATCAATCTTCCGGGTAACATCAGCTCCGGGGTTTATACTGTTTTACTGGAGGCAAACGGGTTGACTGCCTTCCAGAGCAAGCTCATAGTATTGAATTGATAATCAGTTTATTGTTTGATAAACTTCTGGGTCAGGATTATTTCGTTGGACGAGATCATTACTATGTAGATGCCTGATACCAGGTACGAAAGATCGAAATGTTTCATGTACTGATCCTGCGACAACTCCTCAACCAGTACGGTGCGTCCCTGGGAATTTACTACAGCCAGTTTATACTCTTCGATATCATCAGGTGCATCATAATCAATTGAAAAGTTACCGTCATTGGGATTTGGATAAATCTTAAAGGAACCTTTTTCCGGTTTAGGGGCTGTCACCGTGAAATCCAGCAGGTTTGATCTGGTGGAAGCATTCATGTTGTCAGTGGCTGTTGCATAGATTGAATAGGAACCTTCCTCAATATCTTTCAGGGTAAAGGTAAAGGGAGGGCTGGTCTGTTCTCCAAGCTTTCTGGTCCCATCATAAAGGATGACCGACTTAACAGTCCCATCCGGATCATGGGCTGTTACCTCTATAATAATGGTGGCAGGTGAAGTGTATGAGCTTCCCTTGGTTGGCGAAGCAATGGATATTACCGGAGGTTGATTTGTCGGCGATGAGTTTGGTGGCGTTGTTGTAGTGGGATTTGAAGCAGGTGTAGTGGCAGGGGCTGCACAGTTGTTTGTAACAGACCGGGAGGTGAATGAGGCTGCCTGAGCGCCTTCAGTAGATTGAACCGGATTGTCAGAGGGCTTGGTATATGACAGGGTAACTATATCACCATGATTAACCCTGTTTGAGAGCGTCAGTGAAACGTTTTTTCCGGATACAGCGACTGAGCTGACTGGTTTTGCGGTGCCGTTCACCGTGACAGAGAATGCAGATGTGGCGGGTATTACCGGGGCAAGGTTAATGTTGTAACCTAGTACAATGACGGCAGGTGCGCTCTCTTCCACGGAGGCGCCTGAAACTGCAGGCACAGGCGGCGTATAGGGATTAGGGTCAGGCATCAGTATTACAGAGGTATATGGCAGCAGGGTGACAGAACCGGAATACTTTTTCCCTGTCACATCAACCATCGGCTGGTTCAGAGTGACAACCTTGTTTGAGGTTGACGGATTATAATGGAAGTCAATCCTGGAGGTGTCGCTGACTGTAACCGCCGATTTTTTTGAGTTGCGGTCCTGGCCTGTAAATGACTGCCAGCCGGCCAGTGTCCTGTATTTGCTCCCGGTTGAAGGTGAAGATGTATGAAAAACATTGCCATCGTCAATCGGCCGTGCATAATGGTTATTATCCGCGGTACCAAATTCAGGAATATCATCAGACAGGCTGAAAAATTTTAATGCAAGCTGTGTGGAACTTTTTGCAATGAAAAGGTTATTCTTCAGGCTATTATTTCTTATGTTGCTGCCGGAATTGTTCTGGAAATACATTCCATACCCGTTATTAAAAGCAGTATTGTTCTCAAGGGTGTTATCATGAGAACGATGAATCATATATCCGGCTTCAGAGCAATTGGCCACTGTATTGTTCGTAATGATTGTTTTGGTAGTGTTAACATCGAGATAGATGCCCCGGGCAATATATCTTCCCGGGTATGGAGTGCCGTCTGTGTTGCCGACCACATTAAGAATAATGTTACCATCTATTTTTCTGGAAATACCTTCAGCAACTGTATAGATAGCTGCTCCATCATTCAGAGTTAGCAGGACATTATTAATAAAATTATTCTGGATAGTAATAATATCCGCCGTAGAAGAAAGTCCAATACCGCAGTAGCCTATATTTTCTATTGTATTGTATTTGATTACACAGTTATTTTTGGCAACAGCAATAGCTGAGGCATTTGCACCATTAAAAGCCTGACCGGGTATCACTCCGATGTTTCGGATAATATTGGATGTTATAGTCTCGTCATCTCCCACTGCTCGTATTCCCAGTTGATTACAATGAGAAATGCTGTTATTGCTGATATTGCTTCTGTCACCGAGTAAATGAATCCCATCCTGTCCTGCAAAACTAAGGGTGGAATTCTTGATTGTCCAATAGTTACTGATATAATTAAGGCAGGTAATCAGGTTTGAGATTGAACCTGTAATGTGAAGTCCGTCAATAGTTATATAATCATACTCCGAAGTATAAATCAGAGTATTGAGTGATGCAACTTTAACTGTCTTATCGGCAGGGGATGATGTGCCAAAATATACATAGATTTTTTTGGCTGCATGATCATGAAACCATTCACCATATTTGGAAAGAGTTCTTAAATCATTCTGAATAAAATATCCATGACCCGGTACGGCATCCTGGACTGTCCCGAGTGACCTATAGGTCAGTTTTGTTCCGGTATGATCAGTTATTATACATCTGTCCAGAGACCAGTCATTTTTTCTGATTACTACTTCAGCCCCTGTCCAGTCAGTGGTTGCAGACAATTCATTATCAGTGATAGAGACATTGGTTGATGCGTTTTCAAAGATATTATAACCATTATCAGGCCATCTGCCCATTGCATATTGCACACCGTCAATAGTTACCATATTGGTCTGTGCTTCTGAATCTATTGCAGCAGAATATATTCCGTTGCCTTCTGATATCCAGGATGTTAACGTTGTGAACCCTGTAATTACCGGCTTTTCACCAGTACCATATGCTGATAGTGTAATGGGGGATCCGGAAACTCCGGACCTGGTAATATTTAATGTACCATAAAAGGTATCACCTCTTTTAAAAAGGATCCTGTCACCAGGTTTCAGAGAAGTGAATACTGAGTTTACCTTTGATATAGTAGCCCAGGCGGTAGCGTCAGAGGTCCCCTCGTTCAGATCATTGCCCCCGTTTTTTACATAATAATCGGTAGCTGTAATTAAAGTACTTATAGCCAAGAAAATGAGAGAAAAAGTGATCTTCATAAGAGCTTTTTCAAATGACGAATGCGATTATAATTTTGACTAACATATATTTTGTACGACGAATGACGCTATTTGTTACATACAATGTAAACAAAAAGCAAATGTCAAATTAATAATAAAAATCAATACTACGAACACGAATTGTCATTTTTATCAGTTTATTAATAAACGACTAGCCATTTTACATGAGAATTATTAATTCGGAAGTGCTTAATTTCTTTCTAAGGTTTATTACAAAGGGGCATGAGAGGAGTGTTAAGGCAAAAAAGAACATTGTAAGTTCGCTTCTGATTAAAGGTGTCAGCATTGCAATCAGTTTTGTTACTCTTCCATTAACCCTGAATTATGTCGATGCTTCTACCTATGGTGTATGGCTCACAATGAGCTCTATAGTTGGTTGGTTTGCATTTTTCGATATTGGGCTAACTCAGGGTTTGAGAAACCGTTTTGCGGAAGCAAAAGCAAAAGGAGACGTTAAGCTTGCAAGAATTTATGTAAGTACTACATATGCCATTCTTGGCATGATATTTACATTAGTGTGGGTTGCTTTCATTATTGCCAACCAATTTATTGACTGGTCAAGACTTTTGAACGTGTCAGAATCACTTAGACCGGATGTCACGAAATTGGCGGTAATTGTTTTTACATATTTTTGTATTTCATTTGTATTTAGGATTATCACAACAATTTTACTGGCTGATCAATTTCCTGCAAAATCTTCATTGATTGACCTTTTTGGGCAGATTATTGCCCTGGTGATCATTATCATTCTTGTAAAAACGACTGAGGGTTCGTTAGTTAAACTGGGCCTTACCTTTTGTTCTTCACCACTTGTTGTCCTGATAGGAGCCAATTTTATTTTTTTTAATGGCAAATACAAACAATATAGTCCTTCACTGTCATTTGTAAGATTTTCTTATGCCAAGGATCTTTTAAACCTTGGAGTTAAATTTTTTATCATACAATTAGCTGCAATAATTCAATATCAAACAGCTAATTTTATAATTGCCAGAAATTTCGGCACTGCAGATGTAACAGCTTATAATGTGGCTTATAAGTACTTTGGAATTCCGTATATGATTTTTAATATTTTTCTTGTTCCATTCTGGTCAGCATCTACAGAAGCTTTTCAAAAAAATGACATTAATTGGATAAAAAATGGAATTAAAAGATATAATCAGTTAAATATACTGATACTTCTTGGCACTATTATTATGTTAATCTTTTCTGGCCCATTTTATAAAGCATGGCTGGGTGAGGACAAGGTAGTCATACCTCTGTCACTTTCCTTCTGGGGTTTTGTTTACTTTAACGTGATGATGTATGGTAGTAAATATGTTCAACTATTGAATGGTTTGAGCTATTTGCGAATTCAGTTTATATCAAGTATATTAAGTCCTATTATTTATTTGGGTGTAGTAATGATTCTGATCAGAAGTTTTCAAATGGGAGTCTGCTCTTTGTTTATCGCTTCTGTGATTGCAAATTTTAATGGATTAATTCTGGCTCCTCTGCAGTACCATATGGTTATAAATCATAATAGGAAAGGAATCTGGATAAAATAAGGATTAAATCTTTGGCACTACCATGGTTACCAAAAGGCTCTTAGTTTTTGTCAGTTTGATACTAGCTGTGTTGTTTCATTTTCTTTTCTATTTGAATTATTATGGTCCGTCAATTAGTTCCTTGCAGGGAGTACTTAAATATTTACTCGCATTAGGGTCAGCAATAATTATAGTTTTTCTATATTTCACGACATATTGGCGGGCTGATTTGAAGCGGAGTAAGCTCACAGTGCTTTTTGATATTCTGATATTATGGTTCTTTATCTCATTGATCAGGAGTATGTTGGAAATCAGAGACTTGAATGGCTTCATTTTGTTTATATTTAATAATTATCTGGCTCTTTCGTGTTTTCCTTTATTTTTTTTTATTGTAGGGACTAATCCGAATTATTTTCATATGACCAATAAAATATTGTTTATATATGTTTTATTGGCATTTATTTTTTCACTTCCTTTTATCCATTTCTTTGAACTTCAGCTTTATTTGGTATACCCATTGTTCTTTTTAATTCTTACCATTCCATTGATGAGATCAGCTGAAAGAATTTTGATTTTGATAATCTCTATTACTGTAATAGTTGTTTCTCTTACCAACCGGGCAGGAATATTACGTATACTGTTTAGTTTTTGTATCGTTGGCGTCTATTTCATAATGAAGAAGGTTCATATTAATAAAAAGCTCCTTTATGCGTTAGTGTTTATAGTACTGATGATTCCCCTGGCATCGTTGTACCTTGCAATTAAAGGACAAAGTGTTTTTCAGATAATCTTGGGGGATGACGACACACCTTACAGTCAGCTTAACCCATATGCAGATACAAGAACTTTTTTATATTATGAAGTTTTTCAAGATCTTAAGACAAATGATGTTCTACTATTTGGGAAAGGTTTTAATGCAGGTTATGATTCGCCCTCATTTCATACTTATCGAAGGGAGGTTGTTGAGGTTGGATTTCTTCAAATTTTAATGAAAACTGGTATCGTGGGGTTTATTCTTTACTTTTCAGTTATAGTTGTTGGAATCTTCAAGTCAATTGGCCATTCAAATAACTTATTTCTCAAAATGTTGGGATTCTTGCTGATTGGATATATAATCATGCTTTTCTTTGAAAATCAATTGGCATATAACTTGTTAAATATTATTATCTGGCTGGTTGTAGGTATGTGTTATTCTCCTGTGCTTAGAGGTTTGAACGATAAGGAGATCGGCGTCCTGTTTCACAATAGTAATAAGAATAACTGAATTTCTAATCTCCAATGTTATGAAAAAGGCTTTAAGAATTTTATGGTTTACAAACACGCCTTCATTGGCTACTGCAAAACTAGGAATGCCTAACTATTTGGGAGGTTGGATTTCTTCATTGGAAAAAGAAGTTTCAAAATGCCAAGGGGTAAAGTTGGGTGTAGCATTTCCGTATGAGGATAAATCAAAAGATGAGTTTTTTATTGGAGACACCCAGTATTTCCCTTTGCACTTGTCAATGGAAGGCGGGAAAGTAGCCAGATTAATGAAAAGGTGGACTCATAGGGCAGACTCGTTGAATGATATTAGAATCTTTAATAATGTTATTAAACAATTCAATCCAGATATTATTCATGTTTTTGGAAGTGAGAAATCGTTTGGACTCATTGGGTCTAATTGTAAGATTCCAATGATTTTGCAAATACAGGGTAATCTGTCGGTATATACCGAGAAGTGGTTTTCTGGAATTAATTATTTCGATGTGCTTCGTTATTGCCGAAAGAAATCTTTATTACAAGGATATGGGATATTTCATTCATATTATCTTTTCAGAAAATGGGCAATTCGTGAGAGAGAGATTTTTAAGCATTGTAGTCATATCATAGGTAGAACAGATTGGGACAGAAGGATCTCAAGAGTACTATCACCAATGAGCAAATATTATCATTGTGATGAATTATTAAGAGAACCTTTTTATACAAAACAGTGGAAATACTCTGAAAGGAAGGAAAAAATTTTCGTTTCGACAATAAGTCCAGTGACATATAAGGGATTTGAAACCATCCTGAAATCAGCCAACCTCCTCAAAGGCTTAGAGAAGGTAGAGTTTAAGTGGTACGTGATTGGAGTTAGGGGCAGCGAAGAAATTGTAAGGATTTCGGAAGGTTCAACTGGCCTCAAGTTCTGCAATAATAATGTAATATTCAAGGGCTCATTACCAGCAAATGAATTAATAGAATACCTGGTAAATTGTGATTGTTATGTTCATCCCTCACACATCGAAAATAGTCCTAATAGTGTGTGTGAGGCAATGTTAATTGGCACTCCGGTTATCGCAACATATGCTGGAGGGACTTCGACTATTGTTCAGAATGGAAGTGAAGGTATACTTGTTCAGGATGGAGATCACTACGTTTTAGCAGGTGCAATAATGGAGTTAATTCATTCACCGGGACAAATGAACGTTTATTCAGAAAATGCACGTAAAAGAGCCTTGGAAAGGCATAATCCACAAACGGTGGTAAGTAGAATTTTGGATATTTATCAGGACGTACTCAAATCGGATAAAAATGTCTTTTCCCAGAGTAATAATTATAGGTGAAACATTCCGGTCAAATGGTGGCGGGGGCATAACAATGATGAATCTTTTTAAAGATTGGCCTTCAGATAATTTGGCTGTTGTAACTGAACTAACAATGGAAAGTTCTTCAACGTTTCACTGTCGGAAATACTACCAGATTGGCTATCAGGAGAAAAAAATTATATTCCCGCTGTCGTGGTTTAAAAAGAAGATTCTTTCCGGAGAAGTAATGGCTGGAAATAGTGGGAAGGATCAGCCCTTGTCAGGGAAAGAATCATCTGGTCCAAGATCTTTTCTTAAATTGTTATATTATAAGACAATAAGAGTTTTAGGTATAAATCATTTAACATATAAAATGCAATTGTCGGAAAAACTACTGCATTGGGTTAAAGACTTTTCTCCTGACATAGTTTATCACCAGCCATTTAATTTTTCGGATATGCAGCTTGCATACCAGTTGAAATGTGCAATCAATATTCCGATGGTCATACATGTGATGGATGATATTGTTAGTTTTGCCAACAAACCTAACCTGATCTATTACTACTGGCAGAAACGAATACATAGACTCTTCAGAATGCTGATTGATTCTGCGTCTGTCTGCCTTAGCATTTCAGATTATATGAGTGTAGCGTATTATAAACGATATGATAAGAATTTTATAGCATTTCGGAATCCTGTCGAATTAGATGAGTGGATGCCACATATGAAAAAGCAGTGGGAATTCAGTGCTCCAATAAGAATAGTGTATACAGGCCGATTAGCTGTGCCAAACATAAATTCTTTATTATTATTCTGCCGTGTAATTAGTAATGTCAGGAAAAAGGGTCATGATATAGTGCTTGATATTTATTCCCTGGATGAGAACCATAGCTTTTGTCGACGCCTTAAGACTCTTGACGGCATCAACATAATGAAGCCAGTTCCTTACTCTCAAATTCCTGAGTTAATCAGCGGTTATGATATTGCTTTACTGCCAATTGACTTTAATAGCCGTGGTATACGATTTGCCAGATTCTCTATCTCAACGAAGACATCAGAATATCTGATCTCAGGAGTTCCTGTTATATTGTTGGCACCTGTTAAAATTGCGCTGACTGATTATGCTCATAGAAACGGATGTATGTATATTATTAGCAATAGTGATATAAAGAACATTGAGAATAGACTGATAGATTTTATTAACAACCAGCCTTTAAGGGAAGCTATAGCACGTAAAGGGATCAAGGTTGCCAGGATCGACTCAGATGCTTGCAAGGTAAGACGAGAATTCAAATCTCAAATTAAAAGCGCCATTCATTAGAAGAGAATTAATTTTAGCAAATACCTGTCATTGATAATTGATAGTTCGTTGAATAAATAAACTATTGCAGATGAGTGGAATAAGTATAATCATACCAGTTTATAACAGAGAGAAATATATTGGCAAAGCTATTGAAAGCGTGTTAAATCAAAATTTTGATGGTGAGATTGAATTAATCATTTCTGATGATGGTTCTACAGACAATACTTTGGAAATTGTGAAGTCAATGGGGGAACAAATCATTATAATAAAGAAACCTGACAACGTAGTTAGCACAGGTCCATCAGGAGCAAGGAATCGAGGACTTTTAGTAGCAAAAATGCCTTATGTTGGCTTTTTGGATTCAGATGATTTCTACCTCACCGGGCACCTTAATAAGGCATATGCTGCAATTTCAGGAAATTCCGGGTTTGGATTCGTTTTTTGTAAAACTCTTATGTGTCAGGAAGATTCTGGTGCAATGCTTTACAAAAGATGGACTACTACGCGGGTTTTAAAGAATGATATTCTACATCCTGTGGTATCAAGATCATTTGTTGTTCATACAAATGCCTTTTTGTTTAGACGCGATGTATTTTCACGGGTTGGATATTTTAATGAAGAATATTGTAATGCAGAGGACGGTGATATGTGGATGAGAATTAGTGAACAATACAAAGGCATGTTTCTAGATTATTATGGGGTAGTTTACAGGGTGAATTATAGCCATGACCAGCTCACTAGAAAAAACAGGATTACCATAAATGAGAGCTCACTTAAAGTCTTTAAAAAGGCTATTGACCGATATTACACTTTGGGTTTGAAGAGTCAGTTCAGAATCTTCTCATTGAAAAGGTGTTATTATTATTACAAATATGTAAGCCGTAAATATATTTATAGACTCATTTCAGTTTTGCTTGCTATCAAATATCCATTTGGATTTGTACAGCGTATACCTCTATTTTACAATAGCCTAGTGTCTAAGAAAAAGAATAGTAATTGGCAAGACCTGGCATGGTATATTAGAAATACTAATAATTCATATTAGCGATATCAATCCTGGGGCGACACAATAAATATAAAATATGTTTGAGCGATGTCTCTAAAAAGCACCAAATCTTATCCAAGAGTTCTAATATTCAGCCAGACATTTAACAAAATTTCAGGTGGGGGAATTACGCTTACAAATTTGTTTTTTGGCTATCCCAGGGAAAACATTGCAGTATTAACTTATCCCTTTATGCTATTACATGCTTCCTTTGAACCATGTAATAATTATTATCAATTGGGGAGGGAAGAGTATTCTTGGAGTTTTCCGTTAAATTATATCAAGAAAAAGTTTAATTCCGGACCTGTACAAATAGAAAAAAATAACTCACGGATTACTGCAAATCAACCCTATCTTCGTAATCGGATCGCTACAGATATTTTAAGCCCATTCTTACGATGGAGTGGGTTGACGCATTGTGTGTCAAGAATAAAGATATCTGATAGACTGAAGAAATGGCTTGAGAAGTATGAGCCAGAGGTATTATACCTTCAGATTTCAAACCGGGAGAGCATATTGTATTCACTTGAACTTATTGAATACCTGAAAATACCGGCAGCTATCCATATGATGGACGACTGGCCTATGACTGTTAGTTCCAGAGGGCCATTCAGGAAATATTGGCACAATAGAATTGACCGGGAGTTCAGAGAACTTCTTGCTAAAACTACCTCATATTTAAGTATAAGCGATGCCATGTCTGAAGAGTATTTAAACCGGTATGGGAAGCAATTCAAGGCTTTTCATAATCCCGTTGATCCTTCTTGGTTTAATGAAGATCCGGTAACAAATGAATCAGACAAAAGGTATTTTAGAGTACTTTATCTAGGACGCATAGGTATTGCAAATGAGTACTCGCTGCTTGCATTTTCAGAGTTCATTTCAAATTATATATATCAAGATTGCATAGTTGAGTTTGATGTTTATACAAAAGACATTGATAGTAAAATAGCCAGAAGAATTGGAAACCTTAAGGGTGTACGGATTAATCTTCCCGTCAATCACGAGGATGTCCCCTCCCTGATGACGAGATATCAACTATTGCTTTTGCCCCTTGATTTTACGAGATCAGGATTAAAGTTTTCTCGACTTTCGATGCCCTCGAAGACGTCGGAATACATGTTGTCCGGTACACCAATTATGGTTATGGCTCCAGCAGAGTCCGCTGTTTCAAAATTCTGTACTTATAATAAATGTGCTCATTGTATATCTTCTGATAAGCTTGAAGATCTGACAAAAACGATGAATTTTTTAATCGAAAATGATGATTATCGAAAGGATTTGGCAAGTGGTGCAAAACGTCTTGCAAATCAATTATTCAACCGACGAAAAGTCACCAGAGACTTCAGAGATTTTTTGGTTACATTGTCTTCCTTCAAGTAAAAAAGGAAACAACAAATTGTACTGAACCTCATAATAAGAGAAGGGTTCAGGGTACTATTGATAGCTTGAATTAAGAATAGTAATTTCCTATCAGATATGACACCTGCTCCAGCTGAGGCTCTAGTGTATGACCGTTTTATGGATTGCCTTCAAAAGCCATGGTCCCAAATATGATACCTGTAATGGCCCCATAATTCATCGGACGAGATTATAGACAGAAATCTGTAATTTTATGATGATGAAAAAGAGAACATTCACCAGCGGAATACGGAATACATTCAATTGCAGGCTTTTTGGTAGCTTCGTTAAAAAGCTTGCAAAATGATAGGTAAAACAGAAGACAACCCGCAATTGAACGTCTTTCGGATCCCGTTGGTTAGTGTGATAAATATGAAGCATGAATTAGTAGAATTGGCTCAGCGAATTAACTGGAAATCAGTTGAGAAAGACTTTGCTTCTTATTATGCTGATATGGGTCGCCCGGCAGTTCCAGTGCGTAAGATGGTAGGCTGCATGCTTCTAAAGCAGATGTTTGGTTTGTCGGATGAAGCATTTGTTGATCGTTGGGTTGAAAATGTTTATTGGCAATACTTCTGCGGCGAGACCTATTTTCAATTTGAGAAACCATTTGATCCCAGCGAGTTCGTACACTTCCGCAAGCGTCTTGGGACTGACGGAGTGGAGAAGCTTTTGAAGCTCAGTATCAGTTTATTTGAGAAGAAAGAAGTAGAGGAGAAAGAAGTACTCATTGACACCACAGTCCAGGAGAAGAACATTACCTATCCAACGGATGCCAAGCTTCATAAGAAGATAATAGAAGGTTGCTGGAAGATAGCTAAGAAAGAAGACATTGATCTTCGTCAGAGTTACAGTCGAACTCTTAGTCAGCTGATGATAGATCAGCGATTCCGGGAGCATCCAAAGCGAAAGAGGAAGGCAATGGCAGCCGCACGGAAGATAAAGACCATTGCCGGTCGCCTGGTAAGGGATGTGGAGAGGGGACTAGATGATAAAGAACGCCTTGAGGCATATGATGAGCAGTTATGGCTATACTACCGGGTACTGGGTCAAAAGCGAGACAGCAAGAATAAGATCTATAGCTTTCATGCGCCTGAGGTAAGTTGTATCTCCAAGGGCAAGGATCATAAGAAGTACGAGTTTGGAAACAAGAGTGGCTTTGTGATCACAAAGAAAAGCGGCATCATCATCGGCGCAATGGCTTTTGAGGATAATCCATATGACGGTCATACACTTGAGCCCCAACTGGAGCAGGTATCGGATCTGATGGGCAGGTTACCGAAAGTGGCATTGGTTGACAGAGGTTATAAAGGACGGAAGACCATTCTTGGGGTAGAGATCATGATGCCAGCGGGTGGCAAAGGCAAAACTGCGTATGAGAAGCACAAGAACAGACTCCGCTTTAGACGAAGGGCATCGATTGAACCAGTTATTGGGCATCTCAAGAATGATCACCGAATGCTCAGAAATTACCTCAAGGGCGTTGAAGGTGACATGATTAATACGATTATGGCAGCAGTTGCCTTCAATATGATGAAGAGATTAAGACAAATCCGGAATGCCATTTATTTTGTCCTGAATTTACTGACCGGCAACTGGTCGGTAAAATATGCAACTGTACAGAATTATTGAAAAACAAGACTTGTTAAGGGTCGACTATTTAAAATCGACTAGATAGGTAATAAAGTATTGTTTTGGGAGTTTCCAAGACTGAATATTAACAAAAACCAAAAATTGAAGAGGATCAGTTATAATATCCTTATGATTCTGCGTTAATAATTTATGCAGAATAAGATATCAAGGACAAAGGACCTTTCCATTGAAACACTAAGGGGAATTGCGATAATTATGATGGTCGCAGGTCATGTAATAGGTACAAATTCAGAGGAAGGGTTACGGGTTTGTAACGATTCGGGATGGCGATATTTCTACCGTTCTTTCGAGTATTTAAGAATGCCTTTGTTTACTGTGATTTCAGGATTTGTGTATTCTCTAAGACCGGTTGAATCTGGTAATATGCTTAATTTCTTAAAAGGTAAGACCAGAAGAATACTGCTTCCTATGATTACTGTTGGCACTTTACATTTTATACTGCAACAGATTGTTCCAGGTACAAATTCAAAAAGCGAAATTGCAAATATGTGGAAAATATATCTGTTTCCATATGAGCATTTCTGGTTTCTCCAGTCAATTTTTATAATCTTCATCTTTATTGCCATTATTGACCACTTCAAACTTATGTCTACAGAAAAGAAATGGTTAATAGTATTCATTGTGACCGCAATCGGACGTAGTTTTTTACCGCATCTTGAACATAATTTCTTTAGCTATAATGGTTTTTTAAATCTGCTTCCATTCTTTGTTCTAGGATGTGGCATTGAGCGTTACAGGAGCACTTTTACAAATAAAAGTATAATAAGAGGTTTATTAATAATTTTCATAGTGGCAATAACAGTGCATCAGTATCTACTGGTCAATCGAATTGAAATAAATTTCCTGGAAAATACTTTATTAAGCTTCATAGCTGCTAGTTCGGGTATAGTTCTTTTGTTTTATATCAGAAGGAACATATCGGTTTTATCTAAATTGGGCCATTTTGCCTACGGAATATATCTCTTCCATGTATTTGGAACCGCAGGATCAAGAATCATTCTGATGAATATGAATATCACAAATACCACAGTTTTGTTCTGTGTTGGCTTGTTGGCCGGATTAGGTGTGCCGATTATAATAGAACTACTATTAGAATGGTCGAAAGTGTTGCGTATGGTCTTTCTTGGGTTACGAATGAAAGCAGTTACATATCAGAGGTAATGAATAAAAATCTTATATCAGGAAATATGGAAGTCAGTATCCTTATTTTTTGGTTTCTTACTAGAGCAAGAGTTATTAATTAGAGGAATAAAACAATTGAACAGGGCGACAGCTAATGAGTATCAGTAGTTTATGTGAATACAAATGATGAGAAAGATAAGTATTATATAAAATAACACTCAAACAAATCAACTGGCAGGTAAATATTCTCAGTTCAGGTTTTTGGGTATAAAAAAGAATTATGTCATTACTGCGAGTATTAATTTTCGGACAGCCTTTTAACTATAGTTATGGTAGAGGCATAATCCTTTTAAACCTTTTTCATGGGTGGGTCAAGAGAAACCTTGCTGTTGCTATAAGCGGCCATGTTATTCATAATCCCAAAGTCTTATTCCAATTAATCTATTGTTATTGAATGACTCAACAACTGAATATTGTAATTATCTCGTCTGATCATTATCCTGATGGAGGAGCGTCAGCCAACAGGCACCTGGCATATTCAAAAGGATTATGTGAGTTGGGGAACTCGGTAACATTTATTCTTCTCGGACCACAAAAGGATAAAAGATCATCATTTGATATTGACGGAATAAAATTTATAAACACATTCAAGAAGAACCCTTTCTCTGATCTATTTAAGAATCATGGGTCCCTTATCTCAGTTCCTTCCATTCCTGATGGAAAAAACCAGCTTAAGAAACTTATAAATAGAGGTAAGGTTGATCTGGTAATTTTACTTGATACTCATTTATGGAAGCTTTTGCCTTTTCTTAATTTGTGTAAACGACATGGCATAAAAGTTTTGCACGAGAGAACAGAATATCCTGATGTAGCACTGAAAAGAGGTCTTGTTGGCAGGTTGCATTATTCTTTGTATAGACGTTTAATTCTTGCGAGAATAAATGGTCTTTTTGTTATCTCAGAAGCTCTTAAAAAGCACTTTGAGGGGCAGGTCAATATTCCTGTGCAGATTATAAACATGATTGTAGATCCTGCAAGATTCCAGTTTCAAGATTGCAATCAAGATATTAAATCGCGATATATTGCCTACTGCGGAGCCATGGACATTGAAAAAGATGGAGTTGACATCCTCATCAGGGCATTCGGGAAGGCACTTGAACAAATACATAATGCCGGTGACTTGAAACTTATCCTGATTGGAGAAGTGCCGGAACCAAACCTGCTGGGAAAGTATAATGCTTTAATTAAAGAGTCCAACTGTGAAGGCAGGGTACAGTTTACCGGGTATGTAAACCGTGAGAATATTCCTGGATTATTAAATAACGCAGCAGCCTTAGCCCTGGCCAGGCCAAAAAGTAAACAGGCTGAAGGTGGATTTCCTACTAAATTAGGTGAATACCTGGCTACTGGAAAACCCACTATAATTACAAATACAGGTGAGATAGATAAGTTTTTGAGAGATGGAGAAAATGCTTTCATTGCTATACCTGGCAATATTGACAGCTTTGCCGGCAAGATTGTTAAGGTATTCAATAATTATCAGGAAGCTACCTGCATAGGGCTTAACGGATATGATTTGGTACAAGGTGACTTTAATTATCTGCAACAGGCTAAAAGGCTTAACCGTTTTATCCTGACAATTCTAAAATCATAAATAATTTGTTTAATGGATTCAAGGCAACATAATCCTGCTTCCGGTGAAGTAACCGTTTCAATCGTTGGCGATTTCTGCCCTGTTAACAGGGTGGGGAAAATGGTTCTCCAAGGTCAATTTGATATGTTTGAAGACGCTAGAACAGCTCTCATAAACCGTGATCTTGTTATAGCAAACCTTGAATGTCCCTTGACATCAGAAACACAAGGGATAAAAAAGTCAGGGCCAAACCTCAAGGCACAGCCAAGATCTGTTGAGTTGTTAAACTACTTAAATGTAAATGTTGCTGCCCTTGCAAATAATCATATTCTTGATTACGGAGAGCCAGGTCTGACCGAGACTATTAATATACTTGCTGACAATTCAATCAGCTGGGTTGGAGTAGGATTAAACCTGGAAAAAGCCAGAAAACCCTTCATACAAACGATAAATGGTGTCCGGATATGTCTCCTTAATGTTTGCGAAAGAGAATTCAGTGTGGCAAGTGCTAATAATGCAGGCGCTAATCCTTTTAGCATAATTTCTGTTCTTCAAGATATTGAAAGTTATAGGGAAGATTCCGATTTCATGATATTATTGTACCATGGTGGAGTAGAATCTTACGGCTTGCCTACTCCCGATATTTATAAGAATTTTGTTTTTCTGGCTGAAAGAGGATTGGATGTGATTGTTTGTAACCATCAGCATGTGTTAAGCGGATATCAAAAAATTGGTAGTTGTCATGTATTCTTTGGTCTTGGTAATTTTATATTTGATTGGCCAACAATAAGAAACAATCCCTGGAACAATGGCATTATTCTAAACTTCACGATAGAGGGTAAAAGTCTTAAAGACTACAGCCTGATTCCTTACGAACAGTGCAATGGAGAACCAGGTTTAATAATTTCACGGGAGATTGAAAAACGTATACTGAATGAAATAGATCTTATTAATACAAGAATAAATGATGCCAGTCTTTTGGAAGAATGGAAAAAATTTGTACACCGGAACAGAACAGAATTAATAGCTGATCTTTTCGTTCAAAACCGGTATATAAAATTTTTATTAAAGCGGACCGGACTAATCAATATTTTGATTAAAAGCCAACATCAAAGGAAGATATATAATTATTTTAATTGTGCTTCCCTGTCGGAATATGCAAGAGATTCTCTTAAATATAAACTAAATATTGGGCATCAGGACCCACCTATCTGCAAATCATAATTATAAACAAACCTAAGGTCATGAAGAGATACATTTATAGAATTATTAAGCGTAAACTGGGCTGGTATCTTAAAACGAATCGCTTTACAAAAAGGATAATCCAGAAAAGAATTCAGGCAAGAAATGCAAGGGAATGGGACTCTCTTGTTGAATATATTGAAACTGCGGAGAAGATTGTATTAAAAGGATGTAAATTAAATGTAGGAATTGTCAAGGACGAAGATAACCTGTCTTTTGGGTTGATAACCTATTGGCCAAAGTTTGAGCGTTTTGTCAAGAATAATGATATAAAATACTCATTCCTTAAAATACACTCGGAGAACTGGATTCAGGAAGCCAGGAATTATGACTTGATAGTTTGGAGACCTTTTTCGGATCCGGCCTCTATGTATGAGCAGATAACAAAAATATCTTTCATTGAGGATCATCTTAAAATAAAGTGTCATCCCTCTTCCAGAGAACTTTGGACTTATGAAGACAAAGTCAGAGTATACTATCTATTGTCATCACATAATCTGCCAATAATTCCAACATTCATATCCTTTGATGAAAAGGAATGCATAGCTAAACTGGATAGTTTTTGTTATCCATTGGTAAGTAAAGCTAATGTTGGGTCATCATCTTTCAGTGTTAAGAAACTGAATACACGGTCTGCCGCAAAAAGATTTATCCGAAAGGCATTTTCCACTGGTGTCAATTCAGGGTTCCCTTACTTTAAGCATAAGGGTTACGTTTATTTCCAGAAGTACATAGATGATGCACTCTATGATTTAAGGATTATAATCATAGGTGAAAAGATTTTTGGATATTACCGGATGAAGCCACGTAATGATTTCAGAGCCTCTGGAGCGGGTCTGACATCAGAAGGAGGCCTGCTGCCTCTTGATGCAGTAAAAATGGCTTTTAAAGTAAAAGAAGTGATGCCCAGTACTATGCTTGCAGTGGATTTTCTTAAATCTGATAAAGAACAAACCCATCAAATTATTGAGACTTCAATAAATATAGATATTGCATCTCCCAGCCAACTTAGGCGCAATGGGATTTCCGGGTACTACACTTTAAATGGAGAAAAACTTGAGTTTCATGAAGGCAAATACTGGCCTCAGGAATTAATTCTGGAGGAACTGATAAACAGTATGAATCAAAATGCAAGCATGATAAAAACAGATCTTTAAACTGGCTGATTTCTCGTTTTTTTGACACAACTAAATTGGAATCTATGACTGATAGGTTTGACATAATTATTTTAATGAATGCACTGGATATGGGAGGTGCCGAGAAACAGAGTCTTCTTTTGGCCAAGGCATTAGGAAATACATATAGAGTTCATTACATAGTTCAGAAGAAATGGCCAAGACTTAAGCAACACCTTGACTTCATTGAAAGAGAAAAGATTAACTATATCCAGCTTTCGGGAAATTTTTTAACAAGATTGTGGCACTTAAGAATGTACATTAAACGGAATAACATCAGAATTCTAATAGGTATGCTGACTCTGGATAATGTCATGGCAGCCTGTATTTCACTAACAACTGGTATCAAATGCATTGGAGGAGTACGGAGTTCATATCTTCCGTTTTTAAAGTTCTGGGTAACCTGGCTTGGACAGAAATTTTTTCTTGATCATGTGATATTTAACAACAATTACGGAATGAACCTTTTCGTGAAAAGAGGATTCTCAATCAATAAATCATCTGTTATACATAATTGCATCAGTAATCTGCAGAAGGAAAGGAAAAGAAATCCTGGCGAGAAAATAACCATATTGTCCGTTGGAAGATTTACATTTGAAAAGGACTACCTGACAGCGTTGAAGGCTGTTAGTATTCTTAATATGATTTGCAGTGATAAAATCATCGAGTATATTATTATAGGAGATGGCAAATACCTTAATCGTATTCAATACTGGATAAATGAATTAAAGTTGGGGAATGTAAAACTGGTAATAAACCCGGAATCAGTTGAAGCATTCTATTTAAATGCAGATATTTACCTCATGAGTTCCATTTCTGAGGGCATGCCAAATAGTATAATGGAAGCTTTCAACTATTCCTTGCCTGTAGTTACAACAGATGCAGGCGATGCCACCTTTCTTGTAGAAGATAATAATAGTGGATATGTTGTAAGGCCAAAGGATTATCAAACAATGGCAGATAAACTTGCTGATCTTGTCGAACATTACGATAAGAGGATTGCCTTTGGACTTCATGGACACAAACATGTTCTGAGAACCTTTTCTGAGGACATTTTCCGTAACAACTACATTGCCCTTATTAATAAGTTATTAAGTTAGTGCAAGATTGTCTGTTAATGAAGATGTGCAAAACAATTACATCCCATTCATTTATTGTCAATTCATCAAAAGGAATGCTTATTGATTAACAGGCAATAAACAAAGGACAGCAGGGTAAAATCCATTGATTTGAAGCTTCAATACTTTTTCCGTGGTCAGGGAATTCACCTGAATACGTGGTAGAGAATGAAAATCAATAGAGTGATTGAGAGATAGATTCCCTGTTTGTGTTGTTGTAGCAGTAAGGAAATTACACTTTTTTACTATGTCCATTTCTCTCATGCCAAATTTGCCCAAAGGGTAACAAAAGTGTTTGACAGTTCTCTTTGCTTTATCCTCTATAATCACCTTCGATTCATAAATTTCAGCAAATGCCTGTTTATCTGATAGATTAGGAAGGTTGTGATGATTGAGGGTATGAGAACCTATTGAAAATAGTGGATCAGCAATAAGCGTATTGATGTCGATCCATGACAAACATAGCTCCGATGTATAATTTGAAACCTGCAAACCATACGTTGAAAAGAATTTATTAAGTTCATCTCCTATGTTCTCGTGGTTTAATTGCATAAGATGATTTCGGATAATATTAAATGCCCGTTCTTTTTGACTATAGTTATAGCATTTGACATCAACCATACCTGACGGGAAATGGTATTGCAAACTTTGGACATTAATTAAGAGGTCTTCCAGTAAGTACCACCATAGAATAGCTTTATTTTCAGGGAATGAATTAGTTATGTAAATTGTGAATGGCACTTTGTGTTTTTTCAGAATTGGGAACGCATATTCCAGATTGTCTTTATAACCGTCATCGAAGGTGAAAGCAACAAATCTTCGGTCTGTTTTTCTGTTGTTAGATATCCAGTCTGTCAATGAGTCCAGGGAAATGAAGTCATATCCTTTCTTGAAGAAAAACTTGATTATACTTTCCAGGTGTTCCGGAGTTATTTCAAGACTTAGATGATTATGAATCCTCATTTTTTTGGTCGGAAAAACAACCCTGTGCATCATTAATATGTGTCCTCGTCCTCCGAAAAATGATTTTGTGAGATTATGAATCCCAGAGTAATAGATGAAAGGTGATAGTGTTTTTGTAAGTATTTTTTGTGTGTAATTCCCCATGTCATACCATTTTAGAATAATTCCTGATGATTAGGTGTAGTCCCTTAGTTTCCCCTTAAAACAGTCATTATTTATAATAATAACACAAGTGTGTAAGTTAGTAAAAATCATATTTGTTCCTTGCCTGAATGCAAATATTAAGATATTCAACAAGTAAACATATGATGTTATTGTTTGTCAGAAAAAACCTGACAAATTTTTTGATAAGAGAAAGTCGCGCAGAGTTCTTTGTTCCGGACTGGAATGAGATTTGTTCATAGCTGTAATAATCGAATGATATTTAAGTTATAAAAGTGACCAGTAGTTAACTTATAGATGAAAATAGGCGTAATCGGAACACGAGGAATTCCTGATATTCAGGGGGGGATTGAAACACATTGTCAGGAGCTTTACACAAGGTTGGCTGAAATAAAGGGAAATCAAGTAACTATTTACCGGCGCACACCATATCTTGATAAGGAGAAGAAGAATGCCAGGTTGAAAAATATACGGTTCTTTGATATCAAAGTTCCTCAAAAAAAATCTTTGGAAACACTTTTACATTCTCTGTTTTCCTCGGTTCATGCCTTATTTCAAAAATATGATATTGTCCACTTTCATAACACTGGCCCCGGTTTTTTTATACCAATTGTAAAACTATCAGGGGCAAAAGTTGTATTTACTTATCATAATGTTAGTTACACTCAAAAAAAATGGAATAAATTCGCCAGGCACTTTTTAACAATATCTGAAAAGGTAAGCCTTACCTGGTCAGATTATATTATATTTATTTCTGATGTAATAAAGTCAGAAATGCAGAAGAGATATGAAATTGCTGAGAATAGATCGAAGATTTTATTTAATGGCGTGAAGATTCAAAAAAGGGCTTCTGAATCAACTTATCTCCAGGAACTGGGTTTGTTAGAAAATGAATACATTCTTAGTGTTGGAAGGTTAATGGAAGAAAAGGGCTTTGATTATTTAATAAGAGCATATAAAGCAACAGGAATGAATGGGATTAAACTAGTTCTGGCTGGTGACACTGATTATCCTACTGATTATTCCAGAAAACTCAAGAATCTGGCTGAAGAGAATGGTATTATTATGCCCGGTTTCGTTAAGGGCGACCGGTTAAAACAGCTTTACTCTTATGCACGGCTCTTTGTTATTCCCTCTTATTCGGAAGGTCTTCCAATAGCACTGCTGGAAGCAATGAGCTATGATCTTGACGTTCTGGCAAGCGATATCCCGGCTAATTCAGAAATCAGTCTTGAACCAAATGACTATTTCCGGACAGGAGATGAAAAAGCTCTTACAAGTGCAATACTCAGGAAACTATCAGAAAAAAAACAGAGATCATTCGGTCCACTGCTGGCTGAAAAGTATAATTGGGATAAGATTACGGAAGAAACAAATGAAATTTATCAAACATTAATATCATAGCAAATGAAAATCAAAGCAGGAATAATTGGTCTTGGTAAAATGGGTTTATCCCATGCCGCGATCGTAAATCCTCACCCGGCTGTTGACCTTGTAGGAGTATGTGACACTTCGTCATTAGTATTGGAAGCATTCAAAAAATTTAGCAAGATCAGGGTATATGATGACTATAAAAAGCTGATTGATACCGAGAAACCAGATTGCCTTATAGTGGCATCCCCAACAAAGTTTCACTATGAAATGGTGAGTTATGCTCTGGACCGCGGTATTCACACCTTTTGTGAAAAGCCTTTCAGTCTGACTACCCGCGAAGGACGTGAACTGGTTAATAAAGCAACAGAGAAAGGATTGGTCAACCAGGTGGGATTTCATAACCACTTTATTGGCACATTCAGGGAAATGAAAAGGCTGCTTAAGGCAGGCATTCTTGGTGAACTCGTACACTTTACGGGTGAAGCTTATGGTCCTGTGGTGGTTCGTGAAAAGGGAGAGACCTGGCGCTCTGACCCTAAAGAAGGAGGGGGATGTTTGTTTGACTATGCTTCTCATGTTATAAACCTGATTCAGGAGATAATCGGTAAACCGGTCAAGGCCAGCGGGTCTCAGTTAAAAAAGATTTATTCAAAAAAGGTTGAAGATGCTGTCTATTGCATCCTGACACTGGACAACGGAATAAGTGGTGTCCTTTCCGTGAACTGGAGCGATGAGACGTATAGAAAAATGTCAACATCACTAATGGTCATGGGAAAGAAAGGCAAAATGATCTGTGATGCAACAGAGCTAAAGATATACCTTAAGGAGGCAAATGCAAAAGAAAACCTGGGGAAAGGCTGGACGATAAAATATATTACTGATCTGGCAATTCCGGTCGCTTTCTATCTGAGAGGTGAGGAGTACAGCGCCCAGATAGACCATTTTGTTCAATGTGTCAGTAATAAGCAACAAACAGAGATCAATTCTTTTGCACAGGCACTTAAAACTGACGAGACAATAGATTTAATAATTGAAGATTCAAAGAGATAAACATGCAGATGGAAAAGGTACTGTTCGGTGACAACCAGTTTTTTGCTGTGAACCACCTGTCAGATGAGAAGTCAAGGGCACAGGCGATACGTTTTAAGGATGACTCCTCAATTATCAGGGTGCTTGATCAGGCTATTGAAACGGGCATTAATACGTTCATGTGTACAACTCACGACCGCATTGGCAACATATGCAACCATTTACGTGCCAATTCTGAAAAATACAGGAATTTTAAGATTTACCCCTGCATGCCATATGCACATAAGTATGCGAATGCAGTCACTGAGCTGGGCATAATTGGTACGATTAAACAATATGTGCCAGGTAATTTTTTGAGCACATTCACTAAAGGGGGAGTAGCTTACCTGAATAAGGACTTTATCAAACTGATGGAGATATTTATTGATGCCGAGATGAAGATGTTCAAGGGTATAAGTACGCCCGTCATTTTTATCCAGAATGTTATTGTCGATCTGATTCTTGGTTTGGGTCTGAATGTGGTTTTTAAAGAATATGATGTATACATCAGGAAAAAGTATAATGCAGAGCCTGGTTATATAACCATGAATATGCCGGCTCTGCTGGATGCTCTGAATTCGGTTGGCATACATAACCCGATTATAGCCAGTTCCATAAACAAGATAGGTTTCAGGATGTCTGGAGGAAAGGAGATATATGAAAGTTATTTGAATGAAAAAACATTCCGGCCAATCGCTATGCAGGTTCTCGCGGCAGGTGCCCTGAGGCCAAGGGAAGCAATTGAATATCTGGCCGGATTCCCGAAAATTGAGTCGGTCTTGTTTGGTGCATCATCAAAAGCGCATATTCAGGAGACAAAGGAGCTTATAGAAAAGTTTATGAGTTGAGCACACTGCAACAATTGATAGAGAAAAAACAGCGAAGTCGTTGTTTATGAAAGAGGTATTTATCATATCTACTGGAGAAATAGTAAATGGCAAGACTGCCGGAGCAAGGCGTATGGTAAATATTGCCAGCTCATTGGCAGCAGTGAATGTCAATGTATTTCTTTGTTCGTTGTCAGAAGTGAACCAGGCTCCTGTAGAAATTCCTGAGATAAAGCATGGAGTGTACTACATGAAGAGTAATAATCCTACCGGCAAATCGGTCCTAAATACGCTAAGGTTCGTACGAACGGTGAACAACTTCATGGCCCGGAGGGAATCTGAGATTGTGATATTCCTGTACCCGACAGTATTTGTTCTTAAAGATTTTTTCTATCTGGTATATTTCAAATTACTGAAAAGACGACGGTTTTTCTGTGAAATAAATGAGCTCCGTGCAGCTTCTGCTTTCTCTGGTACCCCACCCGAAAGACCACTTGCATGGCTTTTATACTGGCTGAAGTCATCATTTGAATATGTCAAGTATAAACTGAATGAGCTTCAGGTGCTTTTTTATGACGGTATAGTTGTGATTTCCACCAGTCTCGAGAGTTTTTTTTCACATTACACAAGCAGAATTCTTAAAATACCGATCTTATGTGATTCTGACCTTATTGATTCTCTTACCCATCCCCGGTTTTCTCCAGACTCTCCTTTCAAAATTTGTTTCGCAGGCTATATTAGTTTTGAAAAGGAGGGATTTGACATTCTGTTAGAAGCACTTTTCAAGGTGAATCAGGATTACAGGACAGAATTGTTCCTTTACGGTATACTTGAGGATATAGACAGGATTAAGCTGGAAAAGCTTTCTGCCGAATATGATCTCCATGATAAAGTTTTTTACATGGGGAATATTGAGCCTGAAAGATTGCAGGATGAATTCAGAAAATATCACCTTTTAATTCTGCCACGTCCTCTTAAAAAAAGGACAAAGTATGGATTCTCTACAAAACTCTCTGAATACCTAGTTTCAGGAATTCCAGTTCTGGTTACTGATGTCAGCGATAATGCTTTATATATCAGGGATGGGTTCAATGGATATATAATAACCCCGGGATCTGCATCTGTAATGGCAGATAAAATACTTGAAATCATCAGGGATTACAACTGGAAGGCTAACATTCTGGTGGAGAATGCGTATCAAACAGTGAGAGAGAAATTTGATTACAGGTTGTTCTCAAATGACTATGTGAATTTCTTTTGGCCACAAGAAAAGAAACAGGCACAGTGAAAATACTTTTCGTCATTGATACTCTGGGTCCGGGAGGTAAAGAAAGGCGACTCACGGAACTTCTGAAAGCTCTGAACAAGCACCATGAAATCTGTTTTGAGCTTGTGGTCATGAGTGAGAGTATTCATTACACGGAAGTACATGAAATGGGAATTAAATTTCACAAAATCATAAGAAAGACTAAAAGAGATCTGACTGTTTATAAAAAGCTTTATGATCTCCTTCGGCATTATAAACCTGAAATAGTACATTGTTGGGACAGTATGACAGCTGTTTATATGGCTCCGCTTGCCAGAATTTTGAAAATCAAGTTAATAAATGGCATGGTGATAGATGTACCATCAGGGATCAAAGTTTTAAATAAACACTGGGTGAGAGGAAGGTTGACCTTCCCTATGTCCAAGGTTATCGTTGCCAATTCGAAAGCGGGTCTGAAAGCCTATTGCGTCCCTGCAGATAAAGGAGTAGTAATCTACAATGGCTTTAATTTCAGCAGGCTGGAAGGAATTACTCCATGTCAGGACATTATTGAAGAGTTGAATATATCAACTAACCTGATAGTGGGAATGGTTGCCACTTTCTGGGAACGGAAAGATTATGCCACTTTTTACAAAGCAGCACACATTTTGTTGAAAAAGAGGAGTGATGTTACATTTCTTGCAGTAGGTTCAAATACTGATTCTGAAGAGTCATTGAAATTGTTGGATAGTGAATTCATTCAATATTTCAGGTTGCTTGGCAAAAGCACTAATGTTGAATCATTAATCAAT
>Ga0116142_10001693_pt1 | contig 25929 bp, 23 predicted proteins | sample AD_UKC033_MetaG_FD_89785 | JGI IMG/M metagenome (GOLD analysis project Ga0116142, IMG submission 89785) | Active sludge microbial communities of municipal wastewater-treating anaerobic digesters from USA - AD_UKC033_MetaG | ecosystem: Engineered > Bioreactor > Anaerobic > Digestate | place: USA... | reverse complement strand
TTGAGCTATTCTACCAGCCGCTATACAAACTGGGAGCTTTCGACCGAACGAGCTTCGGCAGCACGACGCGAGCTGGAAAACAACGGGCTCAACCCGGATCGCATTATTCGCGTGTCGGGACATGCTGCCACGGTTCCGTTCATCAAAGATGATCCGTTGGATCCCCGCAACCGCAGGATCTGCATCCTCGTTTTTACCGAATTCAGGACCTCGGAAATCAAGCCCGTCTCCTTTGCCGCCGCGGAACCGGTTACTTCCCAAAAAACCGTGTCACCTCTTGTCGCAGCTTCGTCTGCTGGCGGAATTGCCGCGCTTCTGTTCCCACCCGAGCGAGCAACGTGGCCTCTCCTCAAAACAGCAGAGGCTGCTCCTGAGCCGTTACCCAACGAGCAGTATTTCGACTTACCATGACACAAAAAGATCCCTGCACTGGCCAAAGACTTGGCAGCACCAAAACGCTCTGCTTCGTGCTCACATGGACGCTCTTTTCTAAGCGTACCTCACGATTCCTGCCGGATGCAATGAAATTCTTCACGCTTCAAAATACACTGGGACTATCATACCAGCGGTGTGGCAACGCATACTAGCTCCACGAGAACTATACCTCTTATTCTATCGGTAGATTATTAGTAATCCACTCTTTCCATCCACCGAAGAATATCCCTACATTCGTATAGCCTTTGCCTTTGAGCAGCGAAGCGAGTTTCTCTGCAGAAGGGCAGGAAACGCTCGAGCAATAGGTAATGATCTCAGCGTCGAAGGGAACGCCCTTAAGAACCTGAGCAGACTTCTTCCCGAATTCTCGGCACCGCAAATTGCGGGCCTCCGGAATATGGCCTCTACTAAATGCATTGGCCGAACGAGCATCCAGAATGATGGTACCGGGGCGCTTCAGTGCTTCCTGAAATGCTGCCAAAGAGAGAACGCGTGGAGCAGACTTTGCCGGTGTCAAGGAAGCAGCAGGCGGTGGAGCTGTCTTTCCGCTCATGGACGAAGGTTCACCAGCCTGAAGCGAATTCATGGCGGCCACTATCCCCAGGAGCAAAGCAAGTACTACTCCTCTCTCGACAAGCTTTCTTTTCATAACTGTATCTACGACCTTATGTGAACAAACAGAGTAAGTCTTCGCAGTAGCGTGAGACTATCACTATTATAGCCACACAAAATGACGGATCAACGAAAAATCCGAATACTATCTCATGATCGGGAGGGCATCTTCACCCGGAATGCTTCGGGGCCGGGAGAAATTAGGAAAATTCCTGTTCATGGAGTGACCGAATCTGTTGTCTCACCATGATACTATTTACTGTTTGAGCGCAATTCATTGCTGGCCAAAATGGCTGGAACAGCGCGGGGAAGTGAAAGATTCAAGCAGTTGCGTGTCCACGGAGGTCTTTTCTCTTTCAGGTTTAAAGAGAAGGAACTGTCATTCTGAGGGAGTCCCGCCTGCGCGGGACCAGGATGAGAGCGCGGGTCAGTACCGTGCATCAGTCCTCCAATACCTGTTTTTGACACGCTTGAGCGCGATGGTTTTCTTCTCTTCAGGAAAATACGTCCTTTCGGTTGGGAAAATACTGGCTTTCACTCCTCCTTCTCCTTTGATCCGCCTGCTAAAATAAAGAAAAAAATCTATAGGAGGACGTTCTATGAATCCGACTTCCAGAAAAGTGATTTCTGTATGCATGTGTTTCCTGCTTGTAGCCGCATGGACCGGATGCGAAACCATGGACGAGACCTATCAGGAGCACAAAGGAGCAACAGTCGGGGCCGGAGCCGGGGCAGTGGTCGGAGCGATTGCCGGGTCGGCAATGGGTGATGGCGCAGATGCCGCGATTCTCGGTGGCCTGCTCGGCGCGCTGGCCGGTGCAGCGATCGGTCATTATGCTTATGATAAGCAGAAAGAGCGCGACGAAACAGTGAGGGAGTATGAAAACTACGATCCCAGCCAGGGTACCGTCGTCGATGTCAAGAATGTTACTACCAATCCACAAACCATAAGCCCGGGCGAGACCGTAAATCTGAATGCAACCTATGCAGTGCTTACACCTGCTGAGGGTACCGCGGTGAGCGTCAAAGAGACCCGAAAAATCTATTTTAATGGAGCGCTCGTGGGCAATCCGGAAGTCACTGTCCAGCGTACCGGCGGAACCTATACGTCTTCCATTCCTCTCCAATTGCCGGCGACTGCACAAAAAGGACTTTACACGGTGGAGGCAACCATCCAGAGCGGCGCTTCCACGGAGACCGGCAACACCAGCTTCACAGTGAGCTGATCCTCATGGTGTTAGTAATAACAATGGAGCTGTAAAAAGCTGAAGTATGCCGCCTGGCGGCAACCTGTGAGCAATGAATCAGACGCGTGTTCGTATCAAGTCGTGAACTCCCCTAAGCCATCGGTCGAAGCCGCGTAGGTGCAGGACTGCGTGTCCGCCCCAAATAATTGCCTTCTTTTTTCCCGCCCGAGATTGCTTCGTCGCTTGCGTGCCTCGCAACGACAATGTCTGGGTCATTGCAAGAAGGCACACCGTGGATGAACAGTGAAGAAGTTTAGACCACCCAATTACAACCAAGCTGCTATCCTGGATTTCGCTTCGCTTTATCTAGACTACGAAACTAATCCGATAGTGGTACGGTGGGTTTCTTCATTCGGCTGTTATAGATTCTAAACGCCTTGCCGCTCTACGATTGACAAAATCAGCGATCTTCTCTATACAAAGACAAGACTTCACAAGACTAACAACACAGTGAAAGGATCGGCCATGGGAATAATCAAAATCATGCCCTGCTTGGACATGAAGAACGGTCGCGTGGTTAAGGGCGTTCACTTCGTGGATATCAAGGATGCCGGTGATCCGGTAGAAAATGCTGCTTTATATGAACGGGAAGGTGCCGATGAGCTGGCCATGCTCGATATTGCCGCTACGGTGGAAAACCGCAAGACCCGCCTGGAGTGGGTGCGCAATGTCTCGTCAGTCATTACCATACCACTCACTGTTGGCGGCGGCATCGGATCACTGGAGGATGTTGAGCAGGTGCTTGGAGCAGGAGCAAACAACGTATCCATGAACAGCGCTGCTGTGAAGAATCCTGAGCTGGTGAAAGAAGCAGCCCGACAATTCGGCTCCGAGCGCATCACTGTGGCTGTCGACGCCCGGAGAAATCCGAAGCTGCCATCAGGCTTTGAGCTCGTTGTTTCCGGCGGCACCACGCCGGTCGGACTGGATGCAATTTCCTGGGCAAAACAGTGCCAGGATCTCGGAGCCGGTACAATCCTCCCGACCAGCATGGACGGTGACGGTACCCGGGAGGGATACGATCTGGAGTTTACCAGATCCATTGCCGATGTAGTCTCTGTCCCAGTGGTAGCTTCGGGAGGAGCCGGAACCCTCGAGCACTTTTACGAAGGAGCGGTCAAAGGCGGCGCCAGCATTTTGCTTGCAGCATCCGTATTTCATTTTCGTGTGCTTACCATTCGGCAGGTAAAAGAGTACCTGCGAGACAAGGGCCTCACTGTGAATCTGTAAGGAGTGAAAAGTGAGGAGGCCCTTAAGGAACCGTAAGGAGTAAAGAGTCAGGAGTAAGGAGTCATGAAAAAGAGGCTCGACACACCCATCGGCTGAGTACACCTTACTCGTTACGCCTCACTCCTCACTGTTTCTCCACGGCGTGATTCCTCGCAATGGGCAATGTTCTTTTCTCTGCGTCCTCCGCGTCTCAGCGCGAATCTATGGGTGGGCACCGGGAACGGAGCCTTTTACTCAGCTTCTGACGATTTTCGATCGCAGTCGCCAAACCCGTTTGATCCACGGTCGCGAAGAAGGTTTTCGGCATCAGGCACGGCTCTACCTTTCCGACACTTTCGATTACCGCACGTCTTCCTGCCATGTTCTGGCGCCACTTCCTGAAATTGCCCCTTTTCATTCCGTCAGAATTCTGGTAATCTTATGCGACCTAATCGCGATCGCTCGAAAAACAGGCAGAAATTCGCGGCATTCGGTGCAGGCAAGCTTCCTCATGCCGCCCGCTTTAGTTCTGTTTTCCCGTCACGATGCTTCGAGAGGAGAAATGTTCATCAGGAGAAATCAAGAGAGGAAATAGTTTATGGATCTTACTGCATACAACGAACCGATCCATCCTTCGTATGAATCTATAGAGATCGGACAGACCGCCGACTATAAGCGTACGATTACCCAGGATGACGTCATAAAATTTGCTGAGTTAAACGGCGACTACAATCCAGTCCACATCGATGAGCGGTACGCACAGACGACAGTTTTCAAGGGCCGGATCGCTCAAGGGTTTCTGTCTGCTGCGTTCATTTCGACAGCGATTGCGAGCAAGCTGCCCGGTCCCGGATCGATTTACCTGAAGCAGGATCTTGTCTTCAAATTCCCCGTGCGGATAGGCGACACGATCACTGCCAAGGTTGAAGTCATCGGCAAGGAAGATCGCACCAAGAGAATCACGCTGAAGACCACCTGCACCAATCAGAAAGGGATTGTCGTCATTGACGGACAAGCTGTAGTAACTATCGCGTAAGCATTAACTCAGCATCCTGTATACAGACTTCAGGAACCATCATGAGATGGAGATGTAAATGAACCATAGTAGACAGAGAAATTCCATTCGTTTGCTTACGGCAATCGCGCTTCTGCTTCTGTTTTGCTCTATCTCTCAGGCGGACAAAACTGCTGCACCTGCATCGGGTGTTTTGGCCGGCAAAGAGATTGCCATGATCATCTCCTTCGATCAGTTCAAGGATTCTGAACTCCTCGTTCCCAAAAAATTATTCGAAGCAGAAGGAGCAATGGTCACGATCGCTTCATCGAGAATAGGCATGGCGAAAGGAACCGATGGCACCACGATAAAAAGTGAGCTGCCGTTTACCAGTTTGGATATAACCATTTTCGATGCAGTTGTGTTTGTCGGAGGACAGGGATGCAGTGCTTACTGGCATAATCCGGTCGCTCATGGTATTGCTCAGGAGACGGTGCGACAGGGGAAAATTCTTGGCGCTATCTGCTGGGCTCCGATCATCTTGGCCAATGCCGGCGTGCTGAAAGAAAAGAAGGCAACGGTATTCAACTCCGGGAAAGAGGCTGTGATCCTGCAGGAGAAAGGCTGTTCATTTACGGGTGAAGCGGTAACCAAGGACGGCCACATCATTACTGCAAACGGCCCACTGGCAGCCGAGCCGTTTGCCAAGAGCATCATCGGCGCGCTTGCCGAACGATAAGATGTGTTCGAGTGTGGTCGTCTGGAGAGAAGCCAGAAGCTGGGGTGGGAGGATTCGAACCTCCGAATGCGGGATCCAAATTCCCGTGACTTACCGCTTGTCGACACCCCATCAAACTGAAATCAATAGTATACCAAACCAAGCACATATTGAAAAGCAAATAGTAGCTTATTTACAGAAGCGCCTGCGCAACATCAACAAACCAACCGTGGCTGCGATACTCACGCTGCAGCGAATCTCGTGCTTCCAGCGCCGCCCCTTCCTCAAAAAACACTCCGAATACAGTCGGTCCGCTTCCCGACATCAATGATCCCCAGGCACCGGCCAGGGCCAAGGATTCCTTAATCAAACCGATTTCCCGATGCCGAGGAATGACTACCTCTTCCAGATCATTTTTGAGTATTGAAGGCCCCTGAACAAGCAGATCAACAGCGCCGGGAACCGGCTGTCCCATCTTCTTCTTTTCGACCGGCCACTGGGAATAGACCCAGGCAGTGGATATCGGAAATGATGGCTTCACCAGCACCACCCAGAACGGAGGACTGACAATAGCGGGCGACAACTCTTCTCCGCGACCGGTTGCCCAAGCCGGACGGTTGAGGAAGAAGAACGGAACGTCCGAACCGAGCGCAGCGCCAATCTTCATGAGTTCAGCGGAGGAGCAACTCCCCGCGCTCAGCTCGTTCACGAGCGATAGAACTATCGCCGCATCAGCGCTTCCACCACCCAAGCCTGCAGCCGATGGAATTTGTTTGTCTAGCTCTATCGACACGCCCGGCACTGAACTATTCTTGCTCATCAGCAGTGCTGCCGCCTGAAAGGCTAGATTCCTGCTGTCGACCGGAAGCTCGGGGTCGTTTGTCCGAAGAGCAATCCCTTCTTCTGCCACTCTCACCGTGATCCGGTCGAACAATCCAATCGGACACATAAGGCTCTGAATATCGTGATAGCCGTCCGGTCTTCTTCCCAGCACTTCCAGGCAAAGGTTGATCTTGGCCGGAGCCTGCCGCACAAAAAGATTACTTTCTGATTTCATTCACGTACTTGAGCCTCAGATCAGTAATGAGGTCATCGATAAGCCCGCTCTCCTCAGGTGAAAGATTTCCCTTCGTTTTGTCCCGAAGCATCGCAATAATGTCGATCGTCTGCTTCGCCAAGGGCAGATTCCGCTCGCTTTTTCTACTGACGGGGTTTTCGATTAGGCCCAAATGAAGTAAGGCGCTGGAACTTAAGGAGAGAATAAATGCAGGAAAGTCGATTTCCGGCAGAGGCATGTGCTCGTGAGGTGCGGCCTTCGCTCTCGGAGACTCCTGATTCTGCCGTTCTCCTGTTGGGGGGGACGCCGGTTCAGGTTCCGAGTGGGCATCCCCTGCGGCATCAACGACAAAGCGGCGCCGATCTTTGATAGTGAAGGTTTCATCTTTGTTTTCTTCAGTCATAGTCAGCTCCTTTGGTTCTTAATCACACTCTAGTAAACACATAGTTGTTCGCATCAGATAGAGAATTGCCGCACTCATGGTAGGGCGGCGCGATGGAAAGAGAAACACCAAAGATTCATGAGGCTCACCTCACAGGGCAAGAACCATTCCACTCTGCAGTTCCGTTCACCCCTCATGCACCGTTGAACACGTGTGTCAGGAAACGACCAGACTATTACTACAGACTTTCAGGGAAAAATGGTCCTGGTATTTCCATGCAAGCGTTATGGGAACTTTTACCAGCTGATCTATTTTTCGTTTCAGAAATCTCGCTCCGTACTTGACACTGAAACCTTCGCATGCCAGATACTCTATAGCGGGCTCGTCATAGGTGAGTGTCTTACCCCGAGACTGCAATTGCCGGTGGACATTTTCAAGATAGAGCACGGTAATCGCCTTCACCTCTTCATAGCTAAGCGGGCTAAACACGACAATTTCATCTATACGATTAAGAAATTCGGGAGAGAAGGAGTTTTCTACTTCTCGAACAACCGCTCTTCTCACCGAACTGACTCCTTCTGCATCGTTGAGAAATCCCATCGACTGGGTGAGACGCTTGAACTCATCCGAACCCAGGTTAGAGGTCATTATAATAATCGTATCGCTGAAATAAACGCGTTTCCCGCGGCCATCGGTAAGAAATCCTTCATCAAACACTTGCAGGAACAGGTTTAATACGTATGGATTAGCCTTCTCCATTTCATCGATCAGCAGCACGGTATAGGGATTGTCTCTGATTTGATTGGTAAGGATTCCCCCCCGCTCGGATCCGACTATGCCGCGTGGCATACCGATCAGTTTATCCACAGCTACCGCTGAATCCCGGTATTCGGACATATCCAGCCGCACCAGCTTATTCTCATCGCCAAAGAGAAACTCCGCCAGCGCTTTTGCTAGTTCCGTTTTGCCAACCCCGGTAGGGCCGAGAAACAACATGACACCGTCCGGCCGCTCAAAGCGCTCCTTAAGCGGCCCCTTGTTAAGACGGATACGGTTTGCCAATCTCGAAATCGCCTCCCGCTGCCCAACAACTCTTTTACACAGCACCTCTTCCATGCCATGAAGCCGTTCGACAGTGTCGCGGCAGATCATGTCTCGAGGAATGTTCGTCTCCTGAGCAATAACCTCGAGCACTACGGAGGAAGTTACTTCCCGGCTCGGGTCCTCGATTTCGGTTTTGACACAAGCAGTGTCGAGCCAGTTAATCACCTTATCAGGAAGGCGCAACTGGTGTTGATAGCGAGAAGACATTGTTAGCGCATACTCGATGGCAGCGTCGCTTATTTCCACGCCGTAGGTCATTTCAAAGCGGGTTCGTACCCCTTTTATGATAGTACGCGTCTGCTCAAGCGAAGGCTCTTTTACGTGAATCACCCGGAATCGCCGTGCGAGCGCCTCATCCTCTTGAATGTAAGTCTTGTATTCAGCTGCGGTGGTTGCGCCGATGATCTGCACTTCTCCGCGGGCAAGGGTAGATTTCAGAATACCCGCAGCATCACTCGGAACACCGAGAGCTGATCCAGCACCAATCAGCGAATGAGCTTCATCCACGAAGAGAATAATATTCTTTTTCTTCTTTACCTCTTGAATGATCTTCTCGATACGGTCCTCGAACATACCGCGGAAAATTGTTCCTGCAACCAGGCTGTTCATCTGTAAGTTAATGATCTGATGGCTTTGGAGTCTCGTTGGTACCGTTTCCGGTTGAAGCTCCAGCCGGCGCGCAAGGCCTTCAACCAGCGCAGTCTTTCCTACCCCAGGCTCTCCGATAACCATCACTGAGTTCGACCGATCCTGATGGCAGAGAACTTCAATCATCTGCTGGATCTCATACTCGCGGCCGATGATGACGGGTAGTTTTCCTAAGCGAGCAAGTCGGTTAAGATTAACTCCAAAGTATTTGAGGTGAGGCGGAAGGTCATACTTCCTGAAGTCCGTTGCCTGGCTTTCGGTATAGATTTTCGCCTTCTTCTCGATTGCCTGAACCATGGTATCGGGATGTACACCGAGGCTCTTGATGATCCGTACCGGAATCCCGTCGCTTTCCTGAAAAATTGCCCGAAATAAATCAACTGGTTCGATAGTAGTCCTGCCAATCTGCTGCACCTCTTCCCAGGCCCGCCGGAAGATCGTTTTGGTAGCCGGAGGAACCTTGACGCTAATGCCGCCGGTTGGCTCCACGATCTCCATGTGATCTTTGAGGAAGTCAATGATATGGTCAGGATCAAGACTGAGTTCGGCTAAAACCGTCTTGAAGAAGGTAGTCTCGATCTGAGAGAAGGCGAGGAAGAGATGCTCCACGCCCAAGTAGTAGTGATTACGCTTCTTGGACTCTTCAATAGCCCGATGAACCACCTCATGAGCCCGCTCGGAAAAGTAGTTGCGATAGTTTTGCAGATCGATAGTATCCATGGCATTACAACAAGCCTTCTCTAAAACCTCACCCGACCAGGCAGAGAAACGGCAACAGCCTATTCCGAACGCTCCCCATGCTAAGTTCCTGCAATCAGGAACAATTTCTTTCAAAAACCTGTGCCGATGCCAGCATGGCAATGAAACTGCTTGACGGTTTTGGCACGACGTATCACCGTCATTCACTAATAAGGTTCGCGAACACTCGATCCGCACGTTACTTGATCACGTGTTCCTCGCTTTGTCGCATTCTCTTCCAGGTATAGTGAATTCTCTGGAGTACTGTAATATGCGTACACGCTGCCAAGAGCCAGAGAACCGGTGTCATCAGATTGAAAATGCTCCCCAACGACAAAAGAATAGTGCGCTCGGCTCGTTCCATCAAGCCAATGTTGCAGCGCTCCAGAAAGATCTCTGCCTTTGCACGCGAATAGGGTATAAGCATACTGCCCATAAGTACCGCACAGGCCAAGAGTACCGATCCTTGATCCTGACGGGTTCCATAGTACCAAATGATACCGATCAGCAACACGCTGTCCGAATACCGATCGATCACTGAATCGAGAAAACCGCCAAAGGTACTGACCTTATTGTACTGCCGGGCAACCGCACCATCCATCAGGTCAAAGAGTCCTGCAACCAGAATAAGAACCCCTCCAGAGACCCAGTAGCCAATACCGAGGCAATAGCCTGCCCCAAGGTTGATCGCCAGTCCAGTCAAGGTAAGCACATGAGGGTTAACGTTTTTCCCGAACAGGATACGAGCAACGAGCGCGAGAATTGTGTCCAGCCTGTGACCCAGCTTATTACCGATCATTATCGTGAGCAACTCGAATGAGAATTAGCAATGGTGCGACATGTGTAATTCTAACGTCTCTGCTTCAGAACACAAGGAAATATTCCGAATCTCAGTATCCGTTAACAAGCTCTTGAGGAGAGGCAGGCTGACTCGGCCAGTCCTCAGTAATGAAAAAAAATGCCGATTGACTGGCGCTTCGGTCAATCAATCGGCATATGACATCGTGTCTCATACGTTACTTGGATTCTTCAAATTCTGCATCAACCACATCACTATCCTGAGCTCCACCCGATGCCGCTCCCTCGCCGGCTCCGGCACCCGAGGCGCCGGCCTGGGTTTGCTGTGCCGCCTGGTACATTACTTCGGCCAGTCGGTGGGAAGCTTTGTTGAGGTCTTCCATGCTGCTTCGTATCGTCGCTGCGTCACCGGTATTTATTGCATCCTTAGTAGCTTGGATCGCGTTTTCAATCGTCTTTGCTTCCTGCTCAGGTATCTTGTCGCGATTCTCTCTGAGGATCTTTTCCGTATTGTACACCAGCGAATCTGCTTGATTGCGCACGTCTACTTCTTCGCGGCGCTTTTTATCTTCTTCAGCATGCATCTGGGCATCCTGGACCATCTTGCTTATCTCATCTTTCCCAATTCCACTGGAGGCAGTAATCGTGATCCGCTGCTCTTTTCCGGTGGCAAGATCCTTGGCAGACACATTGACGATACCATTAGCATCAATGTCAAAGGTCACTTCAACCTGAGGTACTCCTCGAGGCGCCGCAGGTATCCCAACCAGATGAAACTTTCCCAGGGTACGGTTATCACGCGCCATTTCTCGTTCTCCCTGGAGCACGTGAATCTCCACGCTGGTTTGACTGTCCGCGGCAGTAGTAAAAATCTCACTTTTCCTCGTTGGGATAGTGGTGTTTCGCTCAATGAGCTTGGTCATCACGCCACCCAGCGTTTCTATGCCAAGTGAAAGAGGAGTAACATCAAGCAGAAGCACGTCCTTGACTTCACCGCTCAGCACTCCTGCCTGCACGGCTGCTCCAGCAGCGACTACTTCGTCAGGATTTACGCCCTTATGAGGCTCTTTTTTGAAAAGTCTGCGTACCAGTTCCTGTACCATGGGAATTCGAGTCGAACCGCCAACCAGAACAACTTCATCGATCTGTTCCGGTCTTACATTCGCATCCGAAAGAGCCTGGTTGCAGGGACCGACCGTACGCTCCACAATATCATCAACCATCTGTTCAAACTTGGAGCGGGAAAGCTTTACAACCAGATGCTTCGGTCCCGAAGCGTCGGCAGTAATAAAGGGCAAATTGATCTCCGTCTCCATGGTGGAAGAAAGCTCGATTTTCGCCTTCTCAGCAGCTTCTTTGAGCCGTTGCAGTGCCATTCGGTCCTTGCTGAGATCGATCCCCTGATCTTTCTTGAATTCACTGGCCAGCCAGTCAATGATGCGCTGATCGATATTGTCTCCCCCCAAATGAGTGTCCCCGTTCGTCGATTTGACCTCAACGACATTTTCTCCCACTTCCAAGATGGAGATGTCAAAGGTACCACCGCCAAAATCGAACACAGCAATGGTCTCATCCTTTTTCTTGTCTAGGCCATAGGCCAGCGAGGCTGCAGTCGGTTCATTGATGATTCTCAACACGTTCATTCCGGCAATTTTCCCTGCATCTTTCGTTGCCTGACGCTGACTGTCGTTGAAATAAGCAGGCACCGTGATAACAGCATCGGTGACTTTCTCACCAAGATAGGCCTCCGCCGCTTGCTTAAGCTTCTGTAGTACCTTAGCGGAAATCTCTGGTGGAGAATACTGCTTGCCCATGATTTCCACACGAGCATCTCCGTTGGTTGCCTTGACAACATGATAGGGTACCATCTTTATTTCTTCGGAAACCTCATCATAGCGGCGCCCCATAAACCGCTTGATAGAGTAAATTGTATTTTCCGGGTTAGTAACTGCCTGCCGCTTTGCCGGCTGCCCAACAATGATCTCTCCTTCTTTGGTATAAGCGACTACCGAGGGAGTAATGCGATTTCCTTCTTCATTAACGATAATTTTGGGATCCCCTCCTTCCATGATGGCGACAACGGAATTGGTGGTTCCCAAGTCTATTCCAATAACTTTTGCCATTGACCTACCTCCTTTGACTGCTAGATCGGAATACTGGTTCTATCCTTGAGCAAGGCTGCAAATTTGCTTTTATTTTTGATTACTGTAATCATGAAAGAAGAAATGTCAAACGAGGTGGAAACTTTTTTTTGGCGGGGGGAGATGTGGAACGAGGATTCGGGATTCAGGGGTTGGGGGTCAGGGTCAGGTATAGGTCATACACGACGTGTATGACCTATACCTGACCCTGAATCTTGAACTCTACACATCTCCTCGTCCATACGCATACGATTCAAAAGTAGCATACTTATCGATAAACGCAAGAGGAACCAAGCCTACCGGTCCGTTACGCTGTTTCCCAACAATTATTTCAGCCTTGCCTTTCTTCTCAGCGTCGTCTTTATGGTACACTTCCTCCCGGTAGACAAAAAGAATAACATCCGCATCCTGTTCAATGGCTCCCGATTCGCGTAAGTCAGCTAGCTGAGGTCGTTTGTCCTGTCGATCCTCGACACGGCGGTTAAGCTGTGAAAGTGCAATTACCGGTAGATTAAGCTCTTTCGCTAATGCCTTGAGAGACCTCGATATCGACGAAATCTCCTGTTCGCGGCTGTCGGATACCGACTTATCTCGCATGAGCTGAAGATAATCAACTACAATCATTCCTAGTCCTTGATCGCGCTTCAACCGCCTCGCCTTTGCTCTCATTTCGAGAACGGAAGTTCCTGCAGTATCATCGATGAATATCGGCGCTTCAGAAAGCGTTCCGGCTGCGCGAGTCAGCTTCGGCCAGTCGCTTTCGCTTAAGAACCCACCCCGCAGCTTATGCGCGTCAATTTTTGCTTCGGAGCACAGCATGCGGATGACAATCTGTTCCTTGGACATTTCAAGTGAAAATACAGCCACCGGAATATTTTTTTTGATTGCCGCATGCTGCGCAATATTTAAGGCAAAACTGGTCTTGCCCATGCTGGGCCGGCCGGCAATAATAATGAGGTCGGAACTCTGGAAACCAGACGTAAGTTGATCCAGATCTTCAAACCCTGAGGGGACTCCGGTTATGAGTTCTCTCTTTTCGAAGAGCTTTTCAATAGTCTTGAACGTGTCCTTGATGATTGCCCGCAACGGATAAAAGGATGGTTTTATCTGGTAGTCGCTGATTTGAAAAATACTGTTTTCAGCGAAATCGAGCAGCCCTTCTACGTCATCCTTGGTCTCATATCCTCGGGTAACGATTTCCGTGGCAGCGCCGATCGTCTTTCTCAAGATGGACTTTTCCCTCACGATTTTTGAATAGTAGAGTACATTAGCAGAAGTCGGAATGGAGTCTACCAACGAGGAAAGGTAGGCTGGGCCGCCAACAGCATCCAGGCGATCCTTCTGAGTTATCGTTTCGGTAAGGGTAATTAGATCTACGGGTTCATTCCGATTGTAGAGATCTATCATGGAAGAGTAGATTTTCCGATGAGCCTCTCGGTAGAAATCCTCCACCTGCAGCAGCTCGATCACTTGATGGAATACATCATTGTCGAGAAGAATAGCCCCGAGGACAGCTTGTTCAGCTTCAAGGTTCTGTGGTGGAATCCGGGTGAGGAAAGAGGTCTCCTCTTTTTTTTCGGCACGTTCGATTTTGGTCTTGTTCATGTTGCGCTCGGAAGGATATGAGATTGAATTCTCTTTGCGACCATGTTTGGCCACACCTGCAGTGTACTGCTTGAGACGCGAGAATTCGGTATTGTGGAGGAATCAGACTGGAAAAGCTATTATCTGGCGTAACTGCTACACGAACGTTACCGTATGTGCTATCCCCTCGGAGCCCCGCTACGAGCGAGATCACCATGGTGCCGGTACGTTGGTAAACGTGCTACGATGCCATTATTGTTTGACGATCCAGATCTTCACGTGAGCAGTTACTTCAGGATGCACTTTAATCGGAACCTTAAAAATTCCTAAGGTCTTAATCGGCTCGTCGAGTACAATCTTCTTACGGTCAATAGCAATTCCCTCATCCTTAAGACTCTCCTCAATATCTTTTGATGTGACCGCACCAAAAAGCTTGTCCTCTTCACCGGCTTGCTTTGGGATTGTACAGGAAATCTTTTCTATTTTCTCTGCGAGAATTTCCGCTTCTTTTTTGATTCGGTTCTTCTTCTGTGCTACCAAAGCCTTCTGATGTTCAAGGTCCTTGAGGTTCTGTGGATTAGCTGGCACTGCCAGCTTTTGCGGAATCAAATAGTTGCGGGCAAAACCATCTTTGACGGTTATCATCTCTCCCATGATGCCTAATTTTGCGATGTCTTCGGTCAGTATTACTCTCACGCCGCTGTGCTCCTTATAATCATCAAGATATATTAATCGCTTGGCTTTGGTTACGCTGTTATTCCACTGACGTGGTATACGGTATGAGAGCAACGTTGCGAGCGCGCTTGATTGCCCGAGTAATCTGCCGCTGATGTTTAGCGCAGGTTCCGGAAATGCGACGAGGAATAATTTTGCCCCGTTCCGTAACAAAATATTGCAGCATGCCTTCATTCTTATAGTCAATGGCTAAAGTCTTATCTACACAAAAGCGGCACACTTTTCTTCTTTGATAGACTGTCTTGTATCCGCCACTCTTATACGTGCTCTTTCGTCTTCCCAATGAACGCTGCATGATGGTTCCTTTATGAAATCGTGAATGCTGTGAGCTGCTAAGTTACTGTGAGACTTCTTCTGTTGTCCCTGCTTCGACCACCTCTTCTTCCGAACTCTCTTCTTGTACAGGAGCTTCTGCTTCTTCAGCTTCGGCAAAAGCACCTTCGGGGACAGCTTGAACGTCGAAATTGTCCGCCAGTCGTATGGTCTGGTAGCGCAATACCTGTTCATTGTAACGAAGAAGCAAGTCGATCTGCTTGAGAGTATCTGACCCGCCGCTGAAATAAACCAGGAGAAAATTCCCTCTCAAGAATCCCTTCAGCTTATAGACAAGCTTGCGTTTCCCCCATTTGCGCACTTTGAGAAATTCGCCTTTTGATTGCTCAATGGTATTTTTAGCTTTTTCGGTAAGCTTCTGCAAATCTTCTTCGGACGCTTCCGGGTGTACTATAATTAATAATTCATACGCGTGCGCCATAGCTGCTAGTCCTTCTATCCAATGATCTGATTTATTTTGAGCTTAGTGTACCGCTGCCGGTGTCCCTGCTTTTTCCGATAGCCTTTTCTTCTTTTCGATTTAAATATGATCACTTTTTTGGCCTTCTCCTGCCTTACCACGCTGCCTACTACCTTGGCGTCGGGTACAACGGGCTGACCAATCTTGAAGGTATCGGAATGAGCAATTAGAAGGACTTCTTTCAGCTCAATAGTATCACCCACATTACCACTGATCTTTTCGATCTCGATAATGTCCCCTTCTTTAACTTTATACTGTTTGCCGCCTGTCTTGACTACCGCATACATACTTGAAACCTTCTGCTTAGAACTGGCTATTTATGGTCAAAAACATTTCGAACGTAACAAATCTCCTATTTTTAGTGGAAAAGATACCTCTTGTCAAGAATTTTGTCCCGAACGCAGGTAAAATACTGCTGGCTGAATTGGTTCAAGGGCGAGTTTTGTATAAGTCATATACGTCTTATATGGCCTATACTCTCCTCTCACATCAACCCTGAACCTGTTTTACCGCCTCCTACCTACCGTTTATTTCAAAACGCTCAATGTGCAGATTTTCGTTCACCCTGATAATGATCTTCTTATGAATTTGATTTTCCAGGTCTTCCAAGGCGCCACGTTCTTCCTCATAAATGAAGTCTGCCACTTCCGGATGCATGGCCACCAAAATTCTTTGTCCGGGAATCTTCCCGGTTTCCCTTCGGATTTCGCGGAAGATTTCATAACAAATGGTAAGCTTCGATTTTATGAACCCGCGGCCATCACAATAGTAACACGGTTCGGACAAATACCCAACCAGATCTTCCCGGGTCCGCTTCCGAGTCATCTCAACCAACCCGAGTTCAGATATTCTTAAAATATTCGTTTTACTCTTGTCTTTTTTCAATGCCTCTTTCAGAGATTGAAATACTTTCTCCCGGCTTTCTTCGTTTTTCATATCGATGAAATCGATAATGATAATTCCGCCAATGTTGCGCAGCCTCAGCTGATAAGCAATTTCCCTTACCGCCTCCAAGTTGGTACGCAAGATGGTATCCTCTGGATTACCCTTTCCTACATAGCGCCCAGTGTTGACATCAATAGTGGTGACTGCTTCCGTCTTTTCAATAACGATGTATCCGCCGGATTTGAGCCACACTCGCTTTCCGATGATCCGGGTAAGCTCAATTTCAATGGCGTAGTAATCGAAAATAGGATCATCCTGTTCGTAACGGGTCACCAGCCTTGAAAGCTGGGGCATAAACGTATCGGTAAAACGCAAAATGGCTTCGTGCTCTTCGGAGGAATCAACACTGATTCGCTCGAAATCAGCGGTAGCAATATCGCGTATCGCCCGCAACGTAAGGTTTAATTCCTGGTGAATAAGCGCCGGCACTGCAGCAGTTGCCTGTTTGCGTTGGATATTCTCCCAGAGCTTCAGCAGATACTCCATGTCGGTGCGCAGCTCTGCTTCACCCATACCTTCACTGGCAGTGCGAACAATGAATCCCATATTGGCCGGCCGCATGGCTTTTACAATTTCTTTGAGGCGATTTCGCTCTCCGGGATCTTCGATCCGGCGCGAAACCCCCACGTGGTTCACTGCTGGCAGCAACACCAGCAGCCGGCCCGGCAGCGATATGTGCGAGGTTATCCTTGGTCCCTTGGAGCCAATTGGTTCTTTTGACACCTGTACCAATAGCTCCTGGCCTTCAACCAACAGATCCTTTATTTCAATCGGTCCGGAAAAAGACGGCCGTACTGTCTCGGACAAAATATCCTCAGGCTCCTCTTCGTCCGGCTGTCTGAGCATCTCTTCTTCAAAATCTTTAAAATTATAGTATATGTCATCAACATAGAGAAAAGCCGCTTTGTTAAGACCAACGTCGACAAACGCCACCTGCATACCGGGAAGAATTCGTACTACTCTTCCTTTATAGATGTTTCCGGCAATCCCCCGCTCCTTTTCCCGTTCAATGTAAATTTCGGTCAGCGTTTCGTTCTCCAGAAGCGCTACCCGTCTTTCCTGGGGAGTGACATTAATGACTAGCTCTGAACCCATGATTCTCTTAGTTTCATCTCCGTCTTGGTAATGTCCAGGTTTAAACACTCAACATCAGACAGTCCAAACAGAGCTGTCATGATTTCCGCTGGTCTCACATTCATTCCTGGCACAATTGTAACCACAAGCGAAACCTCCCGGTCGTCCACAATGGTGATCTGCTTTAGAACGTGACGCAAATCTACTATTGATTGCTTGCCGTTACGGGTTCTCGTGAGAGGATAGGAGGTGCGGCGAAAGAAATCTTCAACAACAGCATTAGCCTCCGAAATCGAGCAGCGGCCGAAGACCTGCTCCGTCTCACCACGAACTCGATAGGAAGTCTCATACAGGCTATCAGAGATCGCCAACATTTTCAAGGGGATTTCTTTGCTGGAACGAATTCGTATCCCCTGAGGAAGTTCCCGATCAAGGAGAGCGCACAACTCCTCAGGAGCAACATATTTCTCCAGCTCCAGGTCGACATATTCCAGGAGACTTTTCATACCCAAGGGTAAGGCCGGGCCAAAAACTATTCTAGGCTGAGGATGATACCCTTGACTGTAGCGCAGAGGTATTTTCGCCCTCCGGGCGGCTCGGGCAAAAACCCGCACCATTTCCAGATGGCTCAGGATTCTTGCCTCGCCGGTCTTGGAGAATCCAAGCCTGATTCTTACGATATCCGAGAATTCGGGTGGAGAAGCTACACTCCGGTGCTTTTCCGGAGAAGGTGCTGTCAGACGGGGATAAAGAGATACAAAGTCGCATACACCGCATTGCCGGCATTCCTCAAAACGACAGTCCGGTGTTATCTCTTCCCGGAATGCCTTTTGATATTCATTCCAGAGGTAGTCCTTGGTCACGCCGCAGCTGATGTGATCCCAGGGCAAGCGTTCATCTCGGCTTCGAGGTTGCAGGTACTGATAAGGATTGATCTCGTTGATCTGAAAAGCGTGTTCCCACAGGTCGGACCGGAATTGATCCGACCAGCCGTCAAAACGACAGCCCAGCCGAAAGGCAGTCTCAATTACTTTACTCAGGCGGCGATCACCGCGAGACATCACCCCTTCAAGCACACTCACCTTGGCATCGTGCCACTTGAAATGAAACCTGCCTCTCCTTAAACGACTTGCCAGATACTTGTGGCGCTTCCCAATCTCTGCAGCGTTAATCATGCCTGCCCACTGAAACGGCGTATGGGGCTTCGGAATAAACGTGGATACGCTTATCGTGGCTTGGTTTTTGCGATTCAGCCCTTTTCCCTGGCTCCAAATTCTTTCCGCCAGATCAATGATACCCTGAAGATCTTCTTCCGTTTCTGTAGGCAGACCAAGCATGAAATACAGTTTAATGTTCTGCCAGCCAGCCGAATAAACCCGGCGACAGGTTTCCACCACCTCACCCTCAGTCAGACCTTTATTGATAAATCGGCGCAGCCGCTCGGTTCCTGCTTCCGGTGCGATCGTGAAGCCGGTATTCCGGCCCTGTCGGATAATATCGATCAGAGCGCCACGAAGCGTTTCCGCTCGCAGGGAAGGAAATGAAAGGGCGGTTTCCCGTAGCGAATGTGTTTCTGCCAGGTCCAGCAGGAGCTGTTCAATATCTGAATAATCTCCCGAACTCAGGGACAACAGGGAGAGTTCTTCCCACCCGGTTGCCCTGCAGGCAGCCTCAGCTAGTCCTTCCACGTTCGTTCGTGATCGCTCGCGCACCGGTCGGCCGATCATTCCGGCTTGACAGAAACGGCATCCTCGAGAACACCCCCGGGCGATCTCTATATTGATACGATCATGAACAATAGTATTATACGGAACAATGAAGCGGACAGGATAGTCAATGACATTCAAGTCCTTTACTACCCGCTTCATGACGGGAACGAGACTCGGCTGAATGGGCTCGCAGGCAGCAATTGTACCATCCGGAGCGTAGGCTACAGAAAGGCGGGCCGGCACATACACTCCAGGAATGGTGCTCAGCATGCTGAGCAGTTCACGCCGTTCTTCCCGACCCTTTCGCCAGGTCTGGTAGACATTGATAAGCTCGAGAATCACTTCTTCCCCTTCACCTACCACCAGAGCATCGAAGAAATCCGCTACTGGCTCAGGGTTGAAGGTACAAGGACCACCGGCAATGATCAGAGGATGCTCCCTGGTTCTTTCGTTCCAATGCAGAGGGATGCCAGCTAGATCGAGCATAGTCAGCACGTTGGTATAGGAAAGTTCGTACTGAAGGGAAAACCCGATAATATCAAACCGGCCAGCAGGGTGACGCGATTCCAGCGAAAGAAGCGGCAGATTTCGCTCGCGAAGCACAGCCTCCATATCAATCCAGGGAGCAAATACCCGCTCAGCAGCGATATCCTCGCGTTGATTTAAGATGTGATACAGAATCTGCAGCCCCAAATGAGACATGCCTACTTCATACACGTCGGGAAAAGCCAGCAGTACCGTGACTGCAGCCCGATCCAGGTCTTTAACAGCAGCATTGATTTCGTTTCCCACATACCGGCTCGGCCGGGTTACCGAGGGAAGCAGAGAGTCGAACAACTTCTTCATTGACAAACAGCGTAAAAATTAGGGTTAAAAAAAGGGTTGAACTCGGCATCGATCTGGCTGAGTCCACCCCCGATCAGGTGCGTTCTCTTAACGAGTGGTCTGAGAAAAAATCACGGCTTGTTTTTTATCAGCTTCTCACCAATCTTATGAGTGTAACGCTGATTCCGCTCCAGAAAAACTGGAGTCCGATGCATCATATTAAAAGTGGTTATGAGTGCATTCATGCGCCGCACATACTGGTAGCGCTCGTTCTCCTCATCCACGAGCGGCAGCAACTGTTCTATACGTTCAACCTCCCGAAGAGCTTCAATCTCAACCGGCAGCACATTCGCATTTTTCATGATCCTATACGCCAGGCGAATTTCCGGAGCGACGACCATCTGCAGTTCATCAGGAGGCAAAGGTTTCCCTTTTCCTTCCAAGTCGTCGAACTCACCGGCCTCAATGGCCTCGAGAATCCGCTGTTCCGCAATTTTGGTAAAGGCATCCATCGTAGAACCGTTTCAACAGTTTCATCAGTTTCAACCGTTGAAACGGTTCAAGCGGCTGAAACGGTTGAAATCCCACGTTCCGCGGGATCAGTCTCCGATATTTGAGACCTGATAATCTGAAAGATCCGCTCCGTCCTTCTGGAGAAAGTCTTTAAGTTTTGCCACTATTTTTGATTCCAGCTGACGGGTACGCTCACGGGTGATGCCGTAGCGTTCGCCGATTTCCTGAAGGGTCTCAGGTTCTTCAGCCATTATTCGATTTCGAAAAATATCGAGCTCCTTGCCCGTTAGCGTTTGTCGAAATTCCTCGACTTTTTCCCGGAAACGCTGTTTCGCTTCACTGTCGGAAAGCATTTCATCGACTGGAACGGTGTTTGCCGGTATAGTATCTCGAATGGGTTCGGTGTAGTCTTCGTGCGAGGGATAGTCCAGCGATTTCTCAGGCAACGCCAACCGCTCGTTCATTTCAATGATGTCCTGCTCTCGGACATCAAGGGCTTCAGCCAAGCTCTTTGCTGTCGGCTTGAATCCCTGGGCGCTGAGACGAGCCTTTTCTTTTTGGAGATTGAAAAAAAGTTTACGCTGTGCCTGAGTGGTACCGATCTTGACTAGGCGCCAGTTGTCGAGAATGTATTTCAGAATATACGCCTTAATCCAGAAGGAAGCATAATAGCTCAGTTTGATGTTTTTGAAAGGATCAAACTTCTTTACCGCCTGAATAAGCCCCAGATTCCCCTCCTGGATAAGATCCATCAGGTTAGTAACCCAGCTCTTTTGATATTCCATGGCGATTTTCACCACCAATCGCAGATTCGATACCACCAGAATATAGGCGGCCTTCGGATCACCGTTCGCGTGAAATCGCCGCGCCAGAAGCTCCTCTTCTTCGCGAGAGAGGATTGGGTACCTTCCGATCTCCATCAAGTACCGCTGCAGCGGATTGAAAGGAACGAGTGATGTTTCCTTCTCGTTACCAGCTGATTCGAGATCGTTGTCAACAACCTCGTAGCCCTCAACCGGATCTGCTAGACTGGCCGGGTCATATTCCTGAGCCTCAATATCTTTATGTGTGCTAAAACTCATTATTCGGTCACCAGATTTCAGGGGGGCTCTTTACCATGCGACATCTCACTACTGTACTTCATTGCGCTTACAGTGTCAATAAAACCAAGAAGATAGCAGCCACTTGAGTCTCTTTTCTATCCCGGCAAATACGGTTGACATACAGTTTGGGTTCGATACAATGAAAATTTTTACAAGAAGAAAGACAACGCTCGTATGAACATATCCATATGTATTCCAAAGTTTTTTATGCCTGCGTCGAACCCTGACGATCAGCACCTCTTTCAGGCCCTGGAGGCCCTGGGCAGGAGCGGTATGGATATAACGCTCTTTACCTTTGCCCCTCAGGAGCCGAGTCTACCACATGTCTTGAACGGTGAGGAGCCACAATCAACAGTACGAACACGCCAATACCTTCCCCGGCGGATCAGGATCCGAAGCCTACCGGAACAGTATCATTGTCGCACGCTGCTTCACGATCTCCTTAATCAGCATGCCGATCTTATTCATTTCTTCGACTTTACCCAGCTATCGTTGTTGTGGGCGCTTACAAGAAAGAAGCCATGCCCGCTGGTAGTTACTCCCGCTGCTGGCCAGGAGCTCCTTCCGCCCTTTTCGCTGCTTCGGAAGACGTTCTGCTCCCTGATGGTGTATTGCACCAGCAACGTTTCCTGCTTTCTAGCCGATACTCCGGAAAAAAGAAAAGGTCTGATTGAGCTGGGCATTGCAAAGGAGAAGATTGCTCACCTTGTCATGAATACCGATTATCCTGCCATGTCATCACTGACACGACAGGAAGAACCTGTCATCCTCACAATCGGCCGCTATGATCCGGGTAAAGGGCTCCACATTCTCGTTGATGCTGCGGCAGAGGTTCTCGATCATCATCCGGAAACCATATTTTATGTAGTCGGAACCATTCACGATAACGCCTACTATCGACAATTGAGGAAGAAAATTCGCGGCCAGGAGGAGCGCATCCGTTTCACCGGGCCGTTGCAGCAGGAAGATCTGCTTAAGCTCTTTTCCCGGGCGCAATTGTTCGTCCTCCCTTCAGTAAATGATCCTCGTGGCTTGATTATTCTTGATGCGATGGCTGCAGGCATTCCCGTGGTCGCTAGCAGGATTGAAGGACTTTCTTCTCTGATTGTTGATGGCGAAGATGGAGTGCTGGTACCTCCCGAAGATGCTTCAAGTCTGAGCACGGCTATTCTAGACCTACTCGAGAACGGCGATAAGCGAACCTCTTTGGTGCAGAAAGGCAGACAGACGGCCGCAAACTGCTATTGGAAGAGCTATGCCGAGACAGTGTCCGCGCTGTATCAGCGGATTATTGAGCACGAACATCAATCTGTCCACTAACTTTGATGTACTCGCAAGAGGTCAAAAAACCATACAGCGATGTAAGTTGGTACAATCGCTGAGACTAATGAAATCCCCTGCCGATAGGCTGGCTGCGCTTCAGTTCAACATGCCCTATCGATAGGCTGGACCCTTTATAATGCTTTTAACCCTAGGAGATTGCACGATGTCAACTGTTGTACGTCCTGGCGAAGGAGATCCGATTCGTATTGAGAATGGAAACATGATTATTCCTGATTATCCGATCATTCCCTATATTGAAGGTGATGGTATTGGGCAAGACATCTGGAAAGCAACCTCCAAAGTTCTGGATGCGGCCGTTGTTCATGTCTATGGTGGCGCCCGGCGGCTTTGCTGGACACCGGTACTGGCTGGTGAGAAGGCGTACCAGACATGCAAGGAGTGGTTACCGCAGGTTACTATCGATACCATTGCCGAGTACAAGGTTGCACTCAAAGGTCCTCTTACTACTCCGGTTGGCGGTGGTTTTCGCAGCATCAATGTCGCCATCCGGCTGGCTCTGGACCTATATGCAGCGGTTCGCCCGAGCCGCTACTTTCCCGGAGTGCCCAGCCCGGTAAAAAATCCGCAGAACGTGAACATGATCATTTTTCGAGAAAATACTGAAGACGTCTACGCCGGCATCGAATGGCCGGCCCATTCTGCTGAGAGTAGGGAGCTCATAGCGTTTCTTAAAAACCGCTTCGGTATAACTGTCAGACCCGACTCGGGAATAGGCATAAAGCCGATCAGCATGCACGGTACTAAGCGTCTGGTTCGACTCGCCATTTCTTATGCGCTCAAAAACAATCGCTCCAGTGTCACTCTGGTTCACAAGGGCAACATTATGAAGTATACGGAGGGCGCATTTCGTGACTGGGGTTACGAGCTAGCCCGGGAAGAGTTCGGATCTGTCACCATTACCGAAAACGAGCTCTTTTCGCGCTATCATGGTGCGGTGCCGCCAGGGAAGGTCGTAATCAAAGACCGCATCGCTGATGCCATGTTTCAACAAATTCTCCTTCGGCCCGAAGACTACTCCGTTCTCGCCATGCCTAACCTCAATGGAGATTATATGTCCGATGCTCTGGCCGCCCAGGTTGGAGGGCTTGGCCTTTCTCCCAGTGCCAACATTGGATCGAATGCTGCAGTTTTTGAAGCGACCCACGGTACTGCTCCCAAGTATGCGGATAAAGACATGGTCAATCCAAGTTCACTGATGCTTGCTGGCGTGATGATGTTCGAGCATCTGGGCTGGAAGGAAGCCGCCTCCTGTGTAGTGTCGGCTATTGAGAAGACTATCCGGAATAAAACTGTCACCTATGATCTAGAGCGGCAAATGCCTGGTGCAAAAAAGCTTGCCTGCTCAGAATATGCTGCTGCAGTAATCGACAATATGAACGCCTAGCAGCGTGTTGAAAGAGGCCTCGCTGGTTCAAGGTTCAAGATCAGCATGTGCGATAGGTGATATGCGATGTTCGTTATAGACTGTGCGTCGTGGGATATGGGTTATGAGGTGTGCGATAAATTTTCTAACGCCTGCCTCAAGGAAAAAGTCATGTAATAAGACGCCATCGCAGCCACTAGCTGTCATCCCGAACTTGTTTCGGGATCCGATTCCAGGTAGTGTGATTCATTAGGTCCCGAACCAAGTTCAGGACGACGATCTATCAAGCGCTTCGGACTGAGCAGTCTCTCTTGCCAGATGGCAGGACTATCTAATGTCAACGCCTTTCCCCGCTTCGACACAGGTATCATTGTCAATCACCAGCGCTTGGCCATGAAGATGCTGGGTAACAATGGCACGGACCTGCACTTCCAGTGCTTCTACCGGATCATCAGCCTGCAAGCGATGCAGAAAAGGTTTATCCAAGCTGGCAAACAATTCGTTCACCCGTGTCAGATACTGCTCCCTCTCAAAAGCGTCCGCCCCTCCACGGCGGCTCTCGGCGATGCGTCGAAGCCCTTTTTGAGGGCTGATATTACAGAGGAAAGCCAGGTCAGGCACCGGGGCAAAGGCGACATTCTTTCGTTCCAGCTCTTCCGGGTCAAGCCCCAATGCTCCCTGGTAGGCAATAGTAGAAAAATAGTAGCGATCGAGAATAACTATCTTTCGTTGATCAAGATTCGGTCGGATAAAGGTATCGACGTGTTCACGGCGATCTCGAATAAACCATTCCGTCTCTTCTTCCGGCGATACACCGCAACGGCCTTCCGCAATAACTCTTCTGATCTTTTCACCCCAGATACTGCCGGTCGGCTCCTTTGATAAAAGGACATCAAAACCAGCTTCTTTCAACCAGTGAAAAAGAAGCGTTGCCTGCGTGCTCTTCCCGGCACCATCCAGCCCCTCAAAAACAATCAAAACTCCGTGGCGAAGACATGGCATGGTGGTTCGCTAGCGGACCAGGTCAGGATTAATTACAATCTCCGCCTTGTCACGAGCCAGTTTGAGCCATGCATCCATGTACTCACTCTTCTTGAGCCGCAGGTAACGTTCGCTGAGATCCTTCTTCTTGCGTTCAAAGTCTTCTTTTCGCACCTCGTCCTTCCCTGCCCATTTCACGACATAGATTTTTCCTTCAAATGGAAAAACGCTATCGGGAAAAGGACGATTGGCGTCAAGAGAAAACGCAGCCGTCATCAGCTCTGGCGACGATCCGATATCAGGAATCGAGCGTCCTACACGCGTAAAGAAGCGGGTCGTTTTCACCGTTACGTTCTCGTTCTTGGCAGCTGCGCCAAGATCACCAATGTCCCGCGCCGCGGCAAGTAATGCTTCGCCCTTATCATGAGCAGCCCGCTCTGAATGTTCCTCTTTCAGAATCGCCTGCACTTCATCCTTGATTTTCGCTAGTTCGGGTACGTGGCTTTCGACTCGTGCAGTAACCCTGCTGACATAAAAAGTTCCCTGAGCAGAAAACGGGTACACCATTTCTCCTGAAGAAACCTTAAAAGCCTCTTCCAGAGCTTCCGGTGATTCCAGGAAAATCGGAAGGCTTTTGTCCCGTGAAAAAGCCTCGGACTCTTCGATCTTCAGACCATTTGCTTCGGCATATGCTCTTAGATTTTTCGCCTTAAGCGAGCTTCGGTACGTGCGGAAAGCCTCCCGCTTGCATAGTTCAGCCGAACGGCTATCGATAATCGTCGTCCGGATCGTTTCCTTTACTTCTTCCAAGGGCTTAGCCCCTTCAGGTTCTTTTTCTTCAACCTTGATGATGTGGTATCCGAACGGCGATTCTACG
>Ga0116142_10001685_pt1 | contig 25981 bp, 36 predicted proteins | sample AD_UKC033_MetaG_FD_89785 | JGI IMG/M metagenome (GOLD analysis project Ga0116142, IMG submission 89785) | Active sludge microbial communities of municipal wastewater-treating anaerobic digesters from USA - AD_UKC033_MetaG | ecosystem: Engineered > Bioreactor > Anaerobic > Digestate | place: USA... | reverse complement strand
CTTCTGCAGATATAATGATATTTTTTAAACTACCGTGAATACCACCCAATCCATAATCAAATTGAAAATGTTTATAAATAGCGGATTTTGAAATAGAACTTTCAGAATTAATATTTAAATTTTTAAAATATTCTAATAATTCATTAAATTCTTTTGATTCAAATTTAATGTAATCAAATATAATGTCTGATAATTTAATATTACTTCTATAAGTTCTTAAATCTCTTACATTCCATTTATTTAATCCACATTTGTTAGAATATAATTCTAACATTAAATCACTTCCTATTTTTGAATTACTAGCATTTAAAAAATTTAATTTATATTTTTCTGTCAAGTTAATTCTTAACTCTATTTCTTTTTTATTTTTATTAAATAAACTTTCAGTAGAATTAACGTCATTAATACAATATTGTATTATTTTATCAGCTTCTTCTCTATTACTAATTGGTTTGAAAAAAGGCATGTCTTCTATGTTAGGCCAATCTATCATATACTGACACCATTTTAAACCAACTCTTCTGTTTTTATTATCTAAATGTAATATTTTATAAATGTCAAGATTAAAAATATGAAAATCTTTTACTTTATAAGGTTTCCTATCTTGTTCTATTAAATATGTTTGAACAAAATTAAATATTTCTTCAGCTGATTTTTCAATACTCCAAATGTATTCTATAACTTGAGCATCAAAATCTAAATTATTAAATCCTCGCAATGCTTTTACTTCATTACGTAAAAATGCCCATAGAGGCTCATAATCGTCTCTGTAAGGCGATATCTCAAACACTCTGTAATCTTCTTCGTCTTTTGCTTTAAATACAGCACAAAAGAAATTAGGTAGTGTTTCGAGGTCATACGTCCAAACTTTTTTAATCATTTAATAATTCAATGACTTTATGTTTGATCGCACAATTTTTCCAAGCTTTATAAGTTAACCAATCAGGAGTTTCTAATCTTCTTAAATAAAGTTGAACAGCCAGTCTTAATTCAGCATGTTCAAAGTTATTTAATAAATCAAATTTTTCTTTTAACTTATTAATTTTGGTTTGAAGTTTTCGTTCTTCAGATTTTAAATGCCAATTAATAGCATCACGATAATTACTAGTAGTGTATGCTTTTATACCATCAGTATGATAATTAGGTGGGTCTTCAATAGGTTTTTCTACATAATCTACAGGATCGGTAGATCCAACGACTTGTTCATAAGGAACTCTAAATACACCTCTAATTCTCATACCGTCTTCTGTCAAACACTCATAAATTTCTCCAGCATATTCTTCTCCATTAACAACTTTTTTTTCTATATGTCCTTTCCAACCTCTTAATCCGAGGTATTTCATTTTCTTAACATATTTAGGCTGTCCTTTTTGACTAGCCCATCTAGAATACAGTAAATCCATTAAGTTTTAATCATTTCATATTGATCGATAAAAGTTTGAATTTGATTGTTATTTTTAGCTCGTTTAATTTGAAATTTTAATAAATCTTCTTTTGTAATAACATTATCTTTATTCAAATCTAAAGCAGCTAAATATTTATTAGTTACTCTACTTAAAATAGTTTTATTGTATCTACTTGGTGCAAAATGTAATATATGTAAATCTATACTATTTTTAACAGCTGCTAGATATCTTTTATTACAATTTCTTAAATATTTTTCGTAATATAATAGTTGTTCAGATAATGTTAAACTATCTAGTTTAGGAATGTTAAGTGCTTGTCTAGTAGCTTCAGTAAGTTGAAACACACCTATTTGACTAGATGCTGTATTTATTCCTTTACCATACGCATTCGGTTTTAAATTACTTTCTGCGTAATGTACTATCATACTAGCAATTGCAAACTCGTAAGGATCTATTGTTAATACATCCTGCATTCTTTTTCCTACTTCTACATAACAATTGAATATACTATTTTCTTCAATTGTAATTTCAGATACTGTTCCAGTTTCTTTTCTTGGAAGAAAAATCATGATTAGAATTAAAAGTATATGTTTCATAATAATTATAAATCAATCCATAAAAGGTAAAGAAAAAAGGTTTAGACGGGGAATAACCCTATCTAAACCTTAATATTTATTTCTTTTTAGACTGTGTTTTATTCATGATCCAATTTGCAATTTCTTGCAAGTTTGGAATCAATGATTCATTTTTACCTTGAGTAATTTGCTGATCTCCAATATGCTCACGAAGAGCATTGGCACCAGCAAAGAAACAGGCGAAAGCTGCGTTGATGTTAGCTCTTGCGAGTCTATTGAGATCAGGTGTGTCTGAAGTAGCTGCCAGTGCTACTTTTCGACCGAAATTAGTCAATCGAAGTGGTTCTCCATTTTTTAGTTCAAGATAACCGGCTTCTGTCAGATCATTCAAAGCGTTTTCCAACAATTCTGAGTGATCTTTTGCACCTTCTCCAAAAATAATGTCATCGCAAAACTTACTTTCTGCTACTTCTTTTTCTTTCGGTTCTTGTGAAAGAAAGAAAGAAATGAGTAATGCGGTTGAAAACAGGTTTCTTTTTTTTTTAAATGTTTCTGTCATGTTAAGAAATTTAAGTAATAAATAAGAAGCTGGGTTTTGTTTTTGTTAGTAGCGATACAAAACCAGCAATGAAAAAACGCTAGGTACTCCGAGCGAGACTCGAACTCGCAAGAAGCTTACGCCTCCAAGGGATTTTAAGTCCCTCGTGTATACCATTCCACCACCGGAGCGAAAAATGTCAGATTAAAACCTATAATTAGGAAACTTCTTCTGACAAAAGTTTTATTTTTTGTAATTAGTTTACATTAAAAGCATCCGCTTCTTCTTCCACTTTTGCTGGAGTAAACGCATCTGCAGCTACAGATCCGTTATGAGTGATAAAAGTGTGCCGTGCTTCAGAAGCAGGCGTCAAAGAAACTTCACGGTAAATTGGAGACCCGTCTTTCAAAAGAACCTCATTAGTTTGAGGATTGATTTTTGGAGTTGGGTTTTTGCGAGCTGGATTTGGCGTCAAAGATTCGGTAACCTGCAATTGAAACTCAATCCCAGCTTCAGCTTCAATATTTTCAATTGTGGGCCATTCAGCTTGCGGTTTGTTGCTATAATCAGCGTCCGTTGTTCCGAAATATTTCATTGCCTGTTCTTCGCTAAAAGAAACTACAGCGACTGCTTTTGTTTCACCCGTGATGCCTTGCGTAATTGAAAGAAGCGGATTGCTTGAACCTTTGAAAGTTTGTTGCAGCATCACATTTACTTGGTTTTTGTCAGAATTAGCGTTTGGCCAAATGCGACGTACCTGAACTTTAGAGAATGGTTTCATGTGTGAAAAAGTTGAAATTGTTAAGAGTTATATGGACTGTATTCTATTCAGAATCTACAAATCCATATTTTTTGAGTTTTTTTGAATTTTCATAGGCGAATTCGACAATAGTTTTATTGTCTTCATAGCCTATTACCCGGAACTTTTCTTGTTTCGGTTTAACAGTTATTCGTTTCTCTTTTTTAGAAAGAGATTTAATAAACTCTTTTTGATACTCAGCTTTAACATCTTCAGAAATATTTTCTTCTGATATTTTACTGATCAGCATTTGCTGTTTCATCAATTGAGCTGAATTTTCTTGATACTGTTGTTTAGCGATAGCATCATCATGGTTGTTTAAAAATTTACCATTAAATACTTTCCCAACAGGTTTCAGAAAATTATTTACTATAAATTTATTATCTTTTCTATATATAATCATAAAATATAATTTAGTGCCGGTTGATGGATTCGAACCACCCGAACGATTAAGTACCTGAGTTACAGTCAGACCCGCGACCATTTACGGAATAAACCGGCATTAAAATCTTACAGTTTTTACAACTATAAGAATTATTAATTTTGATTAAACTATTTATAAATTCCTTGTGATAGTACAGTAGGGATGTATGTTACGTACATTTTACAAAATTGAGGATATAATTCTAATAATCCTTTTAATGCTTTTTCAGCATCATATTTTGTTTCATATACGCCATAATGAGTGATCCAGTTACCATCTTGTAATTGACTTACTAAAAAATCTTTTGGTCTATTTTTAGCTGGAGTTTTTAAATATTCAAATCTAACAGTCCAACAATTACCATAAGACATTTTTCTAACTTTAGTACCAGTTTCAATAGTATCTACAGATAAAATTTGAATAATGTTGTAACAACCGTCAAGAATTGCATTAATACGCACTTCTTTAGTTTTTTCTACAATATCATCTTGATTTTCATAATAATGTAATACACCTGTATATTTAGGGTGTTTTGTACTACAAATATCTGGTTTGTAGTTTTTAGGAGTTGTGATAGATACGGAATACATTGCTGGACTAGGATTTGAACTAGTTTCAACAATAGGTGGACAATATACTTGACTGTAAATATGTACAGTCTGAAGTATTGAAATAAGAATAAAAATAATCTTTTTCATTGTTTAATTTTTAGTGATCCCGACAGGGGTCGAACCTGTAGCCTACAGATTAGAAATCTGTTGCACTATCCTTTGTGCTACGGGACCAGGTTATTTAATGTTTACAACTACCGTCACAATCTGCAACAACTTTACATCGTTTTACACAATGCCAAGTTATTTTTAACAATGGTTTACAAATACATGGAAATTGATGTCCATTAATTGTAACCCAACCAGTATCGTCACAAAGTTTACATTTCATATAAATTTATTTTAGTGGGCCCAGCAGGACTTGAACCTACAACCCTCAAATTATGAGTTTGGCGCTCTACCGATTGAGCTATGGGCCCGGTGTTTTAATACACACTTTTAATTGTAATATAATATTTTTGATGACACTAGCAGGAATTTAACCTACCACAACCGCAGAAGAACTAGTATTACGTTGGTTCGCCCACATACAAATGTAGTGTTCAGGAACATGTAGTGTCGAGTTTTTAATTATAGATAGATTGTAATAATCTACCTAAAATGTGTTTGTTTTTTGGATTCCATCCGTTGATTACTCTCATGGTGGAATCAACATATAAATTCGATAATCCACGATGTATTACATGTGGCTTACTTGAATTCATAATGTTATCTATTTGTTGAGTATTTAATTCAGGTATTTCAAATTGTACATCAGCAAATGATTTATAAGCCTGTGTACAATCTTCATAATCTGAAATAAATAATTGCGGATGCTGTTCTGGTGATATTATCATGATGTTACATATTTAACAGCGTTAATGTAATCGTTTTTTAAAGGACTACCTGCATAATATTTCTTAATTCTTTTTATTACTTCTGCAGGATATTCTCCATGTATACCACTACCATTACATATCCATACTTTTCCTTTATAACCGTAAATGGTTCTTTCTTTATAACCCAAATGTCTAGATACTTTAATTTTGGGTACATATACAATTTGGTTATAATTATAAATAATAAGACTAACTAAAACTATAAATACTGGAAAAGCAATTAATGTTTTGAAAAATTCTACTTCTATTGGATAAGTTTTCTTTTCCGAATTTAATAAAGAAATTGCTGACTCTAAATCTAATGCTAAATTATAATTTAAATAATTGTTAATTAAATTTAGCATAATTAAAATCATTAAAAGAATTAAAAGTTCCATAATTAAATATTTAAGAATGATAAAAATCAAAGAAGAAAAATGATAAAACTGTCTTTGTTGCATACGGGGCTCGAACCCGTAATTCAAAATCCGAAATTTTTGCGATCAACCAATTGATCTAATGCGAAGTAAGTTTTATCTAACTATCTTTGATTGGTGGCGGGTACGGGACTTGAACCCGTGATCTCCAGGTTATGAGCCTGGCGAGATACCAACTTCTACCAACCCGCTATTTGTTTCTTCAAATCACTTAATAAGTATGATTATCGCTAATACCATCAAACTTGATACGACAGCAACCGTTGAAGTTATCCGTTCATATTTAGGGTGTGGTGTATCTTCAAGATACCTGTAAGTTAGGTTAAGTGCAGTTGCAGTAAAGGCAACTCCGAACAAAAACATCTCTATACAAAGTATCCAATTCATTTCAAAAAGGGAGTCTTGATCCCTATGCACCCGCATTAGAGGAGTTCACTCGCTGGTTAATTCCAGATGTGCATCTTAACTCCATCTATCAACAGTTTTACGGTCAAGACTCTTTTTTTACCTGGTCGCCTTTCGACTTAGAGGACTTTGCCCAGAGTTTTATGGTGAGGTGTCTTTCGACAAGGATGCCATCGTTTTAGCAACCCAACTCCCAGGGACTATAACCATCGGTGGGGGAGGCTAGAATCGAACTAGCGACAGTCAGCTTTGCAGGCTGATACTCTACCGATGAAACTCTTAAATAACTACCTTTCGGAGAAAATTTAAAGAGTTGTTGTAACTGAGTTACTCCCCCATTAGTTTTAAAACACTATCCCTGCATACGCACATCCGGGATCAGACGTAGACCAACGCCGTATGTTATAGTGTTTTGTATTTTAGGCTACTTGAAAAGTATTTTGTTTCTTAGCACCTCTTGTGCGTCTTCGATAATTGTGATTCATCTTGAGAATATCACACAATTCTCGACACTTGGTAACAAAGAAATCATTTCGATCTCTTATGGGTAATCCCTCACTGTCAAATTTCCATTGTGGATCAACCATAGCTTTACCGGCCGCTTTTGTACGACCTGTTTTGCGACAAAATTGATCTGCTCCATGACAATAAGACATACCAATTCGAAGTTCGTCGTTAACGAAGATGCCGGCAAATGATGCACGGCTTTTGTACAAACGTTTTTTTCCGCGCTGTTCGGGCGGATTAACGTGAAAAAACATTAGCTTTTCCATAAATTTGTTTTTAAGTGAAAAAATATTTAGCGAATGCGGCAGGATTCGAACCTGCAACCTTTGGTTTTGGAGACCAATACTCTACCAATTGAGCTACGCAAACGTTTTATTTAAGATAGCCGCCCAGGACAAGTAAACTGAATTACGATCGGTGTTCCTGCTTCCTTCAGCTATACGGCTAACTTAAATTTGACCTGCTAGAGAGGGCTTGAACTCCTCAACTACTTACTTATAAGGCATATACTTTACCAGTTGAACTATATCCGCCAATAGAGGTTTATCATCCTTTGATGACTTAATGGTTGTCACTGCCATTTTTCAGGTATTCTTAAGTAACCCTGTTCCATTTTCCTCTATTGACGGAACGACTAGACTCGAATTAAATTACGCAAGCGTTTTTTAAGATAATTCTTTATATTTTTCAATTATTCTTATATAGAATAGAATACCACATAAAGCATATAAGAATTCTTTTTTTGTTAAATTAGTACCATACTCATCAAGTAAATCATCTATTGACATACCTAAATTTACCAACCATTGTGATACATGAATAATTAATAAAAATATTATAAAAAATGTTATCATAATCGAAAAGTTAACGGGTAAATGGGGAGAGTTATGTTGTGACACCAAAAAGTCGAAGTAACTCTCCCCTAACCACGTTTATATTTTAAAGAATTTACTGTTTGCTAGGTGATGCTATTGTTAAACCTGTGCAAAATGATAATAGTAGCATGAAAATATAAAAATATTCATCACTACTACACATTGTAACAATAACACCAATTACTGTAATAACAGTAAATAACAAAGCTTTTTGTTTATATGTCATACAAATTCAATTGATTTAACTGTTTGAATTATTTCATTTGGATTGAATTCCACATGTTTGATTTGTTCAAACACATGATTTCCATATCCATAGATATAATGTACTTTTGGCCCAACTAATTGAGTTGTGCCGTAGGCTGCTAAATCAACTGAATACACGTAAGGTCTTCCACACTTTTCTATATAATCCTGATATGCTTTGTAAGTATTACCTACATTACATTCATGATCAGAGAAAATGAATACACGATCGTACTTTTTAGTAGAAGCGAGTTTCCAAGCTTCTGCTAAATTAGTTGAGCCCATTTCAGATTTAAATCCAGAAGCAATTGTAAACACATCATCACTGATTTTATAGTTTACATAATTTGCTTTAGACCCAAATCTAATAATATCCGCATTTGTAGCTTTAGCGATAGTAGCTGCTAACAAACACGCTTTATCACCAGCGTATGATTTGTAAGTAACTGCATTATTTCGATTGCCGTTCTTTACATAACCATTTAGCATCCACATTGAACCAGACTGATCAACAATAACAAGAGTATTACCTGTAAGCAATTCAGCGAAGTTTGGAATACTTTGCTTATAACCTACTGTTAATTCTTGTACAATTCTTCTTGATTCAGGAGAATTGAATTCATTGTTAATTACTTCAATAGCAATGTCGAAATGATATGGCATTATTTTACCTTGTATAACCTTGTTAGGGTCAGATACAAGAGCACATAACATATTTACAGTATCTCTTGTCGGATTTGACAAAAGAATACTACGGATATTGCGCAGTGCTGCCATAATACCAAGACGACCTTCTGACAGCAACTGATTCCAGTTTTGCTCTTTAGCTTCTTGTAGAAGTTGTTGAGCTTCTTGCTGGTTAATATTACCTTCACGTACAGCACGAGCAATTTCTTGCCCAGCTTCACTCTGAGCATTCTCCCATGTATGAGCAGGAATGTTATTTCCTCTCATAATATAGTCAAGTGCTGCAACACTATGTGCTTTTTCTAATGATATTTCTGGTGTTTTCCAAGGATTAGGATGCACCATATTAGCAACATCACGAATTTGTTTCGTGTATTTGCCAAAATTATACAAATCCAATCCTTCAATCGTCATAGCAAATCCTTTCTTCATGGAAGCAGGCAGGGATTTGTTATTATTCAATTTATAATATGCCATAATTTCAGACATATCGTCAGTTCTGAAAATAACACCGCCTTTCTTAGTTTTTTTATTCCAAGCAGAATAAAAATACTTTGCCCATGGTTGACCAGAAATGTATGGAGCAATTGTTACTGCAGCTACATGAGATACAGAACGTAGACCTTCTCCCAAACAGCGAGAATAAACAATACATTGTGCTGTGAAATATGGATTTTCTTTAGCACATTCGATAACAACAGCTTTCAAATTACGAATCTGTTGAGATTCTGATTTATAATACTGTTGTTCTAGTTTTAGCGTATTAAGCATAGAAAGTAGTTTTAACCACTTATCCATATTATACGCTGGTGAGCCACTGATATTAGTAGCTTTTGGTGGTGCTGCTGTTTGTTTCTTTTTATGTGAAACAAATGAAGCAGTTTGATTCTTACCATCCAACTTTTTTTTGAGTTCGGAGTTAAATTTTGACATTTTTTTAATTTTCAAGATGAACAATTTTTACTACATCATCTGCATAAAAAACTGTTTGATCATCTTCGTTATAAAAATCTGGTTCTATAGGAATAATTAAGTCTATTGCAAAATTTTTATCATCGTAATAAAATTTAATTATTCCTGTAAACCAATTTTCATTAATAGTTTTAAAAGCAACAATTGATCCTTTTTGCATAATAATTTGATTTAGAGCCACGTAAAGGATTCGAACCTTTGACCTTCTGATTACAAATCAAGCGCTCTACCAACTGAGCTAACGCGGCATAAAATTGACACCTGGTTACCAACCTACGCAGGGTGTCCTACGCTCTTTATTCCAGAAGAGTAACTGTGATTTAATTATGACGGTAATTAAATGCATAAAAACCGACAAGTTTCTCATTAACTATTAAACTTGTAAAAACTACAGACAGCTTATTCTGCAGGACGAGTAATCTCAGGTGACTACCAACCCAATCGTTTGTTTCATCCAGACCGATTAACTGGAGAGATTGGTTAGATCTCATTATCTTTGTCCGTAAAATTAAAAATGGAAATTACTGCATTATCTTTAGTAAATGCAGTTGCAGCAAGATCACCGTTAGGTTCTCTGCTAAGATCAATATCGTGAGCTCCAGTCTCTTTCAGTTTATTGTGAAGAGCTTTTTCAGCTTCTTCTTTTGAATCGAAAGCTTCTGGGCTACCAATATCCCCATCTTTAATGGTTGTTTGAAATATTTTTGCCATGATCATTAATATTTAGTCCACCAGCAAGTATCACAAGTAGTGTGGTATTTAGTACCTCCGATACCGTTTACGTTAGCTGGTTTATTTTTAATCCAATAATATTTCCTATGGTTTACCAGACCAATATACGGAAATTCAATAACAATCATCGGACGATTGTTAGAGAACCCATAAATGATCTCCCATCTGCTCATATTTGTCCAGACAGTCATCTGAACTCCAGGTATCGATTGTTCGAAACCCAAAATCTCTTCGATAAATAGAACAGATTCTTCTTGTCCACTTACGACGAGTCTGTGTGACTCAAAGTCGAAACCTAGTTGAATAGTATCACCAGCTTCAATAGACTGATATTCATCAGTTTCTACTGTAGTATTGGCGTTGAAAATGATACTATTTCTTTGAGCAAATAGCATAGAGCTAAATGCCATCAATGCGATGAATAAAACGTTCTTCATATTTAAATTGTTTGAAAAAAACAGAGAGAATCCACCTCTCTGTTAAGATGCTATTATTGTGATATTTAAAAAAGGAACGGATGACGGTGGTTCGTCTAAGGCGGGGTTAGTATTGGTTGTGATTGAACTTCCAGGCGCATACTTGAGGATGATAATTCATCCCCCCGATGAGAGCAAGGAAGTGATCGTTTAACCAAAACTGCAACCGCTTTTGAAATGGATGTTTAAGTTTGATGATGCGTTTACCATCACCACCGTAACTCACTTCATCAGGAAGTGGTTTTACGGCCATGAAGTTAATTACATCATCGCTCAAATTGTGAAGAGACTGAGTGACTTGTTGGTGGTAATGATGGTTGCCATCGCTTGCGTACAAACGACACCCTTTCCGTGCTGGAATCTCAATTACCATGAGACCCCCGGTCAAGGGTTTTGTGGGAGTAGTCATATTTTTTAATCAGGAATTTCACCACGTAACCATGCTTGTTTACGTTCGTGTTCTTGAATAAGCTTTTCTCTTGCTTGTACGTAATCCTCTTTCGGAATTACGTACACATCTTCTCTATTACCCCTGACAATATCTTTATCAGGGTTCAAAGATTTAATTTCAGATTTATTAAGCTCTTCTGCTTTAGACAGAGCTTCTTCTCTTCCATTAATTTGACCCAAAAACGTAACATCTTCGGGTGGTTCTGGGTTTGTGAGTGTTGTTTTTTCTTTTTTAAAAAGCAGGTGTAACATATGATGATGAGTTTGATTTAAGTTTATTTAGGAAAACGTACTAAGTCTATTAAACAATTAATGTTTAACTAAATGAGGTTTCCGTTTTCCTAAATTATATAAGAGATAGATTACACTATCATGACCATACTATCTAGTTTCCCTACAGTATTTAACTACTGCAATCTTTCGCAATAAATCGATTTACACCGTATATGTAATAACATACGTTATTTGGTTGGAGACGATTTATCCTACTCGAATATAGCTACTTTGATAGTATGATTGATTTTAAATGTTTGAATAGCCGTGACTATTCACTGCACAATATTAACACAATTTGATCAGAATTGTATTAATTAGGATTGTGTATCAATTTGGTGGTGCTTTTCACCCTTAATGTGTCTTATTGACTGTTTGACCAAATTACGATATACAAAACGCAAGTATCCAACTTGCTGCCTTCGATTGAGTACTGGATTTTTATTTTTGAATTTCCTATTGTTTCATTCACCGCTATTCTCCATTTACAATCGTCATTGCAGGATAAGGTGATCTCCTTCCGCAACTAGTAATTCACAAAATAAACTCAATCTTATCCCATTTAAGGGCTTACATGATCTCTTTCGAGTCAATGTTTTACAGGTTATCAAGCCTGTATATAAACACATAATTGTAAACAGATGCCTATTTCAAGATCGGCTCCAATGATCCTGGCGAACCACCTTCTTAGCCTCGGCATTATCCTATACAGTTTACAATATGTTTGATATTTAATATAATATACATTTTCCGGCAATGTATTTATTCCAACAATTTTTATGACACGGCTTTGTCATTGTCGGATACATAGAAAACTTCTATTATATTAATGTTTCTTTGAGAATTAAAATTCTCTTTTCTTATTTATCGCAGCTTTTGACAGCTTTGATAAAACTTGGTTGACAGTCATAGTAACTGTCTCAATGGGTTCATTACTAAAAGTAGTTACTTCTACTTTAGATGACCAACTGAGGTTGTTTACATAGCAGAACGTTACAAATTTTCTCCATTCAGTAGCTGGACTGAATGGAATACGAATGATGTAATGCATAGGTGATGATTTAAGTAATGATGAGATCAGAACTATATGATTATAATTATTCATACAGTCTGATCTCATCATCACAAATTTATCTATTAAGTGGGTTTTTAGCCCACAAAGTCTCTGCCTGATCACAAAGTCTGTGAACACGCAACCAGTATGCCGGTGTCAATGATTGGATTCCGATGCAAACCTTGAATCCAAGTTGTAAGAACCACTTGCTATTGTGGTATTCAATCACAACATTGTTATTGTGATTGTTTTGGATTATTTCAAAACCAGCCTTTTTGCAAAGACTGATTAATCGTTTAACTGCCGCTATTGATTCACGACACTTTTGTACTTTTTCTCGCACGTCTTCAATAGAAGACGTATCAATAGCTTTTTCAAGCTCTTGTACATGAGTGATAAGTTTTAACTTACCGCTCACAATGTCTGAATTTACTGGAAGTGGTCGATCGACCAACTTCTCAATTTGTTCTCTTAATGTCATATTTTTTAACATTTAAGATGAGTTAAACTATTAAAGGTTAGTTTAAAAAACCTGCTACCTAAAGGGTGAAATAAATTTCAAATCCTTTAATCATTAGTTATACTCCAACGGGTAACTCCCACAATGAGTTTCACATATACTTGCACTAATACTTGATTGTCAAACTAACATCAAGATATAAGCCCTGCCTGTGAATGACGTGATAAGGATTCTCACCTTATAATGAGCGGAGTGTCTGCACCCACTCATACTATTTGTTCTCATCGGTCTAAAGAACTTCTGTTGCTAGGGTAATAGTTTACCCCCAAACCTTCAGAATTTGGATGTCAAAGCTTTAAGATAAGGTGCTGGAGCTTTAAAACTCAGCACGTTATTATAAGCTAAATATGACAGTTTTTCTAAGTACAAAGTTTCATCTTTCTGTGTATACTCTGTACCTTTAAAAAATGTCATTTTGAAATTATCTACTCCAAATACTGAAACATGGTTAGCAATTAACATGCCAACCATGAATTTTTTTTGGGTTTTGTAGATATTTCTACACCCGCAGGCCTTGTAATAATCTCTCCGATCATCACAAGACTCTGCTTTGCTTGAAGTGCCATCAAAATCTGTAAGATCGTCAACTTCCATAAAGAAATTGTCGATAAACATTTTGCTGGCAGAACCTAACTTTTCAGAAAATGGAATCAAATTTAATTTTGTCCAAACAAAATCAATTTTATCCAGTACTGAAATTTGGGTTCCTTCAAGTCGCTTGAAGGTTTCTAGCTTGGTGTTAGCAACTTCATCTAACATTCCACCTAAAAAAGTGAAATTTGGTGAAATTACTATGGCCCAAGCCAGATTATTTGAAAAGTGATAATGATAAAATATATTACCACTTTTCAAAATAATTTTGGTGATCATTTAAAAAAGTTTCATTTTTTTAAATCCAAAATTAAATGTTAATAATATGTGGGAAACTCTTCCTCATATTTCATACCTTTGAAAAGTATGAAGTGAGTATCCACATTATAGGAATTATGACAATTTCATTAATGTAGTATAAGATTTTTATAATATTTTAGTTACCTCACTCATTCGCTTGTATGAAGAGCTTATGAGATAAAGTTAAAATACCATCAATCTTATAGTTTACATTATGACATGCATAATTAAATCTATAGACCCTGTTTATATTCAGTAGGAGTCTTCACTGTACAAGTTTCTTTGCCTTGTATTACTCAAACAGTAAGATGTTAGCTAATCATTTACATTTAAGTGTCAATATGATCATAAGACACCGAGTAGATTCGTGATCTACACAGACACTACGGTCTGTATCTGACAACTCACCAATAGTTATGAACGTTTATTAGATAAATCTAATACTCCGCTTGTATGGATAATCCACAACTATTCTTTAAAGGAGTGTAATGCTCCTTTGGCTTCTTTGTTTATAATGATCATTACTATGATCATTACTATCTTACGTCCCAGATTCGACAGTAAGACCACAATTACTAATGTGGCTTGCTTTAGGATGAGTCAGTTACGCTCAAACATGTGTTTTAACCTATTAACACACAAAGGTCGAAATCGATAACTCAAATTTTAATTTAGTTAAAATAAAAACATATTCAGAGATGAGTTAGTCTCTTAGGTGTGTTTATCACCATTTACCTTTATTAATAACAGTTATCAGTTGTTATTAATACCACAGAACGCTTGAATGACTAAATCCTACTGTGGAAATATTAGTCAGCGCTAAACTAAGGATTTTAGTTTAGATTTACTTTTTTTACCAGAAGTATAACTGGTGAAGACTATCTTTACAGATAATCTTCAAGTGGGCGTCGACCCAATCGGGTCAACACCGCGTTAATCTGCTCGGTAGTGGCTTCTTGAGTCAGGTCAGTCGGCCAATATTGGGCGACTGTTTCGTAGTTGAAGCCCAGCAGGGATTGGATCTCCCAGATTGGCCATAGTTTACTAGAAGGAGCGTCAGAAGGAGCTTCGACCGTCTCCATTTTTTCTTCTGCAGCTGGAACGTTCGATGGATAGAGCTTGTTCAGCTCTTCCATTTCGGCCTCGATGGCCTTTTTGAGCTCTTCAGCAGCACTGGTAGCGTTTTTAGCCGCTTCCTCTGCGGCCTGAACTGCCTCTTTCCATTTCTGGTTGAGGCTTTTGATTCTCTTGTTCATAAAATAGATTTCAAATTCTCCCTGCACGGAGATTTTAAAAATTAGACCAGATACCAATATAATAACAGTGCAGTGTTATCAATGATATCTGGCCAGTTTTTTTCTACGAATGTGCCGCTTATCCAACTACCATTGTAGGTGTCACCATCCATTATTACTTTGGATGGGAACAGAATAATGGTGTACTCATTTTCAATCACGCTACTGTCTGCAGCAACGTAATTGAATTTGAGTGGCTTGTGAGACTCTATCGCTGATTCCACATTGATAGTGGTTTCAGCGTTTTGATAATACGAAGCACCTATAAAGATGCTCGCAATTATCAAAACTGATACGAAAATTGTGATAAAAAGTTTCATGTTGTTAACAGTTGTAATGAAAAATTTTTGTTATACATAATATAACAAAAAAGTCATGCCAAAAACCTTTCGGTAAAAACAGCATGTAAAGATGATTAAAGGTCTATTCCCCAACCAAATCCATCATAACTCACTGATTTACAACGATTTACAACGCTCAAGGCGAATACGTATCAGTGGATGGAGCCCGTAACTGGGCAGTGTGGAAACACCTAATCATCTTTGTTTGAAAAACCATATTTTAAGGGAAGAAGTCATCGCATTTCTGCTCGTTCTTATCGAGTGTATTAACCTTCTGCTACTTATTGAGCATTGGTTTATACGAATCTATCCCTTATATATCTTAAAACCAGATAGTGACATCATCGCAGCCCAGTGATAAATCGAATGGGTTATTCTGCTCCGTCATGAAGATGAATTCAATTACCTATATTATATAGGTGTATTCATCAAACATCTTTACTATCTGGTTATCTAAACAAACCAGGTTGGATTTTAAATGTGGTTTACTCCACTTTACCCCAATAGATGAAACTATTGAGTTTACTACTTTCAACCCGGTTTGTGACTGATTTAATTGAGCTTGGACAAAGGCTGTGGCCCCACACCCCGCAGAGTGTGAGACCACCACCATCACCAGGCCATGTTCTTCAGGCTTTCGAAGGTCTCTTGGACCTTGCTAACAGCCTGGGCACTCTCGGCCATACCCTCCATTCGATAGAAGGTCGCGCCGTTATACTCGTCCTCGACGAGCTTAACGACACCATTCAGGGTCAGGGCGCCGCACTTCCAAGAGTACTGAACGCCGTTTACAGTTTGGGTGTGCCGGTACGAGCCAGCAATCACCTCTTTCGTGTTAAAGTCCCGCACGACCCCGCCAACGGAGCCGATGCATGGGACAAGGATAACATCTCCCTTTGCCATGATAACAGATTTTCACGACAGGGGGAATTCCCTGCCGTAAAAGTTAGTGGGGGGTGGGGGCTGGGATACCCTATCAAATAAGCTGTCTCCTCAAAAAACTTTATAAATAAAAGGGGGGAGGGGTACTTTTATTTCAAAAAAAGACCGGGTGGGGTACTTACAAAAAATATTTTAAAAATCATTTTGCGAAAAATAATATAAAATGACACAATTTGCAAAAAACACTAAAATAAAAAAATAAAATAATTATTTTTTCCTTATCTTTGTACCGTAACATGAATAACATAGGTATTCATATCACCCGATTGCAACTCATCACCATGAGAGAACTAGGATCTGGGTCAGACGTTGGATAGGTAGGACGCTGATGAAAAAAGCAGCAACATAGTCCGAGGGTTTCTCCGACAGTTACGAAAATGGCTTAAATGTATAAGCTTGTAGTTGAGATAGAACGAGAGGGTGCCGATAACAGTAGGCGCGGTTCTGATGACCAATTTACCGAAAAGGAAAAACATCAGGTTCTATCGGGGTTTTAAAATGCACTGGCTACATGGAAGATTTAAGCTAAACGACCGGCACGATAAGATCGACAGTTGGTCAAACGGTAAACGTCAAGTTAATCCGATAGGGAGAGGTATATCTAAAAATAAAGATTCTTCTTTTACATCAGGGATAATATTTAAAGATAATGTTTAAAGTAATCGGGGGTGTTGTATCTTTGTGTTAAATTAACCTAACGAGTATAAAAACAATAATTAATGGGTATAAAATTTAAAATAATCGTTAAAAGAAGTTCGATTAATAAATTGAACGATCTTATTTATAAAAGAAAAGTATTAGTATTTTTAATTAATGGAGAAGAATATTGTATAATGCAAACAGATAATTATAATGATGAAGATGGGTTTAATACATCAATTCATATATGGCCTAGATGCTGGGGTTATGATGGTTATAAAGATGGTCACAGCATGTATATAGTTAATGTAACTAATGATATACTATTAAGCTATTCTGAATATTTAATTGATGTTCTAAATAAACTTAAAGAAAGATCTTTAATTGATTTATCAGTTATTGAAATAAATGAAAATGACACAACATCAGAAGATACTTAATTATATAGGTTTGATCAGAGAATCACATTCTAGTATGGTTAATATTTTTACAAAAGGAAGTTGTTTCAATTTCTATTTGATTTTAAAACAAATGTATCCGCAAGCAATACCTTATTATAATATGGATCATGTGATTACTAATATCGATGGTAAATATTATGATATTACTGGAGAGGTGAAGAATATATCAGGTTATTATAAAGGATTAACAAATCATTTTATAAAACGTAAACAATCACAAATTATAAAACAATTATTAAAGTATGAGTATAAGAATGAAAGCTAGAGGTAAAGGTGGTAAACCAAGTATAACTTGGGGTAGAAAAGCATCTAAAAAATTACACACATCAGAATTTAAACCTACTAATAATAGTAACAAAAATTACACTAAACATGTTCTTATAAGTTTACTACTATTTGTTAGTATTATACTTGGGTTTATATTATTTAAAAAATAAACAATATGGAATTAAATATCTTAAACAAGAGGTTAAATGTAGATTCAGATACGTTTCATGAAAAATCTGAATTTGAATTTTGGAATATTTATTTTCAACTTCTTAATTTAAGAAACCCTGTTTTAACTGATAAAGATTGTAGTATAATGGCTTCTATATTAACAGAACCATTAGAAGAGAATGTTATTAATATGAAAAGAATTGAAGAAGTAACAAAAACAAGTGCTACAAATTTATATGCTAAATTTAAGCAATTGTGTGAAAAGGGCTTTTTAATTAAGAATGAAGAAGGGTATTTATTAAATCCTGCATTAATAGGTTTTCAAAAATATATTAAGAAAACGACAAACAAAAGAATTAAATTTACAATACCTTTAGAGATATGTCAATAATTGAAACTATACTAGAATGTCAATCTGACTATTATAAAAGACATAATCGAGCGGTATCTTTGTTAATGTTAAATAAGGATACTTATAGAAAGTTGTTAATGGAATTAGAAAAAAGTCATATAAGTAATTTACACGGTATGCAGATTATTTTAAATTCTAAGAAAAATTTAGAATTAATATGACGTCTAAAATAATAGAAAAGATCTCAAAAGAAAGAAAATTACCACCTGAACAAGTTAAAATGGTAATTGATAGTTTATATGATGGGTTAAGATATTACTTAACCAACCCTTTAGAAACCAAAGATGGTATTATATTACATAACTTTTTATCTTTTTATATTGATGAAAAAAAAGTAAATAAGTATGTAGAAAGATTAAAATTAAAACAATTTAAAAACCCACCTAGATCTGAAGAAAGTCAATTAGAATTTTATGACGATCTTTTAAAAGTAAAGAAAAAATATGAAAGACAAAAGAAACAGCCAGTATTCAATCAACAATTTGGTACAAGAACACCGCAAGAATGATTTAGTAAAAAGAAGAAGTACATCTGCTAATTTTACAGATGATGATATTCCTGAAATAAGTCAGGAAGAATTAGCGGCTATTTATGAATATAATAGTTCATTAGCTAATATTGATTCAGAATATGCTTCCGTACAACCAATGTCTAAGGTTTTAGTAAGAGTGTTTTTATTAGAACCTCATAAAACAGAAAATGGACTTTTAGAACCTCATACTCAGTTATTACCTGTTCCTACTAATAGTGGTTATGGTTCGGTTATGCAAATAGAATCACCATTTCCTTATTCAAATAAAGCAATTGTAATAGCAACTCCTCCTACATTTTCTATGATTAAAGTTGGAGATATTGTACAATTAGAAAGTAATCCAGTTAAACCGATTGTTACTGGTTCTGGTGCTAACACTAGTGTACATGTACCTTATGCTTATATGCATCCTTCCGCAAATACAATTGAAATTCCCACATCCTGTACTAATAAACATTATGGTTATTTGTTAATTCCTTTTCATGAAATAGCAACTAAAATAGCATAATGATGAAATACTATACACCTACTGAAGATGAATTTTTTAACGGGTTTGAGTATATTGAAAATGAAATAACAAAGGTATACCATAATCGAATACTTGGTATTGAAAATTTAAAAATTAAATATTTAGATGTAGAAGATATTTTAAAATTAGGTTTTACATTAGAAGAAAATAAAGATGGTGTTTATAAATTTAATAAAATGTTCTTTGGAGAATCTCCATCATTTTATGAATTGATTTTTAAATTAGAAGATCGTACATTAACATTAAATGAAGTAAATCAGTTTAAAACTACAAATTTATTTTTAAATTTTCATTTAAAAAACATTAGCGAATTAAAATGGATTCTCAATAGATATGGGATTCTCTGAAACAAAAATAAAAAAACCAGCATTAATGGGTTCTACTCTTAAACATACTTTTATATACAATGGTGATAAAAAAATTGTTAGAGTAAACCCATTATGCGATTGTGTAAAATCTAATATAAACCATCCTAATTATACTTTTTGGTTTAAAGTTAAAAGTAATTCTAATAAAATTATTGTAATTACTTATAATGATGAATCTAAAGAGTTTTTAGAATTACAAGCAATAACATGAGATTAAATAACTATTTCGATTTAAGAGAATTTATACCTCCTCAAATATATAATCAATTTGGAGAAAGATCTTTACAATTTTTAGATCCTAAAATAATAACTTTAGCTACAGCGTATAGAGAATTTTTTCAATTACCTGTAGTTATTAACAACTGGCATTTAGGTAAAGGATTTTCATATAGAGGTTATCGTCCACCTAGAGTTAACGTTGGTGGTGAATATTCTCAACATAAGTTTGGAAGAGCTTTTGATTGTAACATTGGAAAAATGAATGAGTTGCAGATGTTTAATGCAGTAAAAGAAAACTTTGAATATTTTAAACAGTTTGGATTAACCACTTTAGAAGATTATAGATTTACAGATGGTTGGTTACATTCAGATGTTAGATTTACAAATAAAGATGAACTTTTAATTGTAAAACCATTATGATTGAATTATAATAAAATGAATAGTTTTATAAATATAAAAAAAGAATTAAAACCAGATGAAAACTTTTGGGAGCTTAATCCACATTTAAGATTTGTAAATCCTTTTTCAAAATTATATTCAGAAGACGAATCTAAAAATAAAATTGATTCTTCAAAAACAATGTGGTGTATATTTTATTTATCAGAACCTGATGAAGATATAAATCTTTATTACAGATTATCTGAAGATGAAATATATGAAGTTTGCAAAAGTTTTCATCCTAAGTTTTCAATAGAAGATGAAGTTGTTTTAGAATGTATATCAGTTTATCCTGAAATTTGTTTAACTGTAATAGAAAGACTTTTAAAAACAACTAAAGATCTTTTTAAGAAAAGAAATAAATTTTTAAAAGAAGCAGATTATAATTTTGAAACAATGACTGCTATTGATAATGCTATAGCAAAGACTCCTAAAATGGAAGAAGATTTTGATAAAATAGTTCAGAAATATACTGAAAGTAAGAAAACTGAAATACAGTTATATGGAGGTAGAAAATTAACAGCTAGAGAAAAGAAAACGATTAGAACTATAAATAATGATACAGACTTTAGAGCCCTTGAAGGCGACATTGATTAGAATTGAAAATATAAAAACATGGTTGGTTAATGTACCTAAATTACATCCTGATTCTGAAAGATTTAGTAAGTTATGGTCTTTATACACTAAGTATAGTATTGAAGGACTTTGGGGATATGATAATGGTGGATGGAGATATATGCCAGGTACTTTATTTTTCTATGGTAATTTCTTTTCAATTCTAGACATAGATCGTAAACAAAAAGTAAGACGATACGTCAGACCAACTATTAGAGATATTGATTGGATGTTACATTATGCTTATTTAGAAGCTCAGGGTTTTTCTGGTTGGTCAAACGATGATGAATATACGTCTAATTATGATGTATTAAACTGCAAATCTGTATCTGATACTACAGATCCTGATTTAATTAGTTCAAAAGGTACTCTTAAAAAGTTTATACATCCCAGAGATAATATTAAAAAGTTGCATGATGAAAATAAAGGAGTTCCTTTATATGCAAACGCTACTAAAAATCTTATGGTTTTTGGTTCAAGAGGTGGTGGTAAATCATTCTCTTTTGCTGGTATAGCAGCGCATCATGTAACTTTTGATGGATTAAAATATTTTACTCAAGAAGATTTTGATAATCCTCCTACTATTGAAGTATGTATTGGTTCTGGTGGTACAGAAAAATCATCTGAATTGTGTACAAAAATAGAAGATGGTTTAAAACAGTTTGGTACTAATAATGAATTAGGTGTTTGGGGAAGAGCTGATAAAGGAGATGATGATTATACACCTAATCCTTTTTATAGGGATTGGGAAGGTTCTATAGCAGTTGGTAATAAAAAGAATCCTTTTAGATATGAATATTCTGCTAAAATAAACGATCGTTGGATTAAAGGTTTAGGTACTAAAACTAAATTAGTTCACGTAAACTATTCTGATAAAAAACAAGGAGGTGAAGCTGCAGCGGCTGGTGGTCGTTATGTTTTACATCTTTATGAAGAAGTAGGTTTAATGGCTAATATAGTAGACGCTTGGTTTTCAAATGTTGGTACTGTAACAGATCCTGATGGTAAACAATTTGGTGTACAAGTTGCAATAGGCACTTCTGGTAATATTGATTTGGTGCAACAATCTAAAAAAATATTTACAAATCCAAATGATTATAATTGTTTAGAGTATGACGATCTTTGGGAAAATAGTGGTAAGATAGGTTTCTTTTTACCAGCGTATTTAACCAACTCTAAATTTAAAGATGAGAATGGAAATACAGATATAGATGCTGCTTTACAGTTTTATATGAATCGTAGATTAGAAGCAGCTAAATCAACAGATCCTGAATCATTGCGAAATGAGAAAATGAATTATCCTATTATTCCATCAGATATGTGGATATCTTCTAAAGGATATTACTTTCCTATAATGGAATTAATGGATAGAGAAAAAAACTTAGTAAAAAAATCAACTTATCGTAATATAGGACAAGCTACTAAATTTACTTGGGATTCTAATTATCCTAGAGGTGTTAGGTCAGATTTAGATTTAGAAGCTGAACCTTTTTACGAATTTCCTTATAATAGAAGTGTTTCTAAATTAGATGGTGCTATAATGATTTATCAAAATCCAGAAGAAATTGATGGAGAGATTCCAGACGATATGTATTTCTTTGTATTAGATCCTTATGTAGCAGATAATATAGATGAAGGAGAATCTTTAGGTGCTTTTTATGGATTTGTAAATCCTAAATATGGTTCTAAATATAATGGTGGTACAATGGTGTGTTCTTATATAGGAAAACATCCCAATGGGAAAGATTCTTTTTATGAGAATATAGAAAAAATTATAGCTTATTATGGTAATTGTTCAAGAAGTTTATGGTATGAATCTAACCGAGGTGATTCTGTTAGAGGTTATTTTTTAATGAAAAATAAATTAAATTTATTAGCTTTAGAACCTTTAAGAGAACGTGGTAATAATATATATGAAAGAAAAGTTATAAAATTTGGTATTCCTGTAAATAGTCAGGAAGATAAATTACAAATGATAACAGATGCTTCTGAATATTTATTACAAGAAATTACATACAATAATGAAACATTAAGAGTTATTGAAACAATACCTGATATATTTTTAATTCGTCAAATGATGAATTTTGAAATTAAAAAACATAAAAACTTTGACGCGGTGTCAGCATTCATATTAGCTCCTTTTGTTATGAAAGAATTGAGACACAAAGAAAAAACAGAATTGGAAAAAAAGACAAGACATAACCCACTATCCTTTTTATCAGTAAATCCAAATGTATTTGATTTAGATGATACTAGGAATAGATTACTAAAATTTAAATATGCAACACAAGACTCAGATAATTGATGACAGTTTACAAAATGTTATCGAAGGATTAAATACAGCAGCTGATATAATCATATCTACGATGGGAGGTTCTGGACAAAATGTTATAATAAGTAAACCAGATATGGAATCTCCAGAAAATTCAATAAACTTTACTAAAGATGGTGTATCCGTAGCAAAAAGTATAAAATTAAAAGATCCTGTAAAAAATATAGGGGCTTCTTTATTAATTAATGCAGCTGATAAAACAGTTAAAGAATGTGGTGATGGTACTACATCTACTGCATTGTTTATTAAAACATTATTAAATTCTAATCATGTTTCTTTAATTCAGGATAAGAATGAATTTATTGATGATTTAGAATTATTTTTAGAACAATTGGAAAGTATTTTAAAAGAACAATCTAAGAAAGTAGAGTCTATTGATGATATTTATAAGATTGCTATAACTTCATGCAAGTCTCCTAAAATAGCAAATTTAATAAAAGAGATTTATATTAAAACAGGATTTAATGCAGATATTGCTTTAGAATTATCTAGAACTTCAGATACTACTTATTATGAATTAATTGAAGGATTGAGTTTTGAATCTGGTATGGTTAGTACACTGTTTGCAAATCAAGATAATAATACTTGTATTTTAGAAAATGCAATTGTATTAATTGAAAAAGAATTAATTAACTCAGCACAACCATTTCATGAAATTTTAGATGAATGTTTAGCTCAAGATAAAGCTATATTAATTATGGCTCCTCAGTTTGGGGATGCTTTTGTAAGATTTGCTGTACATAATAAAATTCAAAAAGGTTTAAAAATATGTTTAGTTAATATTCCTGGATATGGTGTTTTTCAAAAAGAAAATATTAAAGATATATTAACGTTTACTACAGATAATGAAGTAAATAAAGTTGTAATTACTCAACAAAATTTTACATTATATAATAAACCGTATTCTGATAAAATTAACAAACGAGTTGCTCAATTACAAAAACTTGCGGACAATGCTGTTGAAGATTATGAAGAACAAGATTTTAAAAATAGAATAACTAGACTTCAACAGACGGGTGCTGTAATTTATGTAGGCGGTGTTACAGAAAAAAATGCAAAAGAAGAATTTGATAGAATTGAAGATGCGTTAGGTGCTGTAAAATCTGCGTTACGTTTAGGTTATGTTAGAGGAGCTGGTGTGGAACTAATTCAAATAATTCCTTTATTTAAAAATAGTAGAATATTTCCTTTAATAAAAGAATTATTATCAAAACCACATAAGCAAATTTTACAAAATGCTAATATAACACGAGAAGTAAAAACGGACATTCCGTTTAATGTAAGAACTAAGACTTATGATGAAACTATTATTGATCCTACAGATGTGATATTAAATTCACTAAAGAATTCAGTATCATTATTTAAACTTTTAATTAACACATCTTTTATTATTCATAATGAATAAACAAGAAATAAAAAGTCCAGTTTTTTCGTTAAAAGTGTCGGAAAAACATAAACACGAAAATGACAATCAATGGTATAAGGATTACATGAATTATGTAATACCTTCAGAAGCATCTTCTGTTGAAGATTATGATATGATGTTAAATTGTTATAAAATTGCAAATAATGATTTATCTGGTTTTAAAGATAAGATCAAAGAATTTTGTAATCCTCTTGGTGAAGACGTTGGTCAAATAAATGAAGAACTAGTTCCTTATCCAGAATTATATAATAAGATATCTGCATTAAAAGGAGAAATGTTAAAAAGAGGTGATGATTTTAGAATTGTATTATTAACTGCAAAAGCTATACAAGATAAAAATGAAGCATTGTTTCAAAAAATAAAAATGTCAGTAGACGAAAAATTAGCAATTTTTCTGGAAAAACAAAAAGCTCAAATGCAGCAAATGAAACCAGAAGAAGCTGAAGAATATATAAAGTCTATAAGAACTCAATTAGAACCTGAAGATTTGTTAGCAAAAACATGGCAATCTGAACAAGAGATATTTGCAGACAAAGCTATAAAGTATTGTTATTACGATCAAGATATTAAAACTAAAAAATTAGAGACATTTGAAGATGTTATTAATGTTGATAGATGTTTTATATTTTCTGGATGGAGATTTGGTAAACCAATTTTACAAATAAGAAACCCTTTGTTTTCTATTTATCACAAAGCTCCTAATGAAAGATATATTCACAAAGGTGATTATTTTGCTTACAAGCAAGCAATTACTCCTGCAGATGTATTTAATAATTATGATTTAACTGATGATGAAATTCAAAAACTAGGTTTGAATACATATAGTGCTACAGTTGCTGATAAAAGACATGCATTAGGTAAAAATTCAAAACCAATTTTTGATAAGACTAATCAAGAATTAATGATGGCGGCTGATAAGACTTTAGTTCATGATAAAATGAAAGGGTTACATCAAACTTCTGCCAGAACATTACATAGACAATCTGATTTAATTTGGGAAACTCATTTTGAATTTAAGGCATATAAGGAATTAATATTTCTATCTTATATTGATGAATATAACAAAGAAGTTGTAACAATAATGCCTTCTTCATTTTCTGATCAAATTCCAGATACAGCTGTTAAAGAATCTTTTATTAATAGGTATGGTCAAAAATCTACAAGATATGTTTGGGTTGATGAACTTACCGGTACTGAATATAAAACAGAAAATATATGGATACCTAGAAAATATGAAATTGTTAGATTAGGTAATAATG